>Ga0302220_10000511_pt1 | contig 32910 bp, 38 predicted proteins | sample II_Palsa_E1_3_FD_194572 | JGI IMG/M metagenome (GOLD analysis project Ga0302220, IMG submission 194572) | Peat permafrost microbial communities from Stordalen Mire near Abisko, Sweden - II_Palsa_E1_3 | ecosystem: Environmental > Terrestrial > Soil > Palsa > Peat permafrost | place: Sweden...
TCGGATTGATGACCGTGCCGCAATCGTGGGCCACGCAATAGCGCAGCACCTTGACGTGGCCCGTGCCGATATCGACCTCGACCTCGGCTGCGGCTGTGCCGTTGCTATAGACGCTGCTAGGCGGGACGAAGTAATGGGTCACAGTCATGCCGGGATCGAGCCATTTCGGCAGGGTGAAGCCTGGCACGCCGTACGACATCCGCGCGAGTTCGCCGAACCCGACGACTTGGTCGCCGGCGCTCTTTCTGCGCGCGACACCCTCGATCAATTCGATATCGTCGGCCGGCGCCTGCAGCCGTACCGCAGCCAGAGCCAAGATCTTGAGGGCCAACTTGCCGCAGGCGATATGGACCGCGTTGCCGGCATTGACGGTGATGCGACTCGCAAAGGTGCCCACGCCCATCGCGAGTTTCTGGGTGTCGCCCACAACGACATTGATCGACGCCATGGCAACCCCCAACTGGTCGGCCGCAATCTGCGCGAAAATGGTTTTCATGCCCTGGCCTTGCGACCCGGCGCCGCCGACATTGAGCGACACGCGGCCATCGTTTTGCAAGGTGACCTCGGCGCCTTCATAGGGCCCAATGCCGCAGCCTTCCACATAGTTGGCAAAGCCGATGCCGAGGTGACGTCCTTGCAATCGGGCGCTTGCTTGCCGTTCGCGAAACTCGCCGAGCTGCGCCAGCTCGATCGCTTTCGCTTGCGTCGCGGGGTAGTCGCCGCTGTCATAAACCATCGGCGCGCCGTCGCGAAAGATCAGACCGGTCGCGTAAGGCATCTGCTCGGGCTGCACGAAATTGCGTCGACGGATCTCGAGCTTGTCGAGCCCCAGTTGTTCGGCGGCCGCATCCATCAGCCGCTCCATCGCGAACACCGCCTTCGGGCGGCCGGCGCCGCGCACGGGCGAGGTCGGCACCTTGTTGGTATAGGTGACGTCGAGGTTTACATTGAATGCCGGCACGACGTAAGGACCGAGCGTCGAGGTGACTGCAATGATCGGAACGATCAGGCCCCATGGTACATAGGCGCCGTTATCGTGGATCACATGGCCGCGCAGTCCGAGGATTTTGGCGTCGGCGTCGAAGGCCATCTCGAGTTTCCAAACCTGGTCGCGCTCCTGCGTCATGCACAGAAAATGCTCGCGTCGGTCTTCAGTCCACTTCACCGGCCGCTGCAAGGTGAGCGCGGCCGATGCGACCAGAAACTCCTCGGGGTAGCAGATGCCTTTCGGTCCGAACGCGCCGCCGACATCGGGCATGATGACCCGAATTTTTGCTTCGTCGTAGGCCAGCGCCGCGGCCAACTGGCGTCGTTCCAGGTGGGGCGCTTGACCGGCATTCCAAACGGTCAGCTCGCCCGTGTTTGGGTCGAGCCTGGCCAAGGTAGCCCGGCATTCGATGGGATGCGCGGTGCCACGGTGATGGAAGATTTCGCGCTTGACTACATGGACCGCCTTCGCAAACGCGGCGTCGGTGTCGCCGGCGGTAAACGGCATGCGGGCGATCAGATTCGAGGACAACTCCGCATGCGCGGTCGGGGCGCCCGCATCCAGTGCGGTACGCAGATTGCAGACGACCGGCAGCGTCTCATAGTCGACCATAACCAGGTTCGCTGCGTCCTCGGCGATATAGCGGTTGTCTGCGAGCACCACCGCGACCGTTTCGCCGACATAGCGCACTTCGTCATGCGCCAGCACATGCCAGAGCCGAGGGTTGTTCAACATATGCGACGGCGTGGCAAATGCCAGCGGACCCTGAACCGCACTCGGCAGGTCGTCATGCGCCCACACGTAGTGCACGCCTGGCAGAGCCCGAGCAGCCGTCATGTCGATCGCGGTGATGCGTGCATGCGCGTGCGGCGAGCGCACGAAACAGCAATGCAAGGTGTCAGGTAGATGGATATCGTCGACATACTGTCCCTGGCCGCGCAGCAATGCCGGATCTTCCGTGCGTTTGATCGCGCGCCCCACCTGCTTGACGGGGCCGCTAGTGGCATCGAGTGTGGCCGAGCCGTGCGAGTTGCTTGCCGGGTCGGCTGCGCCGCGCAGTCTGGCCGCTGCGAGCAGGGTCGCCTCGACGATGGATTGGTAGCCGGTACATCGACACAAGTTACCGCTGATCCGGTCGCGCACTTCATCCGCGGTTGGATTCGCGTTGTCGCGCAACATTTCGGTCAGCGTGGTCAGCATGCCCGGAGTGCAAAAGCCGCATTGCAGCGCGTGCTTGTCTTGAAAGGCTTGCTGCAGCTCATTGAGCGAGCCGTCTTCAGCCGCCAGTCCCTCGATCGTGGTGACCGATTTACCTTCGATTTGTGCACCGAGCTGCAGGCAAGAGCGCACTGCACGCCCTTCGACGAGCAAAGTGCAGGCACCGCAGACGCCATGTTCGCAGCCGTAATGCGTGCCGGTCTGGCAGAGTCCATGACGCAGCATGTCGCCCAGCGTGGTGCGCGAGTCGGTTGCACAACGCACCGGTTGCCGATTTAAGGTAAACGAAACGAATTTCTCTTCGCCGCTTGCAGATGAACTACGCATGATTGTCCTCGGGTTTCAAAGCGCTGCGCCCGCACGGCTTAAAGCTCGGCGCAGGGCACGTTCGACTAGTGTTCGGGCTAGATGCTGCCGGTAGGCGCGATTGGCGCTGGTGTCCTCGATCGCATCGATTTGCCCGGCTAAATCCGCGGCGGTGCGAATCGTTGCGTCGCTCGGTTGCGTGCCCAGCAGCACGGAGTCCAGCGCCAATCTGAGCGGCACGCCGCCGACGCCGCATAGCACGGCTGCAGTGCGCTCGACCTGGCCGTGCGCGTCAAGAGCAACCATGACGCCGGTGCCGACGATCGCGAAGTCGCCATGTCGGCGCGCGAATTCCTCGAAGGCATAACCATGCGGTCGATTCCACAACTGCAAGCGAATCTCCGTGACGATCTCGTCGGGCGCAAGCGCCGTCGTCATAAAGCCGAGCGCGAAATCGGCAAATGGCAGCGTGCGCTCACCGGAAGAACCGACGACCACGACACTCGCATTCAACAACGCGGCAAGCGCCGGTTGCTCGGAGGCCGGATCCAAGTTGCAGATACTGCCGACGAAAGTGCCGCGATTGCGCGTCTGCACATGGCCAACGAGCTCCAGAGCCTCGCGAATGATGGGCGCGTGTTCGAAAGCAAGAGGGGATAACTCGAGGTCGCGCTGCCGCACCAGTGCACCGATACACAGCTGTCCATCGCGTAACGAGATTTCGTTCAAGCCCTCGACTGCATTGAGATCGACCAGGTGGTCGACATAGACGTAGCGCATCGCCAGCATCGGCATCAGAGTCTGCCCGCCGGCGATGATGCGTGCGTTGTCGAGCGTGGACAGCAGACTGATAGCTTCGTGTGTCGTGGCCGGTCGATGCAGTGTGAATGGAGCGGCCTTCATGATGACGATGTCCCCAGAATGTGAATGCAGCAGGCCGCATGGTCGAAGCCGTAGATGCCTCCGCCCGTAATGTGGGCCAGCCCGAGCCTGGGCGCGCGCGCGTCCTGGCCCACTTGACGCGGCCCGCAGCGACCCTGCAACTGGCGCGTGATTTCGACGATCTGTGCTATGCCCGAGGCGCCCAGTGGGTGACCGCGGCACAGCAGTCCGCCGGACGGGTTAAACGGAATGCGGCCGCCGACCGAGGTTGCGCCCTCGCGCAAGAGCTGCGCGCCTTGCCCGTGCCCAGCGAAGCCGAGCGCTTCGTAATACAGAATTTCCGCAATCGTGAAGGCGTCGTGGCACTCCACCAGATCAATGTCGTCGGGGCTTAGACCGCAGAGCTCGTAGGTTTCGCTGGCGCAACGCACCGTGACTTCGGGGTGGGTCATGTCGCGTGGGCCCTGCATGTATCGACCGGAGGTCAGGTGCGAGCCGATGACCTTGACGCGGCCCTTGCCGGCTGCCTGGCGCGAGTCGGCTGCAGCCAGCACCACCGCGGAGGCGCCATCGCCGATCGGGCAGCATTGCTGCACGGTCAGCGGTGACGCGATCTGCCGCGAGGCCATGACCTCCTCAATCGAAGTTTGCTTGCGGACCTGAGCGTATGGGTTCAGCTCGCCATGGCGTCGCGCCTTCACGGCGACCTGGGCGAGGTCGGCCGCCGTTAAGCCGAATTCGTGCATATAGCGCTGGGCCCGCATGGCGTACAGGCTAGGCATGGTCAAGCCGTTGGCGGCCTCAATATCCTCTTCGCCCAGGTCGAGCGGGCCGCCGCCCAAACGGGTGGTTTGTTCTACGCCTACCACTACCGCGCATTCGAAGGCGCCGGCGGCAATCCCAAGATAGGCGAGCCGGAAAGCACTCGCCGATGACGAACAGGCATTTTCGACGTTGAGTGCTTCGATGCCGGAGAGGCCCGTTTCGCGAGCGATGCGCTGCGCCGCCATCGGTCCGCCGAACACCGTGCCGCAATAGATGGCTTGAACCTCGCGCCGGTCGATTGCCGCTTCCGTCAGTGCTTCGAGGACGGCGGGAGCCGCGAGTTGGGATAGCGTCACTTCGGCATGGTGGCCAAAGCGGACCATGCCGGTGCCGATCACGCAAACGTCGCGCAACGAAGAATCTGTTTTCATATACGGGCCTCGCTAAGCATGTCGCGCTTGGCCACGAAGGCGTAGGTGAAACGCGTCGCAGGCTCGTCAGCCGGTCGAATTGACAGATCGACGGACATGCCGATACGCAGTTCTGCCTCTGGAATGTCGAGCCGGCCGAAGACCCGAAGCGAAGGTGCGAGATCGACATAGCCAGCGGCGTACGGCACCTTCCAGCCCTTCTGCGCGCTGTAGATCACGCTGAAGGTATAGAGGGCGCCTGCGCTTGGCAGCGCGATCGGGTCGAAGTGCCCACCGGCGCAGTGGGGGCAGGTTGCCAAGCTGGGGAAGGTCACCAGGCAGCATGCCGCACAGCGCGCTGCCAGCAAGGACCAGCCGTCATCTTTGCGTACGACGAGTGCTGACCCCACTTGTCTCTCACCGTTCATCGAATTGCTCCTTTGATCTGGGATGTGATCTATTGTTGTACTGTAATCTTTATTACACTTATAAGTATGGGTATTTCCCCTAGTGCCGGCAACGCGCTTGAAATATGGGGTAGGGCGTGTGAGAATATTTTCTATATGCTTTGTCACCCCACTCACTGTCCGGTACCGCCCCCACATGGTCACAATGAAAAGACGCCCGCTCGCCGAGGGTGCGTCGGAGGCTAGCTCCGGCATCCAGCCGCATCAGCTGCGGATTAGCAGCGCCAAGCGTAAGTTGATTCTCGACGCCTCCATCCAGACATTTCTCGCCAACGGCTATGAAGCGGCGCGCATGGATTCGATCGGCGATCTGGCTGGCGTTTCCTATGCGACCTTGTACAAGCACTTTCCCAGCAAGGAAGAACTGTTTGTTGCCGCCGTCGATCAACTGCTGGCGCGGCTTTTGATCGAGTATCGCGAGCACGCGGTGCCGGATGATTTAGAGCCGGGGTTGCAGGCAATCTGTCGCAATTTTTGCGACGTGGTCTCCGATCCTCAGTTGATCGCAACCACGCGCATGATCGTCGGACAGGTCCATGTTTTTCCCGAGATCGGCAAACGCTTTTACGAAGCGCGGCAACTCTTCTCGGATCGAACCGATGCTTGGATCCAAGCACGCGTGGATGAGGGATTGCTTGATGTTGCCGATGTAGAAAGCGCGCGCGCCGAGCTGATCGGCATGCTCAACGAGGTGTTCTACTTTCCACGTTTGTTTCTGCTCGATTATTCCGTCAGCGCGGATAAGGTCGTTCGAACGGTAGATAGGGTAGTGGAGATGTTCCTGGCGAGATATCGGGTCTGTTAGCGGGAAACAGCGCCCAATCAATAATCAATGCGCAAGGACATCAAAGCGATTGCCGGCAATATTGACCACCTCATCAATATGCCACTTGTCGCCCTGCCGCGACATGCCGTCAAGGCTTGAGAGCAGAGCACATTTAACCTGGTCCGAAGAGCGAGAGGAAATTCGGCTGCCCGTTGGATGCATGAAGACCACCGTCGATCGGCAGGTTCACTCCATTGATAAAGCGGGCGTCATCGCTTGCGAGGAACGCAATGACACCGGCGACTTCGTCCGGTGTCGCCGCCCTGCCGATTGGAAGGCGATCACGGAAAGCTACCTGCACCGCTTCACTCTTCTCTAGCTCGACAGTGGCTTCGGTGGACGTGAAACTCGGTGCAACCGCATTGACTCGCACGCCGCGGGAGCCATACTCGAGCGCCAAGGAGCGCGTAAAATTTGTAACCGCGCCCTTTGCTGCATTGTAAGAGCTCATCCCCCAATCTCCGCCCAAACCAGACACGGACGAGAGGTTGATGAGCGATCCCTTCGTCTTCACGAGATGCGGTAATGCTTCGCGCGCACCGAAGTAGGGGTCTAGCCAAGATAAGCGTAAATTCCTATCATAAGCCCATGGGTTATAAGGAATCACAAACTCCCAGTAAATTCCGTATATGAGGGTAGGCCATCGACCGCCTCTGCGGCCCGGTAAAACTCCCGGTGTACGATGTGCGCTTAAGACCTCCCGGTCGGGTAGGACATATAAGGAGCAGCCATGGGGTTTTCATGCCGAATATTTCTCATCGCCCATGACGATACTCTTTGGCAGTTGCCAACCACCAAATTCCAGCGGTTACTGCAAAAGCCAGCAAACTACAGCTTGCCGGCTTTTGCGGGGCAACGCACGCGCATAGCCGATGTAGTCGTCAAACTCGTGGCCAGAGAACCTGTGCGAGTCGTTCGAACTACATTTTCCATTCTCACTTTCGATGCCGAAGGCCGCCTCGACTCAGGGGCATTCGAAAAGCAGCAATTTGCCCTCATCGAGACTGTCATGGCCCCTGTCTTGGCCCCTGTCTTGGCCACGTCTGCGGATGATGGCCGGCAACCCGTTATCGATGCGTCTGCGCGATTTATTGCGCAAGGGGGTCAATGGGTTCCGTCACAAACATTGGCGCGCGCGATTGAAGAGGCCGCGTTGGGCCAACGACAGTATGCACGCTTGTAGGGTGGAATCGTCCTTTTCGTGTATGTAAAATCTGGTGCGTTTAACCCGCAGAACTCGCGATACCCAGTCGCGCCCAACACTTGGAGCAAACATTGTATCTCGGCGCGGTCAATCGATTTTTTGCTTCTTTGCGGCGCGCACCGTTGGTGGCTTGTTCATCTCGTCGATCAGTCTGCGAGTGATCAGCACTTCGGTATCGGCTCTCTCTGCCTGGTGCTGCGCATCCTGTAATAGCGATCGCGTGCGCGTCAATTCTTCGGTCGTCGCGAGATGTTGCTTCGCTGCGCTTTCGGCCTGTTGTTGCAATAACCTGCATTCGGTACGCAGGGAAGCCAGTGCTTCGGCATCTTGTACCGCTGCGTCTTTCAGTTCGATCCTGGCCACCTGGAGTTGAGCCCTTAGTTCCTCGGCCTGCTTCTCGCTTTTCTGGCGCGCCGTGCGCTCCTGGTCGATTTCACGTAGAGCCCGTTTCTCGTGGCTGCTGGCACGCTCTTGCGCCGCAGTGGCCTGCTCGCGGGTACGCTCCAACTCGGCTGTGAATTCAGTCTTGATCTGCGTGATCTGGGCGCCGGCATCATTGAGCTGCCGGCGGATTTCCTGTAGCCGCCCTTCGGTGGCCGAATGGGCCTCGCGTTCGGCCGCCAAGGCATCTCGTACCTCGGCAAGCTGTCCGTGTGCAACTTCGAGTTCGTTCTGCGTCGACGCTGCCGCCTGCCGAACGACTTCGAGCAGCGCGATAGCCTGATCACGTACCGCTTCAGCCTCATGCTCCTGATGACGTGCTTCGGCACGCAACGCGGCCAACTGGCTCGCTGCGGTTTCCGATGCTGCATGCCAGATGTTGAGCACCGCTTCGGCCGCCACTTGTTTCATCGCGTCGGGCAGATCTGGATGGTCGATTTTCACGCGCGTTTTATCACGCAAATCCTGCCAGAACTGGTTCAGCACGTCGGCCGGCGTCGTCATGCTGCCCTTGCGCACCAGGCTGTAAAGCTTGTTGGCCGTGGGCGTGATGCCGTACCGGAAGAACAGCAGCGCGCAGACTTCGCGATAGAGCTCGCGTGTGTCGGTAAACCGGACGCGCAGCGTGGCAATATCGGCCAGCAGGGCCTGTTCATCTGCGACAGACTCGGGATTGGGCGTCATAACGGGGGCCGGTTTTGAGTTGCGGTTAATAAATAATACTACGTAATACGATAAATATAATAATATTGAGCTTAAACTTTAGACATAAGTAGGCTTCTGTCTAGACTATACTCGGGACATCGCTCTCAAACCGCGTCACACCATGAATCTTCCCGTTACCCTTCAATTGGATGCTCCGGTCCCGCCGCTCGAACACTTGTCGATCTCGCCCGACCTGTCCGGCGCATCCGGCACCAACCGGGCGCGCGGCACCGTGGCGCAAATCAGCGCGACCGACGATCTGGCGGCCATCGCCGCTTGGCTCGCCCGCTATGTCGACGTGCCCGGCACGCTGGCAACCTATCGAAAGGAAGCCGAGCGGCTACTGCTCTGGGCCGTCCTGCAGTATGGCAAACCGCTATCCTCGCTCACGCACGAGGATCTCCTGGTCTACCAGCACTTCCTCTCGGACCCACAACCGACTTGGCGCTGGGTCATGACCGCGCGCAAGAAACCTGGCCGTGCATCGCCGGACTGGCGGCCGTTCGCCGGACCGCTATCGCCAACCAGCGCGCGGCACGCGATGACCATTCTCAACGCAATGTTCGCCTGGCTGGTCGAAGCGGGTTATCTCGCGGGTAATCCGCTGTCGCTCGCGCGGCGCCGCGGTGTCAAGACGAGTCCGCGCGTAACGCGCTATTTGACCCATGAGCTCTGGGATGTGGTCAGGACCACCATCGAAAACTTGCCGGTGGCCACGGATCGGGAACGGTTGCACGCGGCGCGTTGCCGCTGGCTTTTCACGGTGCTGTATCTGGGCGGACTACGGGCGGCGGAGATTGCCAACACCCCGATGGGCGCGGTGTTCTGCCGGCGTGACGCCACTGGGGCGGAGCGCTGGTGGATCGAGGTACTTGGCAAAGGCAACAAGCTCCGCCTCGTGCCCGCGACCGATGAGCTGATTGCCGAGTTGGCCCGCTATCGCCGCCTACACGGATTAGCTCCATCGCCCCAGATGGGCGAGACACGCCCCCTGTTGCTACCGTTGATTGGCCAGGAGCGTCCATTGTCGCGCGGCGCGATCCATGTAATCGTCAAGGCGGTGTTCCGGCAGGCGGCTGAGCAGTTGCGAGCCCGAGGCCAGCATTGGCACGCTCAAGCCGAGATGCTCGCGGCCGCATCGACACATTGGGTCCGGCACACAGCGGGATCGCATATGACCGACCAGCAGGTCGACCTGCGCTTCGTACGCGACAATCTCGGACACGCGTCTCTGGCCACCACCAGCGTTTATCTCCACAGCGAAGATGACGCGCGGCATCAGGCTACGCAAGCGCATCACCGCATCGGCTGGACGTGAGCGGCGCCATGCCGATTTTCACCGCAGTGCAACGTCGCGCCAGCCATGATATTATTTGTCATGGCTGATAGAAAAATTTACGATGATCGTCACACCATTGCAGCCCGCCGAGGGAACGGTGAGCTGCGGCGAGAGGTATGGGTCGATGTTACTGGTCAGGTGACGCGCTATAACCTGGCGTACATCAATCATGACTTGCATCAGGGCGACAACGGCCGGGTGGTGGGCTATGACAATGCCCATGGCTTTCATCACCGGCACTATTTCGGCCAAGTGGAGCCCGTCGAGTTTGTCAGTTTCGACGACATCGAAGAGCAGTTTGCACGCGACTGGACCGCATTACGGAGCGAACAATGAAAAACACAGTGATTGAAACCGGAACCGAGGCAGAGTTTTTCGCGCGCGGCCGGCGCATCGCGCAACAGGCCGATCGCCGCGAACAAATTCAAGAGGCGCTCGTCGTCACATTCGAGGACCCAGCGGAACTTGCTCGCTTGCTGACCGCAGCGCGCATAGGGCTATTCCAGGCAATTATGGCTGAACCCGCTTCGATTACCGGCATCGCGGCACGGCTACATCGTGATCGCAGCGCCGTGAAGAGAGACGTCGATGCGCTATTGCACGCCGGCCTCGTGTCGGTCGAAACCGAGGTGAATGTCGGGCACGGTAATCACAAGGTGGTGCGTGCGCTGGCTTCGCGAGTCGATCTGCATGTGCAGATCGCTTGACGATCGTACTGCTCAATAGGTTCAACACGTCATCGAGCGCGCGGCGGTCCACAACGAAGTTACTGCTGCGTGCAATCAGTTGCCCACCCACCGCCTGGGGCTGGACTGGTGGTGCAATGGCTCATCGACATTGGGACCGGCTCGGGTAGCTTGATTGCCGAAAAACCGCACTGCTCATACCACGCCTGATCGGTAAAACCGCTTGCCACAAAACCGACATAAAGTAGCAGCCCCAAGAGTGATTTTTTCATTGCTTTTGCCACCCCATGCGCCCATAAGCTGCGGCGCAATCATCGATCTCGTGTTGAGCGATGATCGGGAAAATTCCAGGTGTAGTCGCGTTGCACTGAGCAACTTGGCCTGTCTTCGGATCGCGAAAAACCGCTGACGAAGTACATCCGGCAAGCATCAGCGCAACGATGAGAATTAATCGATTCATATTTTTCCTGTCGATGATCCGTTCTGCTTACCGCCGTTGCGTTTTTATGGCGCGCGTCGTCTTCCCGACGTTTCGCGACGCGACATCGCACCGCACATCCCAAGAATCACCCGTTTTTCGTGGCGCTGCTTTTTCGGGCATTTACACCGAATAGATCCGGGTCCGAGTATTCGGTGTATTCCATTGGCTCAAGTTCGCTCAAGTGCACGGATATGTTTCCATCTCGATCGGCCGGATCTTTCATAACCTGAAGTCCGGCGTGAAACTCAAGGCGCCTCAAGCGCGCGGTCATGCGGTCCATTCGCGCATCGGCAACTCGTGCGCCGCCCGTGAACCCGACATTGACAGATTCCATTGCGGTACGCAGCCAAGTTCCCAGCCAGATGATCGCGGCCCCCTCTATCACAACCAGCGCCCACAGCAATTTATACATCCCCGATCCTCATCAAAAGTTTGAAATCGACATGAGCAACACGATCGCCTAGCGGTCGGCCGGCTTTTCCGGTTTACGGTCGATCAGCGTGCTTTCGCAGCAATGCCCGAAGTGCTTCATCAACCGTCGAGCGCATCAGATTTTCTGGAGCTTGTGGGAGCAAGGCAGAAAATGCGTCGTTTATGGTGTAGTTGACAGCGGCTCCGTCTTGTTCGCGAATCACCACCTGAAGATCTGGCCTGAGCTCCGCCTCGAAATCCCGCCCGTTAATCCGCATCGTAATCGGCATGAGCCTTCTCCTATTTATTTTTTTCCCACGACTAGTCCGGCCGCAACGCCTCAAGTGGCTGCAACACATTGCGAATGGCGAGCAGGCTTGCCACATACTGGTCAATCTGATCTATCGCATCCGTAATCTGGTCAACGAGAGGCACCGGCTGGCTGGTCACCACTGGGCTGGCGCCGTTGATCACCGTATGAGCCATGCCATGCAGTCGCAGTAGATCGTCGCGTAATCCCTCAGGGTCGTACAGGCCAATGCGCACCGCATCGAAAGTCTTCACGGCAGCCAACATGCGCGTGGTGTCATAGCTCGACTCAAGCACTTGCAGGGCGTGGGAATCGACCGCCCCATAAGGGGTATCTGTCGTGACGGAGGTGGCTGTCATATGCAGGCTTACTTCTCTCTTTGGTTCGGGGGCGCAGCCTGCCCAAATAATACATCCCTCATCCAGCTCTCAGGCGCGCGATTGAGATGCAACGTGTAATTGCCAAAACGTTTCACGTTATGGGTCGGATAGGGACTCAAAAATTCGATGTCCTCCGACCGGATTGGCTCGCCTTCGCGCACCATGTCGCGCAAGGCACACATCATGTCGACTGTATTTTGCAGGATCACGGCGGAGGCCACCAAGTCATTGTAGCGCAGCCTTTTCTGCTGCTCCTCCGGCTCGTTTTCCGCGATGACGTCGCCGCCGAATGACAGCCATTTCGCAAAGCCATTGTATGACTCGACTTTGTTCGTGTTGGCCGTAACCTCTTGGCGCAGTTCGCGACTGCCAATCCATTCGAGCAGAAACACCGTGCGCACAACGTTACCCAACTCGCGCGCGGCAAGATATAGGCGATTTTTGCGACTCTCTGAGCCGAGCCGCCGCAGCAGCAAGGGCGACGAAATGGTCCCGGCCTGGATCGATAGCGCCACCTGCATCAGATCCTGCCAATGCCGCTCAATCAGCTCCCAATCGATCGTGGCTGTGAAAAGTTTGTCGATATGACGATATTTCGTGTCCTCGCCCGGCCGGTACATCACTAGATCCTTCCAGTTGCGAATCCGCGGCATCAGCTTGATCCCGAGCAGGTGCGTAAACGCAAACACCGCCGACGATTGCCCTTGTGTATCCGAGTGAACTGTATCGGCTTCGACCGACAGACCCGCCTTGAGCAAGCCCTCGATCACATAGATCGCTTCCCACACGCCGGGTGGGATGAAATGGCGAAATACCGCGATATAGTTGTCGGCGACGTGCCGGTAGGCGACCGCGCCCATTTTCCGATAGCGGAAATGATAGCCGGCGAGCAGGTTGTTGTCGTAGAAGTCGTATTGGGTGCCATCCGCCGCGACGGTTTTGCCGTCGCCCCAGTGTTTCGGCAATTCGAGCCGCAAATACAACTCAATCAGTTCGCGCTGCGCGGTTTCAAGCTTGTCCACGCTCATGTGTCGGCGGTTGACGAACGACATCATGTGCGCGGTCACGTCGGCATCAAGGTGCCGGGCTGCCTGCGTGGGGCCGAGATTGCAGCCCATCGCGAAAATCGTCAGCAGATACCGCTCGGCCGCCTTACGGATTTTTGGATCGGTGCCGGTGAGCGGCCCGAAGTGGCGCGTGAAGTGGGTCCAGTGCTCGATGTTCGCCAGAATGTCGAGTAGATTACGCGTCGGCAATCGGGCATTGAGGCGTTCCTGCAAAGTAATCGCGCTCGCGGGAATTTCTTTGGCCACCGCGCGCCGCAAGATCGGCTCGCCATCCTGGCCAATCGTGACATGATTGCGTTTATCCGGAAACCCGTCGTCGAGGGTTTTTGCGGCATCAGTGAGCCACTGGCGCAAATGTCCGACGAAATCCTTGGCGTTCTCGGGCAATCCTACTTTAGCGCAGTAGTCCGGCAGTCGCTGCTCGCATTCGCGCCAGGACAGCAGATGCGCCCGATAATCCGCGAATGCATCTGAGCCGACGACGCATAAATCTCCTACGCGCAACTCGTCGGCCATGTAGGAGAACACACATAGCTCGAGATACCGGCGATTAGTCGGCGCGCCTTCGCCGTGAGCGCGCCGGACCAGCTTGCGCCAGCGTGGCGCCGCAAAGCTGACGTCGACCTCGGCATCGAGCCATTCCCGATGCAGGGACTCGTGCTCCAATACGATATCAAGCGCCGCCAGCAGCGCACGCGACTGGCTCGTCGAATCCCATTCTAAGACGCGCGCCAGGCGCATCATCACAGAGCGATGCGCCCGGAAATGCTTCCACAGCAGTGGCAGATAGTTTCCGCCACTGAATGCGCGCACGGCTGCGCAGCTTTCGCGTAAAGCTTCAAGATCACCTGCCGGCGCCAGCCATTTCCTGATCGACTGGGCAATGTTCATGCCCTCGTGATCGTCGATCAGAATATCGACTACCCCATCAAGCAGCACGACGAGGCTTTCCATCTGCTCGCGTTGGCGGCTTTGGAGCAACTCCAGTTCGACGCGGGCACGTTTGTGGATCGCACCCATGCGCCGGATGAACATATCGGCCAGGTCGTCACGAGCACGCACGCGCATGCGGTTGAGCAGCGCGATGATGAGCGTGTAGCGTTTCTCCGGCAAAGTTTCCTTCAGGTTCGCCGCGTCCAGACTCATCGCCTGTGTCGCCAGCGAACGAAGTTTTGACGCAGGGATGTCCGAAAGGGGGTAGCTGAAGTCACCGAGCCCGTCGAGCCAGCTAAGATGGTCGATCAGCATGTCAAGGTGCTGGCGCGACGGCCTTTTCGCATGCCGTTTAATGCGGTTATAGGCAGTCTGTCGACTTGCGAAGTCCCGCGCCAGGAGACGGTCAAGGTCGGATTTTTGGTCTTCCGTTAAGCGCCGCGCGACTCGGCGAAACAGTCGCGCTTGTGTTTTAGCGTGAATCTGCTCCGCGATTCGATCGAGCGTCGAAAACGCCGGCAACTCAACCTGCCGCATGATCAGTTCATCGATCGTCGTATTGATGATGTCGACCGGCTGATCCAGCGAGATTGCTGCGGAGTGCGCCGCTCGGGTCGCGATGCTGTTCGCGTCTGTCCCGTAGTACGGTTGCACGCCGAGGTATTCACGAATCGTCGTGTAATGCCGGAACAACATGACGGACGAGCTGGTGTCATACCCGAACTGAATCGTCGAGCCGATATTCGCCATGACTTGAACATGCTCAACGACGGCGGCCGGAATGCTCTCGACTGGCGGAAAATGATGCATTTGCTGGAATACTTTGAGCAGCACCAGCAGGCCGAGGCGAGGCCGTTCGCCCCGCGTTGATCGTCGCGCCCATTCGAGTTCTTCGGGCAACGGTGTGTAACTGGCTTGTAGGTCCTTGGTGGCAAGAACCTTGGGGAAACGCGGATAGGCAGTGCGCTCGATGGTGGCCATGCGAGTCATCCTGATCGCAAACGGCCGACCAGAATAACGCAACAAAACGGCGATGCCACTGCATCAAATCAGCATATAGGAGCCGACTTTAATAACTAAAAGTATTATGATAGGAATTTACGCTTATCTTGGCTGGACCCCATATTTCGGCGGCGTTCGACCGAGGACGAGATACCGGCGAATGGCGCCTTGACGACCAGGCGGCCGAGCGGTTTGCCGCCATCGTCACGACCTACGACGCCCAGCTGCGGCGCGCGCCGCTACGGGCGATCGCCGACGCCACCGAGCGACTGGATCGCTTCATGGCCGGCGAGTCATTCGATCAGGTTAGCAAGCGCGCCTGAGTGCGGTCGAGCCGTTTGCAATCCATTGTTGTTCGGGAGTGCGTGGCGGGCAGTTTTTCGGATCGTGGGTTTTGTGACTGAAGGAGCCGCTGATGACAGTATTGAAAGACCGCCTCGCCGCGACGGAGCAACGGCTGAACGCCCTGAAAGAGGCACGGAAAGCTTCCGACAAGGCGCGCCGCAAGGCCTACAAGGAAAGCAAAGCCGACCGGGCGCGCAAACTCACGCTCGTGGGTGAGGCTGTCCTGCGGCGAGTTGAGCGCGGAGAGATGGACGAAGCCGAGTTTCGTCAAATGATGGATGAGGCACTCATGCGGCCGGTCGACCGGGCATTGTTCGATCTCGACTGATCGTGCCGCCTGCCTGTAATCAACATATTTTTTTAAGGATGCATGAACTGATGCGGAGCTTTACTTTGGCCCAACTCGAACGGGCCATACAGTACTGGCGCAGACACCATGATCGCGCGCGGCTACACCACAACAGTTCGGACGGCGCACGCCAGGAGCAGTTGCTGACGGCGCTCTATGGACGGATGATCGAACAGCGCTTAGGGGTGATCGACATTGACCTGATCACCAGTGCCGAGTTTGCCGCGCTGGGGTGTCTGTTCGGCGTGCCGCCGGAACACCCCGAAACGTAGGATCCGGGTCGTTTCCGACCGGAGGTTGGCGGCGCAGCGCAAGATCGCGCATCGCGCACCAATGCGTCCGAAACCGATCAGTTTCGTACATGCCATAATTACCCTGTACGGAAATAAGGTTTTGATAATTTCGTACAGGGTATATATTCCGAACCCCTCTTTCGTACACAATTTCGGGGTGAGGCAATGTCGCGCAGATGAGTGTTGCACTTCAAATTTTATTCCAACAAGCCATTTGACGCCTACGATCAGTGAGCATTCTTCGGAGCAGTAATAACCCGAATCACGCCGAGCGCCTTAAAATCGTCGGGATTGCTTGTCAGAACTGCATACCCGTGTTCATGCGCCTGTGAAGCGATCCACAGATCATTGTAGCGCGGGCGTGGATTGCGCCCGGCCTGCTTCATCATCGTTGCGAGTAGCCCGAATGATTGAGCGGTCTGGCGCGTGATTTCGAGAACGGACATCAGCTCCGCCTGACGAAGCACGCTCATACGCTTTGCACGTTCCATTGCGTCGTTCGGATACTGAGCGCCGTATTCGAGTTCGCCGATGGTGATGGCGGAAACGTAGGCTAGATCCGACCCGGCCTGATGAAGCACAGCGCCAAGATCAATGGAGCCACTTGCCGCGTCAATCCAGACGCAGGTGTCAACGATTACTGCTGCCACGGGTCACGCACCTCGTTATCGAATCCCATGTCGCGAATATCGGCCTTGAAACGGTCCCCGATTTCTGCCGAAATCTTCTGCATTCGTTGGAAAGCCTCGCGCACGGTCACCGGTCGCTGCGGGGGCGTGATCGTGCCGAGCACCGTATTGTTGCGTTTAATCGTTACCGATTCGCCGTGCGCCAACGTATCGAGAACCTGATTCGTGCGGCGCGCAAGATCGGTGGCAGTTACGGTAGCCATGTGACCCCCTTAGTTAATAAATACGTATTTTACGTGATATGCGTATTTTTTTCAAGATTGAGGTCCGGGGTCGTTGGTCGAGTAGGGCGTTAATGTTGAAAAAAGAAAAATTTGGGCAAAGCGCCCCGATGTTCGCTACTTTTTAGACTTTGACGGACACGGGCATACCGAGATGGGTCATTCGGTTGAGTGCGGACGCACTGATCCATGCCTCGGTTTTCTGCTGCGGCAGCGCGCGCGCCTTCATGGTGTTGCCGAAAATGCGCTTGTAGCGTTGCATCGCAAGCTCGGCATAGTTGCGCAGGTTGTAGCCGGTGATCTTCTGCCAGGCGGGGCGTCCTTGTTGCTCAATAACCTGAATAGGGTGGTCTCGCTGCGTATCGCCGGCCGTTGAGAGTACCGCCGTTTTGTGCGGTGGAAAGACCACTTGAGCGTTGGGCTGACGATTCAGAATAGCTTGCGAAACCGGCTCACCGTCGTATGCGCCGTCACCGATGAAGGTCTCAAAAGGAGTGGCAATTGGGGTGAGCAGATCGGCCACCGCCGAGGGATCGCCCACTTCCGGCGTGGTAAGCTCGCAGGCGAGAACTTGATGGTGTTCGTCGATCGCAAGATGGAGTTTGCGCCAAGTCCGGCGAGCCGCAACGTCGTGTTTCTCTTGATGCCATTCGTCTTTGCCATAGACTTTGAGCCCGGTGGAATCAACGATGACGACGCTACCCGGTTCGAGGGCCAGACTCAGCACGTGCCGGGGTATTGAAATGCTGCGCTTGGAAATGCTGCTGTAGTCCGGAATGCTGATGAGCGCCAGGAAACCAAGCGTCGGTCGTCTCAGTCGTGATCAGCATGGTATTACTTCGCACGATGGGAAATGAGGGTCGCACCAGAGTGAAGCGTACAATGCGCCTATGCCTCTTTGGGCGAAGTCCGCCTTCCAGGTTGCCGTGTGTGGTCCGAAGTGAGGGACTTCAATGACGCGTTTAACAATGGCAATGGGGATTATTGTTGTAGGGTTATTGGCCGTATTTCATGCGACGGCGGAAGATCGCGTCGTGTCTATCGGTGAGTCGCCCGGTTCTGCCGTAGAGGACGCCAATGGCGGTCACGGCATGCTGCTCGATCTGGTCCGGGCCCTAGACAAAGCCACACATTCTTCGACAAAAATAGTCCTTCGGCCCTTTGCCCGCTCGTTAAGCGAGACGGCAGCTGGCAAAGCCGATTTTCATATTCCGTTGATTCAGAATGATGACTCGCCGGCGCCCAAGGGGTTGGCTTATGTGACGGAAGTCGATTTTGGCGAGGTCCAATTCGTGATCTATTCTCGGAAACTTGCCCCGCTGGACGCCAAAGCTCTAGCTCAGCATAAAATAATTGAAACTGAACCGGACCATGAATCGTTCTTTCCATTTCCTGTGAAGGTCACGTATTGCGTACCCTGCAGCCTCGATCAAGTTTTACTTGGCAGGATCGATGCGTTGGTGGTACCGGCAGATATTGTTGATCCTCTTCTGAACAACCCAAAATACGAAGGCATCCACCGCGCACTCTACAAGCTGTATCCGGTCCGGGCGCTCGTTCCGGTCAACCGGGACTCGACCGAAGTGCGCCGTTACCTCATCGAGGGCGTGGCACAATTAAAAAGAAGCGGTGAGTTGTGGAAGATCACCCATCACAACCTGCCGTACTCGAACTGGCAACCTTAAAAATTAAGTGCCCCCGTCAAAGCCCTCTGGATTTCCCACATATTGAGTCCGATAAAAAGCGGGACGCCCTTACGCGTGAAAGCCCACGGAGATACGACTCGCGTGTGCTCTTTTTATTTAGTTGTGCTGTTGCCGCTCTTGAAGGCGGCACAACAACGTCTTACCCTGATTGCGCGGCGTGGATCGGCGAGACATTAAAAAGTTTCCCAACCCTCGCCTGCCGATGCAGCAGCCGTAGCAGGTAAAGACCTGCTGGGTGTATGCCGAGATTGGGCCGCGGCGGGTTTTCTATCAGTGCGTGACGAGGGCCGCACGGGTGTAGGCGCACGGCGCGTCGACGTGACGGCGGGTTTAACCGCGGCTTGCGTCTGCATGCCATTCAGCCGAAAAAATGCCACGGCTTCGTTCAATTCGCGGCCTTGGTTTTCCAGCGATTGAGAGGCCGCGGCGGCTTCCTCGACCAACGCCGCATTTTGCTGCGTGACGGTGTCCATCTGCGTGATCGCTTGATTGACTTGTTCGATCCCCCGACTTTGTTCGCCGGTGGCGGCGGCGATCTCGCCCATGATATCGGTGACCCGCCCAATGGCCTGCGTGACTTCAGACATTGTCTTGCCGGCATCGTCGGCATAGGCCGAACCATCTCGGACTTTTTGTACCGATGCCGTGATCAAATCCTTGATTTCCTTCGAGGCACTGGACGAGCGTTGTGCAAGACTACGCACTTCGCTCGCCACGACCGCAAAACCGCGCCCTTGTTCACCCGCCCTGGCGGCTTCCACGGCGGCATTCAAGGCCAGAATGTTGGTCTGGAAGGCAATTCCTTCGATAATCGCGGTGATATCGCCGATCTTGATCGAGCTTTGGCTAATCTCTTGCATCGTTGCCACGACTTTACTGACCACCGCATTGCCCTTTTGGGCAATGTCCGAGGCGCTGGCGGCCAATGCGCTGGCTTGCTGGGCACTCTCGGCATTCTGCTTCACGGTGGAAGTCAGCTCCTCCATGCTGGCCGCGGTCTCCTGCAGAGACGACGCTTGCTGTTCTGTTCGAGAGGATAAGTCAACATTGCCCGCTGCGATTTGGCTTGAGCCGGTAGCGATACCGTCGGCCGAATTCCTGACCTGGCTAATCAGATTGACCAGGCTGCCTTGCATCGCGCTCATTGACGCGAGGACGCTGCCCGCTGGCGCGTGCTGCCCCCCTTCGACAGGGCTCAGATCTCCGCTCGCAACGCGTTGGGTAATTTGGCCTAAGGCGCTGGGCTCGGCACCTAGGGCACGCATGATGCTGCGCGTAATCATCATTCCGCCCAAGATGGCCAGCACCATCGCGGCCAGGCAAATTGCAATCAGCAGCGTGCGTGCCGTAGCATAGCGCTGCTCCGATTCCTCGATGGCCTGCGTCGCACACTCATGGTTACCGGTCAGATAATTATCCACGGCGGCAACCAAGGCTACGAGTAAGGGCCGGCATTCGTCGCTGATTCTGACCGAGGCTTCATCGCGTTTACCCGCTAGTGCAAGGTCGACGATCCCCAGTGCCACAGGGCGATAAGCCGTTTCGATCCGGTTGATTTCGGCAATTTGTGTACGCGCTTTTTCGGTGACGTTGCCTGTGCTCGCCACCATGTCGTTAAGCTTGCCCAGGCGTGTTTCAACGTCCGCCTCAGCCTGTAGGGCCGCAGCCTTTTCGGTCGCGATATCATCCGGCTTAGTCACCACCACCAGATTTCGCGCCGCGATGGCACGCCGATCGACAGCAGTTCGCACACTTTCAGCCATCTCTGCGCGCGCATTGAGGCCCGTGACAAACCCTGAAAAACTATCGTTCGAGTCGCTCAAATCTTTCAGCGCCATCGCTGAAACGATCAAAACGATCAGAGAGAGAACGCCGAATCCCATTGCGAGCTTCGCTTTTACGGTCATTTGATTGAGATTCATCGTTGTCCCTATGCTGTTAGTTAATCGCCGGGCAAATCTAATCGCGTGAGCACTACATTCTAATTCGCAGACCTAATTTATATTTTAGTTTTTCAAAAAAACCGTGCATTGCCGGTCCTGTATATCGCAAATCCAATTTAGGCGGATAACAAGCGTGGAAGTCCTCAGCGCTACCTCAATCCTCGAAAGCAACACCAAGTTGTAATGTATGTAAGTGTTCAGGCGAAACGGATTTCAAATTCTGAGCCGTATGCGGCGAGCAGTTTGCCGATCTCAGCATCGATGGTTTCCTTGGTCCAGGTAACGAAACGTCGCCAGTGATACTTTGCATGCTTCCAAACGATTTCGATCAGGTTCAGCTCGGGACTGTAGGGCGGCAGATGGAAGAGCACCATGCGATGCTCGAGAAACCACCGGTCGATCGTTTCCTGCTCGATGTTGTGATGAATCGAGGCGTTGTCGAGGACGACCACCGTCATCAGACCGGGCGAGCCGTCCTTCGCGATCTGGTCAAGAAACTCAACGACGGCGGGGCGTTTGATGGTCGCCTTGCTGACTTCATGCTTCAGAAGGTTGGCGCCGAAATCAAATGCACCGAGGACCGAGCGTCTGCAATGCGGCCGAGGAACAACACGGTGTGGCTCGCCGATGGGCGACCAACCGCGTTGCACCGGCGGTGAAGCGCAGAACCCTGATTGGTCAAAGTAGACCAGGCGGCACGCCCCATCACGAGCGGCCTGCTGCAACTTTGAGAGCGTGCCTGCTTTCACGGCGAACTCCAGTTCGTCGCGCTTTTTTTGAGCGAGTAGCGGCCACGTTTGTAGGAAAACCCCGCGCGCTTTAGCGCCACCGACAGCGTTTCCAGGCGGCATGGCAAAGGCTGGCCATGCACCTCCTCAATGCGCAGCGCGATCTGCTTGAGCGTCATCGATTCGGTGCGGGCCGCTTCGATGGCAGTGGCGATCAAGGCATCAGACAACGCGCGAGGCCGCCCGCCTTTATGCCCGGTCAGCAAACCACACAGGCCCCTGTCGTTCCAGGAATGCACCCAGTTGTACACCGACTTGTCGCTCACATCGAGCTCGACGGCGATCTCATGAACCCGTCGGCCGCTGCCAAGCTCCAGCAGACCCAGCCCTCGGGTTCGAAAGTCTTGATGAGGATGCTTGCGCGAGAGTTGTTGCAAGGTCTTCGTCTCCGCTTCGGTCAGTTCAACAGCACATTTCATCGGCAGGCAGGTAATCAGGATGGGATTGCCTGTCAGACTCGCCATTCTGAAATTCGTTTACTCCGCACACTTAAACAATATCGATATGAATAGGAATATCTTGCGGCCTGGCCAGATTTCTTTAAGTCTCGGTATTTTAGACACTTTCCTCGGTTATTTTTATTGCGTATCGGTGCGCCGGGTAAACGAATTTCAGAATGACGAATCTGATATTAGAGGTTACCCCTTGGTTTTCGCGGGTTCTCTGCGGTCCGCCCGCACCGCGAAGCCCTGCTTCGGCGGGCTCACCGCGGCTTCGGCTCAGATCGCGCGGCACCACCTGTGACCCGGTAGGGTCGGGGCTTTCGGAACCGCCCGTGCCCAAGATTACCTCCAGCGCCGGGGCCGCCTTCGCCCTCAAGCACCGGAGCGGCGCGATCACTGTGGTGGCGAATATGATCGGGTCGGACAGGCGCTCGAATCGGTCGAGGCGAACGCCTTCTGTGACACCGTGCAGGCACTCCGTTGCGCCGCTGACACCGGCGCTACGGAGTGCGTTTGCCGCGCTGCACGCGCAGAAGCAACATGGACGTGCACCTTTCATCGCGGGTGGCCGTCGGAAGTCGAAGCGCATGAGCGCGTGCAGGCGATTGTCCCTGTCGGTGTGTCAAGCGGTAGGACACATGAAAAGCCGGCCTAGCCGGCGGAAATGAAAACACGCTCACCTATTTTTAAAAGGAACGACGAATGCTTTGCAAAGTGATATTTCTCCTGGTTGTTGCCATGACCCTCGCCGTATCTGCTGGCTCGGCGTCAGCAACCGGCTGCCTCAAAGGTGCTGGGGCCGGCGCCGTAGTCGGTCATGTTGCAGGTCACCATGCCATAGCGGGTGCCCTAATCGGTTGCGCCGTGGGTCGACATGCGGCCAAGAAGCAAGCGCAGGCCCAAGCGCGAAATGAAGCTCGCGCGCCTCGACGGACCTATTAATCCGCTAACCCCAGATAAAAAGTCGTGATGCGCCCCAAAATAAAACTGACTGCCGCACAATTACGCGTGATGAAATGGCTCGCCCTCGGTTGGAAAGCTCAACCGGGCGTTGGTTCAGCCCTCACCGTCAACGGTTCGCGGGTGTGTAATGTGGACACAATGGTGGCCCTGGAGCAGGTGGGATTGGTCAAAGTCGATGGTAATCGGTGCTGGTGCGCGACAGAATCCGGCCTGGCCCTTCGAGATAGTTTAGTTAGCTAGGGACGGCCGGCTTGGCTGGAACAGGAAAAATATAGGAATGCGCGACATGCGCTGAGATAGGTTGGGTAGGCTGGATGTGTGCCGATTCAGAAAAATCGTCGAGGAGATCCGCATGGGTATGTATGGTTTGATTTCGGTCGTTCTTGTTATCGTGCCGCTCTGGCGCATTTGTTCCCGAGCCGGATTTAATGGGGCGATCGCGCTGGTTACACTCATACCGGTCGTCGGCCTGCTTATCGTTGGCTTCATTTTGTCGTTTTGCACTTGGCCGCAACCGAAACGTGGTCGAGGAGATTAAGAGATGGGCTCTCTCTCAATTTGGCATTGGCTGATCGTTCTGATTATTCTTATAGTATTGATGGGGGTGCCGCTCATTTATGTCCCCGCAGTCCGGAAAGCAGGATTCTCAGGCTGGTGGGTTGTGCTTTCATTCATTCCGGCGGGAGGGCTTGTGCTGCTTTGGATTTTTGCGTTTGCTCGCTGGCCTGCCGAGCCTGACCGATAAGAATGGACTCCGTCAAAGAAAAGGAAAAGCGGTACGTGGCGACCGAGGAATTCGTGAGCATAGGCCCGGGCGCCGTCGTTGCGCGCTCCGTGTTGGTGCCTGATTACGTCAGTCGGTGGCCTCGGCGAATGCGCCTGCACAGTGGCCAGAACCGGTTGAGCTGGATTTGTTTGACGACAATTGAACGAAAAAGAATAAAATTCCGCAGGGAGCGTGGTAACGGTTGAAGAACACCATAAGGTGTGATGGTGATCCCACAAAGTGAGCTGGCTCAATTAGGCGAATTGCAGCGAATTCAACAGCGCGCTGCGGAGTTGGCTGAGCGCGAGGCCTATCGGCTCTTCGCCGAACGGCTCCCACAATTGGCGGCGGAACTCCGATCCACAGCCGTCTTGCAACTGATCCAGTAGTATCTCGACAGGGACGCACTATGAGCTCGCCCATCAAGTCCACTATCCTGGTGATCGACGATACCCCGGCCAATGTCCATCTTGCTATGGAGTTACTGAGCGCCCAGGGCTATCGCGTGCTGGTTGCCGAAGATGGCGAAGAAGGCTTAGAGCGGGCGCGTTTAAGTCTGCCGGACCTGATTTTGCTCGATGTGATGATGCCCGGTATTGATGGCTTTGAAACCTGCCGTCGCCTGAAAGCCGATCGGCACACGCGCGACCTCCCGGTGATTTTCCTGACGGCTTTGGCGTATACCGAACAGAAACTGACCGGCTTTTTGGTGGGCGGCGCCGATTACATCACCAAGCCGATCCAGCAAGAGGAGCTCTTGGCCCGAGTGCGCACCCAATTGGAAAACCAGGCGGCGAGAAAAATCCTGAAAGAGCAGAACACGCTACTGGAAGCCGAGGTGCTCCGGCGTACCGAAGAAATCTCGCTGATCCAGGACGTTACCATACAGTGCATGGCCTGCTTGGCCGAAACCCGGGACAACGAGACCGGCAACCATATTCGCCGCACGCAATACTATGTCAAGGTGCTGGCGCTGAAATTGCACGACCACCCGAAATTCGCCGCGACGCTGACGAGCGAGGCGATCGAGGCGATGTACAAATCGGCGCCGCTGCACGATATCGGCAAGGTTGGGATTCCCGACGCCATTTTGCTCAAACCCGGCAAGCTGACGATCGCCGAATTCGAAATTATGAAAACCCATACCACGCTAGGCCGCGATGCCATTGTGATGGCCGAGCGCATGCTCGATGCACCGAATTCCTTTCTGCGTTTTGCGCGTGAAATTGCCTATTCGCACCAGGAGAAATGGGACGGATCCGGTTATCCTGAAGGCTTGACGGGGGAGGCGATTCCCGTATCGGCGCGCTTGATGGCCGTGGCCGATGTCTACGATGCCTTGATTTCCAAGCGTGTCTACAAGCCAGCGTTCTCGCACGACCAAGCCGCGCAGATTATTCGTGCCGGCAGTGGGCAGCAATTCGATCCGGTGGTGGTCGAGGCGTTCTCGGCCATCGAGGATGAGTTTATTGAAATTGCTGAACGGTACAAGGACTGAAATTCCTTCCCATTGATTGGGTCATCGCCGGCGGAGCCAGCTACGCCCGAAGGAAGCCCCTGTGGCACAGCCACTAGCGAGGAGAAATGCTAAGACTGATCGGTCCCATGTTCCTCACATACCTTGATATCTGGATCGAGCCATCGTCTCTTCCAGCGTGGGGCGGCGACGTCAGCGGGATTGAGCACCAGGCATTTGAAGCAATCGCCTGCAGGTCGTTCCGGGCGCCGCTATTATTTTTGATCTGGTTGCGGTTCACCCCGCGCGCGCCGTCGAGCTCGGACGGGATCAGCAGCAGTTCCAGCGGCGCGATGCCGCTCGAGGGCACGCGCGCGCCCACAAGCGTGTTTTCATTCGACGTCTATCAGGCCCAATGCACACGCCTTGACCACTGCCTGAATCTTGTTTGTGCAGTTCAGTTTCATCAACACATTGTTGATGTGGAAGTTCACCGTTCGCTCCGAAATGCTGAGGATCATCCCGATGACATGTGACGTCTTTCCTTCGCCGGTCCAGCGCATTACTTCTCTTTCGCGAGCCGTGAGGGTGACGCCAGTTTCGGGAAGCAGCTTTGACTCCAGCAACAGGCACATCAAGGCATGAAATAGTTGAGTGAGGCAAAGCATCTTTGCCCCAAGATCCAAAACCTCCGTGTCAAAGAGAGGTTCGTTGCTGCGAGATAACGTTAGCAACCCAAACATTCCGCGCGCGCCCCAGGATGCCTGAGCAACGCCGACGGCCAACCCGAAGTCGCGTGCATCGCCCCATAAGCGCGGCGTGGCGGCAAATGTCTGGTCGGACCACACGATCAACCTCTGACTTCGCGCCCCGAGCCGCACCGTAGGATCCACCTCGAGAAAATTGTTTTCGCGATAGTGAGCCATCCATCCCGCCGGATAGGACTCAAATATCATTGTGGCAGGCTTGGAAACCGGCAGCGGGGCGCGGATACCATAGGAGCAGTATTCGAAACCGAATTCCTGCACGCTGGCGGCAAATCGCTGAAACAATTGCCGTTCGTCGGGCGCGGCCCGAAGGTTAGAGTAAATCGCCTGCCAATTTGTCCACATACCACCCCCGTAAGTCCAAACCGTCACATTTATCAGGTGTTTGCGTTCTGATCTTATGGTAATTTTTGAATATGAAACCGCAACACATTGATTCAATCAACCTGTGTCCAGAGGGACATATTTTGCAACAATATTCTGATTAATCTCTGCCGCACAAAGCGTAGAATCGGCTAGTCAGTTCCCAAGCATTCGGTTCAGTACTGACCAGGCGTAATCTTGGCTGAGATGGCGTTGGATACCGAATCTGAATTGAGCGTGCTCGCGCGTCGCTCTTGTTCCCACCAACGTCGATCCAGAATGCCAGCGCTGGTTTTCCATCAATCAACCGGGCTGACGGAAGCTTGTAGACATCAACGCCCATCCGGCGAAGTAGTCGCTCATTTCCGATCGCCGAGAAGACGACGACGCGCTGTGCGCCCTGGCGGATTGCTGCGCGCGCAATGCTTGCTTTCTTCAGGAAGTAGCTGTTTCGCCAGGATTCCGCGCTGGTCAAGCGAGTCGTACTGGAGAGCGAAACGCGATAGCTCCCACACCTCGAGTGCGGGCGGTAGCGGAATGTCGCCCATGAGTTCAGACCAGACTTCACTTAGCAAGTATGGCTTTGTTGTGGGAAGCAAGCGGCCGCAGTCACAGATTGTGCCGGTACGATCAAAGGAGTCTCGTTCCAATCCATCAATTGTCGGAAGCCGCCAACCCAACTCTTGAGCGAATACCTGATGACGATATCTCGCCCATTCCTCGATTGCGCTTGAGTACCAGAAATCGTCTGAGGCATGTCGTCATATCGTTGCGGTTAAGATGACAGATATTGAAAGGCAGGAGTCGCTATGCACTAGCTCCCCTTTCGGGTAGGTCGGCCTGATGACGGACAATCCTGCATTGCACTCGCTAAATAGATACAGACCTGCATCATGAACAGCAAGTCCTTCTCGCCAGAATTGATCTGGACAGGCGTGCCCGCAAAAGTTCAGTGGTCTGTGCGTTCCTAGATCATGGCCAGTCGACCTGCGCAGCATGACGTTACTGCCGATACCCTCGGGCGTTAGCACCACTCGCGGGGACAAACTCGGCCGGAACCATGCCTAGCTGATCCGGGGATTAGATTTTCGCTGGCCCATTCACAGTAGCCTGTCACGCTATGGGTGGCGCTTTAGCCGAACGTCGGTGAGACACCGTGTTCGTTTGCCTGGATCTTGTTCACTCCTTGCAGGCGATAGCCCGACGAATAGACGGTCTCGATTTCGAGGCCGCCGCGACCATCCAGGTACAATTTTCGCCGCAGCTGATAGATATGCTGCTCCAGCGTACGACCCACTTGGTCGGTCGCCGACCCCCAGATGACGGCCGCGATGTGGGTGCGCGTGAGCAGCGCACCCGGACTGGAAAAGAACAACGCGCAGAGGGCGAATTCACGTGCCGTCAGCCGGATCGGCTCACCCCGGTAGGTGATTTGGCGAGAGCCTAGCTGCACACCATAGTCGCCGATTGTTATTGTCGCGGGTTCGGTTTTGACACGACCCAGCCTTTGCACACAGCGCTTCACCCGGGTGTAGAGCTCGACCAGATTCAGCGGTCCGACAACGATATCATGCGCGCCCAGCGCGAAGGCGCGCGACATGCTGTGCTCCTGAATGAAATGTCCGATGACGATCACACCGAAGTCGCTGTGCAAATGGTTAGAGCGCCATGACGACAGCAGCCCGAGCGCGCCCAGGCCGGGATCCGCATCCGCATCGACGATGACGGCATCGACCGTGCGTGTCGTGAGGTGGCGAATGAGATCGACCATGGTTTCAACATGAACCGCCGCGTCGGCTTCCGACAACTGGGAAAACAGCTTGACTGTCTCTAACAACGCACGATTGTGTGTTAACACCGCGACCAGCATGACATGCCCTTTCCCATCCCAAACCTGTAAATTAAAAATACGCAACTGCCTGAATGGGCAGGTTGTTTCGTACTGCTCTTCGCCATATAAATGTTCAAATCAATTTGAAATTATGAATCGCAAGCATCGAATCGCTTTGCGATCTCGGGCTCAATGGTTTCCTTGGTTCAAGTGACGAAACGTCGCCAGCGATACCTTATCTGTTCCAGACAATTTCGACTAGATTCGGCTCGGGACTGTACCACGGGAACTCGGCCCGCGCTGAGTCGGTGAGGGAACGCCCACCCACTCGAAAACCGCCCGTCCTTTGGGGCTCCGGCCGCAGATATAGGGCACGATTCGATCGTTGTCTGATCGATGTGGTGATGAATCCGAGACGTTATCGAGCACCACTACCGTCAATAGCCCGGCTGCGCCTTCCTGCGCAATCAGGTTAACGGCACGAACGTCGGCAGGATGTCGGCTGGTGCACTTGCTGAATTCATGCTTGAGCAGGTTCAGGCACTTGCTTCAAACGAGATTACACGCGAATCAGGAATGGCTCCGTCGATTTCGGTGTGACCCTGGAACAGCACCACGCCCTAGCGGGCATCAACACAAAGGCTGGAGGCTAGCATGATGAATGCCCAAACGATGCCGGTGCGGTGTTCCACGCGTTCAGTCACACCGCATCTGGCACAACAGCGTACACGTCAATTGATTTACGTCGCATTTGAACAACTCCAACTTAGTGCCATCGAGACAGGACAAGCCGACGGGCTGGTGGGTGTCTCATTTGATGGTACTTTCACTTGGGTCGTGCCGACTGTGTCGCAGCGAACACCGACCGGCAAAGAACATCAAGGCTTGTTGATTGGCGTCGAGACCGGCTATCTGCTGGAAAATTTGGATCGCGTCGAGCTCACCCAGCTCTTGCAATATGGCGGCACGCTACTGGCCAATGGCCCGACATGCATAGGCGTTGATGCGCAGGGTCGCATTCTATTACAGCGCATCGTCAGCTTGCGGCAATTGACGTCTAATACTTTAGCCGCAGAGATTATCTGTGCGGTGCACTTGAAACGTCTGTTGGTTGAAGTTCCGCAAAGCTCGGATCGGCGTCCGTGGCCAATCCGTTGAGCACCGTATCCATCCAGACCCTGCACCGCCTTGGCCCAGAGGGTGGCCGGCATATTGCCGACTCCGATATGTGTGATGTGTGACCTGACGCGACACGAGTGATATCGTCGCGTCCTCGTCTCGCGAGGCGCGGCGTTTTCAAGTGCTGTGCCCGCCGACGGGGGCCACGCCAGTGTCGAGTAGTCCTTTATGCAGACCAAGAATGCGCTTCAGCGTTGGGATCCTCTTCGGGGACCCCAACAGGCCCAAAGCGCATTCTTCTATGACTACCCTTTAGTCCGACTGATTACGCAACGGTAATGTACGGATCCCACCAGTAATAGCCGAACAGATCCTGATTCTGGCCGTTGGCGGACAGCGTATAAAGCGCGAAAGCGAGGCCAAAGCCTTCCTTGCCGCTCGACCTGACTTTCGAGTCGAACGTCGAGAAGTTGGTCTGCTTTTGGAGCGCGGGTAAGCCATTTCGGCTGGACGAATCGGCATTCGGTTGCACCGCTCCATTTCGCACGATCAGGTCCGCGTTAAACTGGTTGAATACCTGCTCGCCACTATAGTGCTTGACGTCGTACACAATGACAGCATCGTCGGAGTTGTTGTAAATTGAAACGCCGGTGAATGCCACCGAGTCCCCAACGTTCGCCCGAAATTCAAGGTCGCCCGTGCCCTGTCCGCTGATGATGCCTCGTGAACCCGTGCACAGCATGTACTGATGGGCGTGGTCGATACCGGTCGGATTAAGAGGATCCTTACTCGGATTCAAGTATGTTTTTTTCACGTACTCGGTGTCGACGACCACCAGTATGTTGATTTCCTGCGCACTCGCTTTTAATGTAACTTCGGCCACGGTGAATCCTCCGTTATCTTACACATAAGGTTATTGGGAAATCGCTTGGCGACACTTGGTCTACGTGCCACGTGTAATGTCCGCCTTTTTTTTCGTTGGCGCACCTAGCAAAGTAAACAGGCTCGAGAGTTTTCCTCGAAAGTGGGGAATGCCCCAGAAACGCCGGCCACGCGTCAGTAAGATGCGTAGGATGTCCGGGCAGCACCAGGCTGGCTGCACTACGCGAACGCGGTCGGATACGATCACCTATCCGACCATAACAACGGGGTCGCAAAAATAATAACCGAACACATCCTGGCTTTGTCCGTCGGGTGACAGCGTGTAAAGCGCAAAGGCGAGCTTGAGGCGTTCAAGGCCACGCGCTCGGATCGTGGACGTAAAGCTCGAGAAATTGGTTTCGTTTTCGATCGCTGGCAGACCATTTCGAGTGGGCGAATCGGGGTTGGGTTGCGCCGCCCCCTTTCTCACGACAAACTGCTGTTTGAAGCAATCGAATACATGACCATCCACGACGGGTTGCATGCTGTACATGATCACGGCATCGGTCGAATTGCCATAAATCGAAGCGCCGGTGATTGAAACGATGTCGCCGACGTTTGCCTTGAATTTCAGCTTGCCTGCGCCTTGTTCGCTGACGTCGCCTCGCGAGCCCGCACAGATCATAACCGGCTGATCATGGCCCACAGGCTGCGGATCGGCCGCTTCTCGGTTCGGTCCATACGTCTTTATGACGTATTCCGTGTCAACGACTACCAGAACGTTAATCGTCCGTGAGGTCAGTTGTATTGCGGTTTCGGATTCCATATAAGCTCGTTCTCGCGAAATTGTCGGGACGGCTCGGCCGCACATGCGTCACGTGTCATTTGTCTTCTTCCGCCGCCCCCTTGCGCGTACCTATCACAGTAAACAGGTTACCCCGACCAAAGCCGCTTGGTTTGAGGTAGCGATGGAGCGAGTCAGCGTCTTGACTAGAAGCGTGATGGGTCCTCCAGGTCACAGACTCCTATGGTCTGGCGTGTTACCTGAACCGTGTTCTAAAAATTGCGTTCATCCGCTCTTCGTACCACACCCGTCCGCCTAAGGACAGGATCCAGTGGCAACGCCGCGCTATGCCTTATGCCAGAGGCAAAACCAACCATATGGATCTGGACGGTCAAGGGCCGGGAAAGATGCTACTAGCTCCAATTTTTCGCATATAAAATCCCTGCTGAAGGTATCCCAAATCTCCTGGCTGGAGACGCCGAATGTCTTGATGACGAAATCGTTCTCGTTCGTCGGTTTTGGCACACCCGGCTTTTGGCTGGAAAAACAACGTAATACATATAGCCCACCGGGCTTCAATACCCGGGCGATTTCCGCAGCAAATATGGCGCGCTCATCGGCACGTATGCAATGGAAGCAACCACGATCGGTCACCAGATCAACGCCTGCATTTTCCATGGGAAGATCCAGGACATCGGACACCTGCGCATCCAGCGCCACGCCATAAAATTCTGCCAGCTGTCGTGTCTTTTCGATGGCTGTAGCGGAAATATCGATTGCGGACACATTAAAACCGCGGGTCGCCAAAAATACAGCCTCCGTTCCCACGCCGCAACCGATGTCAAGAACATTTGCACCGTAGGGGATACGTCCGTCGATTACAAAATTTATGAGCTCTGGCATTGCCGTGCCGGCATTCCATTCTTGCTCCGCAGGTTTTGTCTCCTTGTATCTGTTTACGTAATATTCACGAACGTTTAGCTTGGCTGTCGTTGAAGTAGACATTTCGATCCTATCCTTTTCTGAGGTTATTTTTCCGATTGGAGTAGATATTTCGTCTCCTAAGTGTTTGCTATAAACGCATTTCGTTTTTCTGGAATGCCCTGCCAGTACAGATCCAACCCCTAGGGCAACATCTGAAATCAGTTTGCCCGGAACACTTGATTAAATAGGTGCAGAATATTTATTCTATCGGGACGGGACAAATATAGAACTTCCTGAATAGGTAGGTGGTTTCATATGGCTCCTGACTGTATATGTCGGGCGAGTAAACGAATTTCAGAATGGCAAGTCTGATGGAAGAGAAAAAACGACGAGTGTCCGTCTCGCCCACGACCCCACGCCGGAACCGGTCTTAGGGGTTGCCTGGCGCAAGACCGCTTCGGCTTCCCGGCACTGCCGAGCGAGTTCCCTCGTGGCATAAATGGAGGCGAAATGGAATGGGCGTTCGCTTGAATCTTAATGCGCCGGGCGATTGGAACATTCGCGGCTTGAAACAGATCAAGGCGAGCGGCTTTCTGCAGCCTATCAGAGGTCAATGCAAAGAACACCCAATGGTGACGACTTTGCAGCGAAAGTATCGCTGGCGCTTCCATCTGATCGAAATCGTCTGGAAACACGCCAAATATTCCTGACGGCGCTTCGTCCCTGGACGAAAGACGCTATTGATACCAAGATAGAAATATTATTCAGCGGCCACCGCAGCAAGTTTGAAATCCGTTTCTGGCGAACGCTTACGAAGTAACCTACCCGTTCGGGTAGTTACGTATTTTTTATATTCCTCAGAAAATTCATATAAATCTGCATTGCTATAAAAATACTATTTGCCAACCTGTGGAATTCGGGAATAAATCGATTAATGGAAAATTGAATGGTAAAACAATACGCTTCTTTCTAAACTAAATTAATATTTCTATATTCAATTAAAGAAATATTAATTTTATGAATTTACCTCGCGATAAAATTGAGCGCTCCGAGTAAGCCAATTTCAACTGTGCCCTGCTTTGATGCAGTGTTGGCGGGATGCTCTTAATGGAATCCGTTTATCGCGGACACTTACCTATTTCTAATCAATCTGCCCGATCAATAGGCATTAGATATGACGACAATCAGCAAAACCATGCAAGCCGCTATGGCGGCACGCGCTCATGCGCATACCACTGGGCTGCTACAAGATGAATGGGCCGCAAAGTTGATTGCCATTTGTCCAGAAGGAAAATCCGCCCGCGCCGTGTTTGATGAAGCATCGACTGGATTGTTCAGTCACAACATTGTCATTCGCTCGAAATTTTTCGAGCAAACTCTCAGAAAATGGCAAGGGTGGTGTGCCAATCTGGTTTGTATCAGTGGCGGCATGGATCTGCATCTGCTCAGCATGCCGGAAGCCAGCTCACTCAATAAAT
>Ga0302220_10000516_pt1 | contig 32751 bp, 33 predicted proteins | sample II_Palsa_E1_3_FD_194572 | JGI IMG/M metagenome (GOLD analysis project Ga0302220, IMG submission 194572) | Peat permafrost microbial communities from Stordalen Mire near Abisko, Sweden - II_Palsa_E1_3 | ecosystem: Environmental > Terrestrial > Soil > Palsa > Peat permafrost | place: Sweden...
GACGCATACGACACCGCCGCCATCGTCCACCTCACCGAATACGAACAGTAACCAGCAAGGCCGACAGCAACCAGGAAGGGACTACTGAGCGGCTGCACTAGTGACTTCAATGCAAGGGAGCAGAATCCGCACCTACTAGGGTACGAGGATGGCGCTGGCACCTGGGCTGCTTTCTTTCGTGCAGATCGTCGTCGCGGACACTGATACAGCGATGGCGCTGGGCAGTGGCGACGTCCCCGTGCTTGGAACTCCCCGGCTGCTCGCGCTCGCAGAGGCGGCGGCGGTGGCAGCCATCGGGTCAAGCCTGGAATCAGGCCTGACCTCGGTCGGAACTGGGGCTGCCCTGGAGCACAAGCGGCCTAGCCCGGTCGGGGCAGAGGTCGTGGTCGAGGCCGAATTGACCGAGGTGGACGGCCGGCGACTTGTCTTTAGGTTCATCGCCAGACAGAAGCCGCCTCCCGGACCACCAGACGATGAAGCCACCGTCGTCGGCGCGGGCACCCTGGAACGGGTGCTCGTGGACAAAGAACAGTTCGTCAACCGAGCCCAGCACGAGTGACCCAGGGCAACGGCACCGCGCAGCGCCCATCGCGGCCGATTATCGTGACCCAGGCCCGGGCGGACCGGCGAGCTATCCCAGCTGGCACTCGCGGGTGGTTTCGGCGGCCCGGCGATGGTTCGAGCTGACTCCAGCAGAAGATTCCCACCGAGACGAGGTTGACGCCGGCTTCAGCCATCAGCCGGCCATCCTCGGCCGCGGTCCCATCCGGCTCACAGCGGCAGACGCTGACGTTAGGACCCGCAGGGGAATAGGCCGCAGACTCTGAACTCCCTGGTCAGCGCCGACTGCGCACAGGCCTACGGGTTAATCCTCGGCGAGCACTTACGGCGGATCATCGGGAATTACCCGCCCAGGATGATCAAGACGCGGCCTGGCGTCGGAAGAATCGAGTCATGCTTATCGCGCTCTTGGCGGTACTGGGAGTCGATCTGATAGTGATCGTCGTCCTGGTCGGTGTTCTGCTTACCCGGCGGGCCTGGGTCAGCCGCCAGCCCGGCGCTTTCAAGGGAGCGATCCGCGTCGCTGATGGCGAGGTACCCGGGCTTCGGCGGAAGTGGAAGCGCGGCTTCGGCCGCTGGGTAGGCGATGTCCTGGTCTGGACGGTGGCGCCGTTCCTGTTCCGGAACGAGCTGATCGAAGCCGACCGGACGACCAATGAGATACGGCAGGCCGGACCGGACGACAAGGTGAGGCGGGTGGGGAGCAACCCCGTGATCATGGTCGTGGCCGCCGACGGTGCGCGCATCGAGGTCGCCACGGCAGCGGACCTGCGGGAGCGGGCGCTCGGGCGGCCTGCGGACCGCGTGCCGGTCCGGCAACTTGATGCCGGACGGCCCGGGCGGCATGAACGACCACCCTCGGCGGGTGATGTGCCTGATCGGGAGGCTGGACCCGCCTAGCGCGCCTGGGCTGGCGGCTTCGCTCGGCCGCTGCCCGGAAGCGGGGGTCAGTGGTGGCCTGGCGGCCGCGCAGTCTCCCTCGGCGGCTCGCCCAGATCCAGCGGGCAGACCTCGTGTATCCAGCGGCCGTCTGATCGCCGCCGCGTGTCCTGGCCCGCGGTGATGACCGCTCCGCACCGAGCGCAGACCCGGCCGGCGGCATGTGCCTCGTTGTCTTCATCGAGGTACTCCAGCTCCAGATCCCGCTCCTCGCGGCTACGCTCTGTGATCTCGCGCTCGGGTGAGTCCTCGCGGTCTTGGGGGAGGATCCCGGGCTGCCGGTCCTGGTCCTCTTCCCCGCCGAAGTCGGGCTGGGTCATGTGGCCTCCTACGTGTCCGCGAGCGCAGCACGTCGCGCCTGGGTCCAGGATCGCACCACGGAGCGGGAATGATCCATTTTTCGAGTCCCCGATCCGTCCGGCGCCAGCATGTCGGCGGCCCCGCTAGCCTCGTACGATCGAAGGGCTCCTATATGTCCCCGGAGCATTCGATGCCTTGCCGCCGGATTGTCTTCATGACCTGTCCCCTCAGCTTCACGTCGGGACGCGGCTGCCATCTGCCCAAAGACCCACGCAAACTAATGAAGAGCCTGATGAGAACTGATGGATAGCGTTGAAAAGGCGCTGACCATATTGAGACACCGGGTACGGCTCCGGTCCGAGTGCCGGTGACCGCCGTCCGTGCCCGCCGGTGATCACGACCGCTGAGGTGCAGGCAAAAGCCGAGGGCGATCGTGGATCTCGGCGAGCGCGTCGGTGGCGCACGGCTACCCCCGGTCGCCGCGGACGGCGAACCAGGCCAGGAAATCCTCGTTGCCGAACATGGCCGCGGTGTCGGCCGCGCTCGGCTGTCCGGCTGCGGGGTCGGCGCCCGCCTCCAGCAGGGCGCGGACGATCTGCGGCTCTTTCTTGAACACCGCGCCCGCCAGCGGGGTCTGGCCGCGGTCGTTGGCCCGCCCCGGATCGGCGCCGCGCTGGAGCAGGGCGGCGACGGTGTCCGCGTGGCCGTGGTAAGCCGCCAGCATCAGCAGAGTGTCGCCTTTGTCGTTCGTCAGGTTGACCGGCACCCCGGCGTCCACGTAGGCCGCGATCGCCGCGGTATCCCCGGCGCGGGCCAGGTTGAAGATCTTCGTGGCGAAGTCGATCAGGCTGGGATCGGCCTCGGCACCGGGGATGCCGGGGGAACGGGGGTCGGGCTCACCGGGCGCTGACACGCCAACCAGGGTATGCGCCGGCCAGGCTCTGCCGCGTCGCGTCGCGAGGCGGCCGCGGGACCGTCAGCCGGGGGAGGGCTGGTTGAAGATCACCGTCAGGCTGCCAGGGTGCCGTCAACGTCCCAGATGACGACCGCGTCGATCTCCGCCCGGTTCTCCCGCAACCCGGAAATCGTGCCGGGGTGCGGATCGCACGGCTCGATGCCGGGCACCCGTTAGGGTGCAAGCGCGGCCTGGGCCATCCGGCCGCCGTAGCCGCGAGGGGGTGAAAGGCGCCGATGCCAGCCGACTACGGGAAGATCCGCGACGAGAACATCGCCCGCTACGGCTGGGACACCGCGGTGCTGGATCTGCTCGGCCAGCTCTACAGCGAGCGGACCCACTTCATCTTCGAGCTGATCCAGAACGCCGAGGACGCGGGCGCAACCGAGCTGGCCTTCGAGCTCTTCGCGGACCGGCTGGAGGTACGGCATGACGGCCGGCCCTTCACCGAGGCGGACGTGCGCGGCGTCTGCGGGGTCGGCCAGAGCGGGAAGTCCGGGGACTTCACCCAGATCGGGCAGTTCGGCATCGGCTTCAAGTCGGTGTACGCGTACACGAGTTCCCCGCACATCCACAGCGGGGGAGAGCACTTCCGGATTGAGACGTACGTCCGGCCCTATCCCGCCGAGCGCCTCCGCGGCGACACCGCAGGCACCGTGTTTGTCTTCCCCTTCGACCACGACGCCGTCCCCGCCCCGGTCGCCGTCCGGGAGATCTCCGCGGCGCTTAACGGCATCGAGCCCGGCACCCTGCTGTTCCTGCGGCACATCACGCGGCTGCGCGTCGGCGGCGTGCAGGTCGGCGGTGCGGTGATCGAGCGCTGGCCGATCCCGCCGGACCGCATCCCATCGGGCCGTCACATCGTCCTGTCCACGGGCCGCAGCGACGCCGGCGGCCCACGGCGCCCGGACCAGGAGTGGCTAGTCTGGCACCGGCAGACGAGCAGCCCCGGTCTTTCCGGCCGCCAGGTCGAGATCGCGTTCCGGCTCGGCACCGCCGCTGACTCGGCCGCCGCCCTGGACCTCGCTCCCGCGCCTGATGCTCCCAGCGGGCGCCGGATCGCCCGCTGCGACCGGTCCCCGCTGAACGTCTTCTTCCCGACGCAGAAGGAGACCTTTCTCGGGTTCCTCGTTCAAGGCCCCTATCGCACGACGCCGGCCCGCGACAACGTCCCGGAGCACGATCCGGCGAACCAGGCCCTGGTCCGGGAGACCGCCGCTCTGCTCGCGGATGTGCTGGAGGAGCTGCGGGCCGGCCACTGGATCACGGCGGAGGTGCTCGAAGCGCTGCCCCTCGAGCCCGGCGACTTCCCGCCCGGCTCGATGTTCCGCCCGCTGTTTGACGTCGTGCGGGACGCTCTGGCCGGTGCGGAGTTCATCCCGGTGGCCGACGGCCTCCGGGCCGCCGCCGACGTCCGGCTGGCGTCCGACGCGGCGCTGCATCCGCTGCTCAGCTCGGATCAGCTCGGCGCGGTGTACGCCGCCGGCCGGCCGCTCTTCTTCGCCCACCCGGGCATCACCGAGCACCGCACCCCCGTCCTGTGGCGGTACCTGCGGGCGGAGATCGGCGTCGCCGACGTCACCCCCGCCGATGTGGCGGCCCGGGCTGGCCGGGCCTTCCTCGAGGCCCAGCCGGACAGCTGGATCGTCCGCTTCTACGCCTTCCTCTACCGGTTTCCCGCGCTGTGGCAGGCGCCCGGGGGCCCGGACGAAGCTCCCGGCCCGGCCCGGACCCGGCCGGTCATCCGGCTCCAGGACGGCCGTCACACCGCGCCGTTCGACGCCGGCGGCCACCCGGCCGTCTACCTCCCCGGGCCGGCCGCGACCAGCCTGCCCACCGTCCGGCGCGCGGTGGCGGGTGCGTCCCCGGCCCGGCGGTTCCTGGACGCCCTGAACCTCACCGAGCCGGACGTCGTGGCCGAGGTACTGCAGGTCATCCTGCCCCGGTACGACGGCCTGGACTCTGCCGGGCTCGATCCGGCCCAGCACGAGGCCGACCTGGACTGCATCATGCGGGCGCTCGACGGGGCCGCGGCCGGCCAGCAGCAGCGGCTGCTGGAGCGGCTCCAGCAGACGGCCTTCCTCGTCGGGGAGAACGCGGCCACCGGCGAGCAGCGCCTGCTGCCGCCCACCCAGCTGTACCAGCGAACCAGGGAGCTGGAGATCTACTTCGACGGGAACCGGGACGTCTGGTTCGCCGGCGACAGCTACGGGCCGTGGCTGACCAAGCTGCGCGGCATGGGGGTCCGGCAGGCCGCGACCGTGACCGCCCGGCGTCCCGGCCCGGCCGGGCACGTCGTGATCGCCGTCGACTTCGCCCGGAACGAACGTGGCCTCGACGGGTTCGATCCGCGCGCGGACATCGACGGCCTGGAGTTCGCGCTGCGCCATCCCAGCCACGCCCGGTCCGAGTACGTCTGGAACGTCCTGCTCACGCCGAACCGGCAGCTCATCGCCGGAGTCGTGGAGCGGTCAGTGCTGCAGTCCTTCGCCGATCCCAGCCGCGAAAACGTCCGGTCAGCGATCGGCGTGGCAGCGGAGCGCGAGGCCTGGCTGCCCGGGCCGGACGGCACGTTCCGCCGGCCGGCCGAGCTCTCCCTGGACGACCTGCCGCCGACCTACGCCCGGGATGAGACGGTGGCGCACGCGCTGGAGATGATCCAGCCCGTGGTGGCCGAAGCGGCCCGGCAGCTCGGCATCTCGGCGGACGTCCTGCGCGGCCTCAGCGCTCACCCGGACCTGGTCGCGATGGTCGAGACCGAGCTGGCGGCGCGTGCCCCGGCGCCACACCACCAGGACCAGGAGCCGCCGCCCCCGTCCTGGCCGCCTTCGTTCCCATAGCACGCCGGCCCGGCGGGCGTCAGGCGGCCAGCTTGCTGTCCCAGGGCACCCAGCGCGTGCTGATCGTGATCCCGCCCTTGGGCCGGCCGCCGGCCAGCGCGGCAGCTCGGATACAGAAGTGGGTCCACATGTTCAGCTGGATCTCCTTGGCCAGCCGCAGCTTGTTGTACATCAGGTCGGAGAGCCGGTCCCCGGCCCGGGCCCACGACTCGATCTCGAAGTGCAGGACATCTCCGTCCTGGGCCGCCCGGAACTCGATCTCCCCGGCCTCCAGGTGGCCATCCAGGGTGGCCAGCCGGAACGATGTGGCGTCCCGGCCGATCACGCGCACCGGCCCGTCCCAGGGACCCGGCATGCGCACCACGAACTCGTCACCCAGCCGCAGCGGGCCCTTCCCGCCCCGTGTCTTGCGGAATACGGCCATCTCCGGCGCCGCCTTGTTCAGATCCCCCGCCATCCGCTCGATCAGCGCGGCCGGGCCCATCGTGCTGTTCACGATGCGGACCTCATAACAGCGGTGCAGCATGGGCCCGACACCGGCCGCGAGTGGCTGCCGTCCATCGCCGGGCTCGGTCTGCTCGTTCGCGGCGGGTGGCAGGTCGCCGGGACCGCCTGTCTCCTCGGTCCGGTGCAGCGGTATCGTGCGCCACATGTACCGCCAGCTCACCACCGCGATGCCCAGCGGCCAGCGCAGCACGGTCCGCAGCCTGGCCGGACGGCTGACTGTTGCCATGAGTAGATCGTGGCACGGTGGGCAGCCATGGCCACGGACGGGGCGCGAAGAATGCAAAAGGTATACGGCGTAAGGGAGGGTGTCGGATGACCGTGACGGGGGCGATCCGGGGTACCGGGTTGCGCGGAACGTATCTGCATGCCACCTCACTGGCCTCGATCGGGCTGTGCATCGGCCTGTGGATCCGGGCCAAGACCGTCGACCAGGACGAGCGCGGCAACGCTGAACGCCGGGCCCTGTTCGTGGGTCTCTGGCCGCCGATGTTCTGGCTGATCGGCGACGCGCTGCAGGAAGGCGAGTAGTGCGCGAATGGCTGCTCGGCCCGGTCGACGAGGCGGCCGCTCTCGCTGATCTGCGCCACCGCGAGGTCAACTACGACCCGGCCCGGGCCCCGGAGGACGGCCGGCCCGAGGGGCACTGGCACGTTGATTCCGGCGCCACCCTCATCGGCCGTGAACCACCTGGCGAGCCCGTTCCGGATGGCCCCTGGGAGACGGCGCGCCGCCTGGTAAGCGAGTACGAGTTCGCCGACGCCCGCATCCTGCGCGGTGTCTACCGCGGTGACGGTGAGCTGCTCGGCCGGGACATGCTGCTGGAGGGCCGGTTCCTGTTCCTTCGCTTCTACCTCGGCGTCCGGGTTACCGGGGTGATCGACGGCACCCGGGATACCGACCACGGTCCCGAACGGGTTTGGGGCTGGCACTATCAGACCCTGCAGGGCCACCTGGAGCAGGGCCGCCTCAGCTACGAGGTGATCAAGAACCTGGCCACCGGGCAGGTGGCGTTCCGGGTCACCGGCTACTCGCGCCGGTCTCGGATCCCCAATCCGCTGATCCGCTTCGGCTTCGGCCTGTTCGGGCGTCCGACCCAGCTGCGCTTCTACCGGAACATCCAGAGCCGGATGTACCGCTTGCTGCAGGCGGCGCAGCGCGGCGAGGCGCTCCCCGCCCCGCAGAAACGACCGGACGGCATCACGCTCGCGCCATCTGGAGTGCAGCCCCATCCCCTGGAGCGGCTGGCCGTCGGCCTGCGGGACCCCGGAGCCTGAGGTGCGCTGGCCGCTGCTCCCACCGGTCGACGAGGTCAGCGTGCTGGACGGTCTGCGTGACCGCGAGGTCAACTACGACCCGGCGCGAGCGCCGGCGGAGGGCAGGCCGGAGGGGCACTGGCACGTCGACTCCAGTGCCACGCTCATCGGCCGCGAGCCGTCCGGTGATCCGGTCCCGGACGGCCCCTGGGCGACGGCCTGCACCCTGGCCAGCCGGTACGAGTTCGCCGACGCGCGGATTCTGCGCGCCGGTACCGGAAGGGTGACGACCTGCTCGGCCGCGACATGCTGATGGAGGGCCGCTTCTACGGCCTGCGGTTCTACTTCGGCGTCCGGATCACCGGGGTGTTCGACGAGAAGCGGGATACCTCCCACGGCCCGGAGCAGGTCTGGGGCTGGTGCTACGAGACCCTGCAGGGCCACCTGGAGCAGGGCCGGATCAGCTTCGAGGTGATCAAGAACCGGGCCACCGGGCAGGTGGGCTTCCGGGTCACCGGCTACTCGCGCCGGTCGCAGAGCCGCAGCCCGCTGGTGCGTCTCAGCTTCGGCGTGTTCGGCCGGTGGATTCAGCAGCGTTACTACCGGGCTGTGCAACGACGCCTCTACGAACTGGTGCAGGCCGCCCAGCGGGGCGAGCCGCTGCCTACCCCGGCCGAGGGCCGGAACGGCCTGATCCTGGCTCCCACCGGAGCCCGGCCCAGTCCCGCCGAGCGGCTCGCTCCCCGCTGGGTTCACCCAGGCGCCTGACCAACCTCGGTCCGCCCCGCTTCGGCCTGTCGCGCCTCGGCCTGACCGGCGTCGGCCTGACCGGCGTCGGCCTGACCGGCGTCGGCCTGACCGGCGAAGAACTCCCGGATGTCGGCGACCAGGACGCCGGCCGCCTCGTGCGCGGCATAGTGGCCCGCCGTGTCGTCCGGTTGTCCCGCGGCGCCCAACGAGCCGTAGGAGTGCCAGCTCACGATGTTGCGGTGGTCGCGGTTGGCGAATCGCCGGATCGACTGGAAGTCGCCGGCGAACATGGCCAGCGCCGTCGGGGTAGTGGTCGGCCCGGACGGCCGGTCGGCGGCGTGCGCGTCCTCGTAGTAGAAGCGGATCGCTGAGCCCGCGGTCCCGGTCAGCCAGTAGATGGCCACGTTGGCGATGACGAACTCGTCGTCGATGGACTCGGGAAACAGTTGCGCGTTCCAGGCCAGCAGACCCACGGGCGAGTCAGTGAGCGCGAAAGACAGCGTCTGCGGCTGCTGGCTGTGCACCACGTTGAAGGAGAACTTGTTGTCGTAGAACCACTGCAGCACCTCAAGGGCCGCCTGGTCCTCCTCGCTCAGCCCCTCGAACTCGGCCGGGTCGATGAGCGGCGTAGCGTCCTTCCGGCTCGACCTGATGTGCAGGAAGTGGATGGTGGCTCCGTCGATCTCGGTGACGAACTGCGGGTAGCGGTTCAGCCGGGCCTCGAAGGCCCGCCAGTCGAAGGACGCTCGCCAGTACCGGGCCAGCCGGGCGACCCGGGCGTTGGGCACCCCGTAGTCGGTGCCCGCGCCAGCGATCTCGCTCGGCCAACTGGCCCGGTCGAGCCGGCCGGCCAGATCGTCGAGGTCACGCTGACGCCGAGCCGGACGACTGGACAGCGTTCACCGGCTTCGTCCGGCGGATCGTCGACGCGGACGTGCACTCGCCGACCGTGCACCTGGCCGGGACCTTCACGCCGACCGCGGAGATGGACGCGGACGCGGCGCGATCCGGCGTGCTGACCGACCGGCTTTTCAGCCAGGCCCGGCGCAGTGGCCGGCTGCGCGCCGACATGGTGGCGGACGACCTGACGTTCCTGCTGGAAGGAGCGGCGGCCATCCGGCTGCCGGACGAGACCCGGACGGCCCAGCTCCGGCGCCGCTACGTGGCGCTGTTCCTCGACGCGCTGGCCAGCCCGGAGCCCGCGACGCTGCCAGGCCCGGCACCCGCCCCCGGTGAGCTGAACTGGCGCTGGCACGCCAGCCCGGGCTGATCTTCCCGGCCGGTGCCAGCGATCCAGCCTCCGGCCGTCCGGCCGGTGTCAGTCTTATCCACCGCCCCAACATGTGGCGTTGGTACCCACACCCCAGCCGTTACGCCTCGATCCCTTTCCGGGATCCGTTTCCGGCCGGATCTGCGGCGTACCGTCGGCGGCTGCGCCCCCGGCACGGGACCCGTCAAAGGATTCACTCGCCACGTGCCGCGGGCCCATGCTTGAGGCATGCACGCCTACGTTCTAATTCCCGGTGCAGGTGGCGTCCCCTGGTACTGGCACCGCGTTGCCCCGTTGCTTCGGGAGGCGGGCCACGAGGCCATTGTCGTGGGGCTGCCCGGCCCCGACCCCGACGCTGGCCTGCCCGAGTACACCGGTCTGGTCATCGAGGCCATCGGCGGCCGCGAGGACGTCGTGCTGGTGGCCGCGTCGCTCGGGGGTTTCACCGCGCCGCTGGTGGCGCAGCGGGTGCCCGTCCGGGCGCTGGTCCTGGTGAACGCGATGATCCCGGTGCCCGGCGAGACTCCCGGTGCCTGGTGGGGCAATACCGGCTCGGCGCAGGCGCGGGAGGCCGCGGCCGAGCGCGGCGGCTACGGCACGGACTTCGATCTGAACCTGTACTTCCTGCACGACGTCCCGCCCGAGGTCATAGCGTCCGGCGAGGACGAGCAATTTTCCGAGGCCGACGCGGTCTTCGGCTCCGTCTGTGACTTCACCGCCTGGCCGGACGTGCCGATCCGGGTCGTCGCGGGCGCCGACGACCGGTTCTTTCCCGTCTCCTTCCAGCAGCAGGTGGCCAGGGACCGGCTGCGTATCCGGGCGGACATCCTGCCTGGCGGTCACCTCATCGCACTGGCGCAGCCCGGTCCGCTCGCCGATTACCTCCTGCACGTCTGAATTCCGAGCGGCAACGCCCCCCCCGTGTGCCTCACCCGTGTGTCCGCGCGATCAGGTCGTCCGCGGTGAGCGCGTTGAACACGCGGTCGGGCCCGATGCCAGCCGCCTCCGCCCGGCGGCAGCCGCTGCCGATCCAGTCGAGCTGGCCGGGGGCGTGCGCGTCGGTGTCGATGGAAAAGACGCAGCCGATGTCCGCCGCCAGACCGAGCAGGTCATCCGGTGGGTCCTGGCGTTCGGGACGGCAGTTGATCTCGACCGCGGTGCCGCTGTCCCGGCAGGCCGTGAACACCGCTTCGGCGTCGAATTGCGACTGCGGCCGCCCGCGGCCGCCGAGGAGCCGCCCTGTGCAGTGCCCCAGGATGTCTACGAGCGGGTTACGCACGGCGGCCAGCATCCGCGTGGTCATCGGGGCGGCGTCCATCCGCAGCTTCGAATGCACGCTGGCGACCACGACATCCAGCTGCGCGAGCAGATCGTCGCGCTGGTCGAGCGAGCCGTCATCCAGGATGTCCACCTCTATGCCCGCCAGGATGCGGAACGGCGCCAGCTCGGTGTTGAGCCGGTCTACGAGGTCAAGCTGCGCGATGAGCCGTTCCGCCGACAGCCCGCGCGCCACGGTCAGCCGGGGGGAGTGGTCGGTCAGTGCGATCCAGCTCAGCCCCAGATCGCGGGCGGCGGTGGCCATCTCTCCCGGCGGGCTGCCGCCGTCGGACCAGTCCGAGTGAGTGTGGCCGTCGCCGTGCAGGGCCGCCCGCAGGCGATTTCGCACCGTGGCGGCGGACTCGGCCAGCAGGCTGGCCAGGTACTCCGGCTGCTCGCCGCGGGCCGCCTGCTCGATGACCACGGCGGTGGTCGCGCCGATGCCGGGGAGCGAGCGCAGAGTGCCCGCGTCGACCCGCTGCTGGAGCTGGCCGGGCGGTAGCTCGGCCACCACCTGCGCGGCCCGGCGGAACGCGCGGACGCGATAGGTGGGCGCGCTGGCCCGCTCGAGCTCGAACGCGATCTGGCGCAACGCCTGGGCTGGGTCCACCTGTCCTGTCTTACCCCAGCCGGCTTCATGCCGAGTAACCGGCTTTTTGCCCTGTGCTCAGCACCGCGACCTGCGCCAGACTAAGAATCATGCAGAGAGCAGAAGGCACTTTCAGCATGGACCGCTTCGACGACGAACCGTCCTACGACGACCAGGACGGCGTGAAGCTCGCGCGGGCCCACATCACCAAGACATTCCAGGGAGACCTGACCGGCACCAGCGAGACCGACATCATCACGGTCTACACCGCGAATCCGGCCGCCTACGCGGGGATCGAGCGTTTCCAGGGCACTGTGCAGGGGCGGAAGGGCGGCTTCGTGCTGCAGCACAACGCCGGCGGGGATAACGGTGTCCCCTGGATGACCTGGAAGATCGTCGAGACCACCGGGACCGGCGAACTGGCCGGGATTCGGGGCGAAGGCGAGATCATCATCGGGCCGGACGGGGGCCATTTCTACCCGCTCGATTGCGAGCTCTGACCCTGGCTCCGCCAACACCGCAGGCAGCGAGGGCCGCTTGATGACGGACACCACCCGGGAAGCCGTGCTGGCGGCGGTTAGTGCCGAGGCGGGGCTGACCGGTACCCGGGTCGTCCGCGGTACCGGCAAATCGCTGCTCGTCGCGGGGGTAAAGGACAGCGAGCCGGTGATCGCCAAGATCCTGATCACCGAGGATCCGTTCTGGGTGGCGAAGTGGCAGCACGAGATCGACGTCTACCGGTCGTTCGAACGGGAACGCCCCCCGGTCCGGATCCCGGAGCTGAAGTGGACCAACGGCCTGAACGCGCTGATCCTTGAGTGGATCGGGGGGCCGCCTGCCGACGAGGGGCGCTACCTTTCCCGCCCCCTCGACCCGGGCGATATCTCGGCCCTCATCGCGGCGGTGCAGGCGATCAGCACATGGCAACCGACCATGCCCGGGTCCCCGGCGCTGCGCGTGATGGTCGACTACCGGAGGCGGATCGACCGCTACCACCGCCGCGGGTTCTTCACCGCGGCTGACTGCGGGGCGCTGACCCAGCTGCTGGACCGGGCCGGCGACCGGCGTCAGTTCGGCCACGGCGACCTGCTCCCGGCCAACGTCCTGTTCGGTGCTGGGCACACCTGCACGCTGGTGGACTGGGAGTTCGGCGGGCAGTACCTGCCCGGGTATGACCTGGCGACGCTGTACGTGCTCCTCGGCCGTGCCGCCCCGCTGATCAGGCAGCTCATTGAGGGGGCCGTCGCGGCGAGCGGGACCGGCCCGGAGTTTTCCATCAACCTCGCCTGCATCCTGGTGCGCGAGCTGCGCATCCATCAGGCACTGAACGCCGCTGACGCGGCCCGCGCCCGGCTGCCCGGCCTGCAGGCGGAGTGGATGCAGGGCCGCGCCCGGCTGCATGCCTGGGCCGACCAGCGCGACGGATCACTGGACTAGCCGGCCGCTGACCAGGTTGCTTGTAACGACCGGGCCACAGTCGCGTGTCGGCCCTGGTCCGGCCGCCCGCGCCGAGTACCCTGTCCGGTGGTGCAACATCTGACCCCAATGTCCGAGCGATCATGAGGGAAAGCGTGCGGATCGCCGCTGCCCATTGTTGCTTCGCGGTGGTTCCGGCCGCCGCAGCCCACCGATCTATGCCGTCACCGGGTGGCCCCGGTCACGGGGCCGATCTTCATCACCCAGGCACCGAACGGAGCCGCAATCGTGTCTTATCCGCGCGGGCGGCGCGCCGCGACCATGGTGGCGGCGCTGTCCGTGGCCGCGCTGTCCGTGGCCGCCTGCACCAGCGCGGGGCTGGGCACGGCCGCCCCGTCCCGGCCACATCTGTTTTCGCGCCTGGACCCGCTGGCGGCCCGAACCCAGGCGCCGGCGTCAGCGACGGTCGTGCTCCCGCAGACGTCGGCCGACCGGCTCGCGGCCGGTCTCGCCCAGCAGCTGTTCCGGTCCGCGCCCGTGGTTGTCGTCGGCGTGGACACCCCGATTGCGGTGACCGCTGCCGCTGCCGAGGCACGCCGGATCTACGCTCCGCTGCTGCTGACGGCGCCGGTTGGCAGCACCAGTCCCCGGCCCGCTGCCACCCGCCCGGCTGCCGCCCGTTCCGGCGCCGCTCCAGCCGCGGCCAGCGCGCACCCAGTGCCCGGCGTCCGGCCGGCCCCGGCCGCGCCGCCCGGCCCGCAGCCTGCTCCGCCGTCCGCCTCCCATCCGGCCGCCCCGCCGCCCACGGCCGGGCCGGCCACGGCGTCGCTTTCCACCGCCCCGCCGCCCACGGCCGGGCCGGCCACGGCGTCGCTTTCCACCGCCCCGCCGACCAATACCGGGTATTCGGCCCCGCCGCTCCCGCCCAGCCAGGTCCCGATCCCCACCGGTGCGATCACTCCCGCGCTGCGTACTGAGATCAGGGCTCTGCATCCGCGCGACGTGCTCGCCGTCGGGCTGCCCGCCGGTGAGCTGGCCGCGGAACTGCCCGGGATCCGCGTGGTCGGCGCGGTCGGCGCGCTGCCCGCGACGACGGCGCCGCCCCAGCTCAGCCACGTCGCCCTCCTCGTCCCCGCCAGCGGCCCCGCCGCGGCGGCCACGGCACCGCCGGAAACGCCCCCGGCCGCGGCGCCGGTGACACCGGCCACGACCGCGACGACCGCGATGACCGTAACCGCGCAGGTCGCCGGCGCGGTCACGGTGCCCGTACACGGCGATGACCCGCGCGGCGACCCCACCGCGATCACCGCGCTGGCCGCGATCAAGCCCACGCGGGTGCTGGCGGCCGGCGCTGGGTTCGGGTCGGCCAGCCAGCTGGCCTACCGGGTGGCGGTTGCCGCGACGGGCGTCCAGCTTCCCGGCGGCGGGCAGCTCGTTTTCCCCGGTCATCGGCTGGTCGCCCTGTACGGCAACCCCGAATCCCCCGGCCTCGGAGCGCTCGGCGAGCAGGATCTCCCGGCCAGCATCGCGCGGGCCCGGCAGATGGCCGCCCCCTACCAGGCGCTCAGCAGCGTCCCCGTCGTGCCGGCGTTCGAGATCATCGCCACGGTGGCGCTGAGCTCTCCCGGGCCCGAAGGCACCTACTCGGCGGTGACCAGTCTGGCGACGCTGCGCCCGTGGGTGGAGCAGGCGACCGCGGCCGGCTTCTACGTCATCCTGGACCTCCAGCCGGGCCGGGCCAGCCTGCTCGACCAGGCCAAGCTTTACGAGCCGCTGCTGGCGATGCCCAACGTGGGGCTGGCCCTCGACGCCGAATGGAAGCTGCAGCCCGGTCAGCTGCCCTTGCAGCAGATCGGCAGCGTCAGCATCACCGAGGTCAACAGCGTGGTGCACTGGCTGGCGGGGCTGACCGCCGAGCTGCACCTGCCGCAAAAGGTGCTGGTCCTGCATCAGTTCCGGCTGTCGATGATCCAGGACGAGCAGGATCTCGACATCCACAACGACGACCTGGCCATCGTCGTGCACATGGACGGCCAGGGCACGCAGGAGGTGAAGCAGGAGACCTGGGACACCATCACCGCGGCCGCCCCGCACGGAGTCTTCTTCGGCTGGAAGAACTTCCTCGTCAAGGACCACCCGATGCTGAGCCCGCAGGGGACCATGAGCAAGATCCCCGTCCCGGTGATGATCTCCTATCAGTGACCCGCCGTGGGCGCCCGGATGCCCGCCTTAACCGGCCGCCGTCCGAGCCCGTGGTTCCGGCCGCGCCTTCGGCCAGTCCGGGACGCAGTTCGGCATCTCCGCGGCCGGCGCGGGCCTGTACACCGGCACCGACGCCTACAGCACCATCTACCTCAAGATCCCCGAGAGCCTGCCGGTCTGGCTGAAGCTGGTCCGCAGCGGCGCCAGCTACAGCGGCTACTACTCCCTCGACGGCAGCGACTGGCTGGCCGCGGGGACGGCCGCCGTGCCCGGGCAGGCCGCGACGCAGGACGCCGGAATGTTCGTGACGTCGGGCACGGCCGGGCCCCCGGTCAGGTGGTGTTCGGCAGCTTCAGCGCCGCGGCGCGCTGACGGTCTCCCTGCCGCTGATCGCCGGGAGCAACACGATCGAGTTCGCGAACGCGGCCAGCTATGCCCCGGACTTCGACCGGATCATCGTGGCCGCCACGCTGGCTGAGGCCGCCCTGCGTGGCCGGAGCCCAGGCCGCCGGTCCGTTCCCGCACAGGCCGGCGGCTTCTTTTGTTTTGCCGTTAACCCGTTGAAAGCTTCCCTGTCTGGGCATTTCAGGGAGAGCATGACGGTAAGCCCCGGGCTACGGGCAACGGAGCCCGTCACCATGCGTAAAGGAGGGCCAGCATGCCGGATTCGAACGTCCTCGGGATCGTGCTTGCCGGGGGCGCGGGCACCCGCCTCAGCCCACTGACGGCCGACCGCGCCAAGCCGGCGGTCCCCTTCGGGGGCCTGTACCGGCTGATCGACTTCGCACTGTCAAACCTGGTCAACGGCGGCATCCGGAGGATCTGCGTCCTCACCCAGTACAAGAGCCACAGTCTGGACCGGCACATCTCGACCACCTGGCGGATGAGCACCCTGCTCGGCAACTACGTGACCCCGGTGCCGGCTCAGCAGCGACTGGGCCCGCAGTGGTACACCGGCTCGGCGGACGCCATCTACCAGTCGATGAACCTGATCAACGACGAGCAGCCGGATCACGTGATCGTCTTCGGCGCGGATCACGTCTACCGGATGGATCCGTCGCAGATGATCGAGCAGCACATCAGGTACGGGGCCGGGGTAACGGTCGCCTCCATCCCGGTGCCGCGCGAGGAAGCCACCGAGTTCGGCGTGGTCGGTGTGGCCAAGGACGGCCGGACGGTCGAGGAGTTCTTGGAGAAGCCCGCCGACCCGCCGGGCATCCCGGGCAGCCCGCACCTGGCCTATGCGTCCATGGGCAACTACGTGTTCGACACCAACGTGCTCGTCGACGCGCTGCGCAAGGATGCGGCCGACGACTCCAGCCGCCACGACATGGGCGGCAACATCGTGCCCATGCTGGTCCGCGACGGGTCCGCGCAGGCGTACGACTTCCTGAGCAACATGATCCCGGGCGCCCCCGAGGACGACATCCCGTACTGGCGCGACGTCGGCACCCTGGACTCCTACTTCGACGCGCACATGGACCTGTGCGCGGTCCAGCCGTTGTTCAACCTCTACAACAACCGCTGGCCGATCCTGACCAACGTGCCCTCGGTGCCCCCGGCAAAGTTCGTGCACGAAACCGGCGACCGGGTAGGCCGGGCCGTCAACAGCCTGGTCAGCAACGGCGTGATCATCTCCGGCGGCCTGGCCCGGGAATCCGTGCTCTCGCCCGGCGTGCGGATCAACAGCTGGGCCTCGGTGGAGCGCTCGGTCATCCTGCACAACACCAGGATCGGCCGGCACGCGGTGGTCCGGAACGCGATCATCGACAAGAACGTCGAAGTACCCGAGGGCGTGATGGTGGGCGTGGACAAGGAGCACGACCGGGCCCGCGGGTTCGTGGTCTCACCCGGTGGCGTGACGGTGGTCGGCAAGGGCCAGGCGGTGACCTTGTGACCGGGCCCGGCCCGGCGGGGGAGCCGCCGGGAGAACGCCTCCGGGTGGCCCTGCTCACCCGGGAGTATCCGCCCGAGATCTACGGCGGCGCGGGCGTGCACGTGGAGTACCTGGCCCGTGAGCTGTCCAAGCTCGTCGACCTCACTGTGCACTGCCAGGGCAAGGACCGCCCGGACGCCGTTGCCCACCGGCCGTGGGAGCTGCTGGCTGGCACCAACCAGGCCCTGCAGACGATCTCCACCGATGTGTCCATGACCGCGGGCGTGGCCGGCTCCGACCTGGTGCACTCGCACACCTGGTACGCCAACCTGGGCGGCCACCTGGCGTCGTTGCTGTACGGCATCCCGCATGTAGTGACTATGCACTCGCTGGAGCCGCTCCGCCCGTGGAAGGCCGAGCAGCTGGGCGGCGGGTACGCGCTGTCGTCCTGGTGTGAGCGAGTGTCCGCTACCCCCGCGGCCGCAGTCATCGCCGTCTCTGGCGGCATGCGCGCGGACATTCTCACCGCGTACCCGGATATCGATCCCGCCCGGGTCCGGGTGATCCGCAACGGCATCGATACGGACGAGTATGCCCCGGACCCGGCGGTCGACGTGGTGGAACGGCACGGCATCGATCCGTCCCGGCCGTATGTGATCTTCGTCGGCCGGATCACCCGGCAGAAGGGCGTACCGGTGCTGCTGCGTGCGGCGGCGTTCTTGGACCCGGCGGCGCAGCTGGTGCTGTGCGCCGGGCAGGCGGACACCCCGGAGCTGCTCGAGGAGGTCACCGGACTGGTCGACGGGCTGCGCGCGAGCCGGTCGGGGGTGGTATGGATCCCGGAGATGCTGCCCAAGCACGACGTCATCCAGCTGCTGACGCACGCCACCGTGTTCGCCTGCCCGTCGCTGTACGAGCCGCTGGGAATCGTCAACCTGGAGGCGATGGCGTGCGGGACCGCCGTGGTTGGCTCGCGCGTCGGCGGCATTCCGGAGGTTGTCGCGGACGGCTCGACCGGGCTGCTGGTGCCGCCCGGTGATCCGGAAGCGCTGGCCGACGCGCTGAACACCCTGGTCCGTGACACCGCCCTCGCCGACGCGATGGGCCGGGCGGGCCGGGAGCGGTGCGTCGCCGAGTTCGGCTGGCGGGCGGTGGCCGAGCAGACCGCGGCGCTCTACTCCGAGCTGATCTCGGCCTCCAGCGGCTGAGCGGCCGCCCCGTTCGGGGCCGCGGCAATGGTGGTGGTCTCCATCGGCTCGGGCGCCTCGGGCAGGATGCGCTTGAAGTAGGAGCGGGCCGCGGCCGTGGTCCCGACATCCCGGCCGGCTGCCTCCGACATGTACCAGCGGTGCTCGAGGATCTCGTGGAAGATCTCGGTGGGCGCCAGCCGTCCGCGCAGGTCACCCGGGATCGCCCCCACAACCGGCTCGTAGACCTCCTCCCGCCACCGGTTCGCGGCCACGAATTCCGACACCGGGCGGCCTGCCTTCTGCTCCAGGTAGGCCCGGAAGGAGGCGATGTCGTTCAGCAGCCGGCGGGCCTGGTTCTCGCCCGCGTCCATGCCGGTGCGCAGGAACAGCTGCCGGCTGTGCAGCCCGGTCTCGGCGACGCGGGTCTTTACCCGCAGCCGGTTGCCGGCTGGCGTGCTGACCAGCTCCACCTCCTCGGCGTCGAAGCCCAGCTGGTTGAGCCGGCGCAGCCGCGCGGCGATCCGGTACCGCTGCTCGTCCGGACGCAGGATCTCCACGCGGGTGAGCTCCTCCCATAGCGCCTGGTACCGGCCCTGCAGCTGCTCGGCGATATCCAGCGGGTCGATATCGTCCGGCAGCAGCTCCCCGGCCTGCAGGTCGAGCAGCTCCCCGTAGACCCGTTCGACGGCCAGCTCGAGGTCCCAGTCCCGCTGCCCGGCAGACAGGGCCGGATGCTGCTCGCTGGTCTCCGCGTCGACCAGGTAGGCCTCCAGGGTGCCGGCGTCGTAACGGAACAGCGTGTTGGACAGCGAGCAGTCGCCCCAGAAGAAGCCGGACAGGTGCAGCCGGACCAGCAGTTCGACCATAGCGTCCAGCAGCCGGTCGGTGGGCTGGCCGCCGCGCGGCCGGGAGAAGATCGCCCGGTAGGTGGTCGCGTAGGTCAGGAACTTCGTGACCAGGATCGCGTCGGCCCCGGGGGCGCGGTCGACCGCGACGCCGACCACCTCGACCGCGGGGATGCTCAGCTCGGCCAGCGTGCGCAGCAGGCGGTACTCGCGCCGGGCGAACCGTTCCCCGAGCTCCTTGAGCGCGTAGAGCACGCCGTCGTCGACGACGAAGCGGACCACGTGCCGGGATATCCCGCGCTGCCGGATCTCGACCAGCCGGTCGTCCTGCCAGCTCTCCAGCGGCTCGTCCCAGGGCAGGGACAGCAGGCCGGCCGCTTCCTCGGCGGGCGGAGTGAACACGAACCGCAACGACGGCTCCCTTCCACGACGTAAGTCGCCTCAGTCTCTTCTAACGTCAGTACCACCGGCAATGATGGAACCAGATGGCAAGGAGGCCGATGGGACCCGAGGTGCTGAGCCGCCACGCGCTCAACCGTGCCCTGCTGGCGCGGCAGCAGTTGCTGAGCCGGCCCCCGGACGGCGCGGACGGACCCGATGGCGCCGGCCGGGTGATCGCGATGGTGGAGCACCTGGTCGGGATGCAGGCCCAGGCGCCGTTCCCGCCCTACTACGGCCTGCTGGCCCGGCTCGACGGGTTCCGCGCGGCGGATCTGGCCGGGCTGCTGCTGGGCCGGGACGTGGTGCGGATCGCGCTGATGCGCGGGACTATCCACCTGGTCTCGGCCCGGGACTGCCTGCTGCTGCGCCCGCTGCTGCAGCCGGTGCTCGACCGGGCCCTGTCGCATACCTTCGGCCGCCAGCTGGCCGGGGCGGACGTGCCGGCGGTCGCCGAGGCCGGCCGGGTGCTGGCCGAGCAGGAGCCGCGGACGTTCGCCGAGCTGGGCAGCCTGCTGGCGGGGACCTGGCCGGATCATCCGCCGCCTGCCCTGGCCCAGGCGGTCCGGGCGCTGGTGCCGCTGGTTCAGGTGCCGCCCCGCGCCGTGTGGGGGCGGGCCGGGCAGGCCCGGCATACCCCGGCCGAAGCGTGGCTCGGGCGTCCGCTCAGCCGGGACGCCTCGCTGGCCGTGCTGGTCGAGCGCTACCTGGCCACCTTCGGCCCGGCCACGGTGCGTGACGTGCAGGCCTGGTCCGGGCTGACCCGGCTGGCGGAGGTCATCGAGCCGATGCGGCCCCGGCTGCGCACGTTCCGTGACCCCGAGGGCCGGGAGCTGTTCGACCTGCCCGGTGCGCCGCGACCGGACCCGGGCACCCCGGCGCCGGCCCGGCTGGTGCCCGAGTTCGACAACCTCATCCTGTCCCACGACGACCGCACCCGGATCATGAGCGAGGACGATCGCAAGCGCCTGTTCAGGCTGCTGAACGTCTTTCCCGGGACGGTCCTGCTGGACGGTTTCGTCGGTGGCATGTGGCGGATCAGCCGGTCCCGCGACACCGCGACGCTGACCGTGGAGCTGTTCGGCGACCGTGTCCCGGCCCGCGACCGGGACGACGTCACCGCCGAGGCCGGGCGGGTGCTGGCCTTCGCCGCCCCGGAGGCCGGCGTCCGGGACGTCCGCTTCACCGCCATCGGCCGAGCCGGGCGCGCCTGGGCCGCTGGCGGCCCGGGGCCTGGCCTGGCCGGCGGCCGGTTACGGCTGCGGGTTGATCGCGACGATGGCTTCGGTCGTGTAGACGAGGAAGGTCAGCGACTCCTGGAAGTACAGCTGCACGCTGGCCGCGTCATGGGACAGGTAGCCGATCGCCAGGTCCTGGCCGAGGCTAAGCGTGTAGTCGCCGCCGCGCGCGGACAGCAGGAAGGCCCCGTCGATGGCCGGCGCCCACAGGATGTCCCCGTCGAATAGCTGCTCGATCTGCCGCCGGATGGGGTACCCGTGGTCGGAGGTCACGCTGATCGCGTCGTAGGCCTTCGTGCTCAGCGCGAGCGAGTACGGGCCGTTGACGCCGGCCAGCCGGAGCGCCGTCAGGGCGTCGATGACGACGTCCGGGTAGTCGTGCGGGTCGGCGGGGAGCGACAGTGCCGCGTTGCTTGTCGCGGCCCGGATGCCCTGGATACCGGCCGCCGGGTAGCCCTCGAAGATCGCCCGGTCCTCGGCGTAGGCGATCTTCTTGGCCGCATCCTTCAGCGGCTGCCAGTCCGAGTCCTGCGCGCCGCGCTCGACGTCGTCGATGTCCGTCCGGTCGAGCGTGAACGGCACCCGCAGCCGGACCAGCGGCTGCGCCTGGCGGATGTGCGCGATGACGCCGTCCGCGGGAGCGTCGACCTCGCCCAGGTGCCCGGTATTGACCGCGGCTTTGGTGGTTCCGGCCGGCCCTTCGACGTCGGCGATCCGCCGCCCGGCCACGTACGTGCCGAACGTGCGCCGGGCCTCCTCCTCGATGCTGGCCCACGCGGAATCGGTTACTGGCGCAAGCTCGCGGTAAAGGTTGTTCATTGCGGAGTGCTCCCTTTCAGGCTGCCGATTCCGAGTGATCCGCTGGATGAAGGCGGGATGCCTGGCCGGGTGGGCCCGGCCAGCTCAGTCTCGCCGTCCGCGACCTCGGCCGCGGCGGACGCGCTTGAAGCCGGCGGCGGGTCGGGCAGGTCGTCGAGAAAGTCGGCCGACGGGGCGAAGAACAGGGTCCCGGTCACCGCCGTGGAGAAGTCCAGGATCCGGTCGTAGTTGCCGGGCGGGTCCCCGATGAACATGTTGTCCAGCATCCGCTCGGTCACGCTGACATCGGCGGCGTACCCGATGTAGTACGTGCCGAACTCCCGGCTCCCGGGCGAGCCGAACGGCATGTTGGCCCGCACGATCTGCCGTTCGGCGCCGTCCGGTTCCACGATGGTGTTCAGCGCGACGTGCGAGTTGGGGGCCTTGAGCTCATCGGGGATCTCGATGTCGGGCAGCTTGGTCCGGCCGATCACCCGCTCCTGCTCTTCGGTGGTCAGCGTGTTCCAGGCGTCCATGTCGTGCAGGTACTTCTGCACGATGACGTAACTGCCGCCGGTGAAGTCCGGGTCTTCCGGGCCGACCAGCGCCGCCGCTTCCCCGGCCCGGCCACCGGGGCTTTCGGTGCCGTCCACGAAGCCCATTAGGTCACGCTCGTCGAAGTACCGGAAGCCGTGCACCTCATCCTGGACCGTCACGGTCCCGGCCAGCCGGTTCATGACCTGGGTGGCGAATTCGAAGCAGAGGTCCATCTGGTTGGCACGCAGGTGGAAGAGCAGGTCACCGGGGGTGGCGACGGCGTGGTGCTTCGCGCCCTGCAGTTCCCGGAACGGGTGTAGCCCGGCTGGACGCGGGCCGCTGAACAGGCGCCCCCAGGCCGAGGACCCGATCCCCACCACATTGGACAGGTCCGCCTCCGGCAGCCGGAAACCGACCGACCTCTGCAGCGCGGCCACGTCGGTGAGCAGGTCGCGAGCGGCCGCTTCCCCACCCGGATTGATGGTGAGCACGAGGAAGATCGCCGCGGTCCTCAGCGGGGTGACGATCGGCTGCGGCTCAGGCGACGGCTGCTGCGGTGCTGTCATCGCGGTCCTGATTCCTTCCTCCGGTACGAGCCAAGCTTGCCACAGGCGCCACAGATCAACCCACCCGGCCCAGAGGCTCACCCGGATCGGCTCGCGTCCTCCATTGAGCTGGCGCCAGGGCTCACCGGGACGGGCTCGGCGCCGCCCCGGGGCGCTTGGGGCTGGCCGCTGCGCGCCGCGTCGAACGGCCGGACGGGGTCCCGCGCGCAGCGGTGGGCAGCAGCGCCGACGGGCCGATCGAGCCCAGCGGAGCCGCCGAGCCCGACGGAGTGCCTCCGGGATTGGTTTCGGCCTGCTGGAGCGCCTGCTCGTCGGCCAGGGCGATGGCCAGCTCCCCGGCGCCCGTCGGGTGGAACGGCGCGGGATCGTTGACACCCTGGACGTAGGACCCGGCGTCGCACAGGGCGTGCCCGGTGAAGTCCGGCTGGACCGGGATATCGGCCGCGGCGGTCGCGCCGTTGGACAGGACCCGGTTCAGCGCCGTGAGCAGCCCGCTGAGCGCCTGCTCCTTCGCCGCGTCGAGGCCTTCGCTGGTGAGGCACTGCTGCCGCAGGTCGAACGGGTCGTAGTACAGGTTGATCAGCACCCGGGGGTGGGACGGCAGCGCGGCCAGCTGCTCCAGCAGCTGGTAGTACTGCGAGGCGAACGTGGCCAGGTGCTGCTGGAAGTAGGCCGTCGAGGCACTGTCGGCGCAGGACTTCGCCGCGGCGCAGAGCCCCACCAGACCCGACCAGCCCACGTCGTTGGCGCCGATGCTGACGATGACGAGCTGCGCATGGGTGGCCTTCCGGGCCTGGGCCAGCTGGGCAGGGGCGGTGACGCCGTCGCCGGCCTGCTGCGGCCCGAGCAGGCCGTTCTGGATGGTGGCGCCGCTGCAGGCCAGGTTGAGCACGTTCCAGTTGTTGACGGCCGCGAGGTCGGCGGCGTAGGCGTCCGCGCTGCGCCGGCAGGCCCGGTCCAGCTTGCTGGGGGGCGCGACCAGCGGGTTGCCGAGGCCGGCCGCGGTGGAGTCGCCCAGCACGACCGCCTGGACCTTGGTCTGCGCCGGTCCGCTGGCGCTCTGCACCGTAGGCAGCCGGGCCTGCCCGACCAGCCCGGTCAGCGAGTCGACCTGGGCCAGCCGCGCCGGGGCAGTGTACGCGGTGACCATGATGCCGCCGGCGTTGGCCGCCTCGGCCAGGGCCAGCGCCGCCACCAGCGCGGCCAGGGTCCGGCGCAGCGAAAACCGCGCCCAGCCGCACAGCGCCCCCGTGAGCAGCAGCGCAACCGCGCCGGTGATGCCGATCTCCCACTCGAAGTATGTGGTCCAGGCCGAGGCCAGGGCGTGGCCGATAGCCGCCCGCCCGGGGACCAGGCCCTGCTGCCCCGGGCGGAACATCGAAGCCAGCTGCTCGTCCAGAGTGATGTGCGTAAGGGTGAGGCTGGGCCGGACCGGCCCGGCGAACTGCAGGATCGTCGGCAGCCGCTGCCCGAACAGATTCACCTCGCCGGGCCCGGAGAAACTGAGTGAGGGGGCGGCGGCACCGACGCCGATCTCCTCGCCCGCGACCGTGACGTCCTGCATCGGCGTGACCACCAGGGCCAGCGCGATCGCCGCGGCGGCGACCAGGATACCGGCCCCCAGGTAGGCCAGAGCCCGCCGGGTACGGCGGCGCAATTTGCGCATGGTCAGAGTGCTCCGGCCGGGAGGCGCCGGTGCTCGCCGAGATGTCGCATCCCGTCAACCCTACGCAGCTCCGCGACATGGCCGAAACATCTCGTGACCGACGCTCACGGGCGTACCGGGAGCCGTCCGCGCTTTCCGGCTTTCCGGCTTACCGGCCTGCCGGGGCGAGGGCGCGCATGGCCACTGCGGTGTGCCTGTCCAGTGGGTAGAACGACTCGATCGCCAGCTCGGCGACGGTGATGTCCAGCGGGCTGCCGAACACCGTTGTGGTGCTCAGGAAGGAAAGCCACCGACGCTGGACGAGCGAGTGCGAGTGGATGTGCTTGCACCAGCTCGCGCACATGGTGAGCCGGGGTGACCCGGCCAGCCACGGCCGGGCGTTCCAGTCCAACTTCGCGATCTTGGTACACAACATGCTGGGTGCCGACGCCGGTACTGCGTTGCAGCGGTCGTTCAATGATCATGAGCTGTGGACGTGCTGGTTACAGGATCGTGCGGGGCATGCTGGGCCCCCCGTGCCGCCATCGCCCTGCGGCAGACAGGGCGGACGTTCGATCAGAAAAGAGTGCCGACGAACAAGTTAATGGACTAAGGCCCGTAGCCTGCCTGCGGCTCGCGTATTGCGTGAAGGCAAGCGCGACGTCAGAGGTTCCCATGCACCCAGAGCCATCCGATAGCGAAGATAATCACGGCCCACATCGCCCACCGGAGCCGTGCTGCCCGCATCGCAGCCGTCGTCAGCTTCACCGCAAGCTGCGCCCCGTACATGGCCCGGTACGAGCTCATTAACTTGGTGCCGAGCACCCCGCCGATGAAGGCGAGGGTTAAGCCGATGGCTATCAGGGCCGCCGCGTGACCGGTCACGCAGTAATCGTCCCCGAAGGGCGGCAGCGAGGCAAGAGGTGATCAGGCCGCTCCCGCCAGTGCCCGCCGGTCCCCAAGCATTTTTTCAAGTGCATGGGAGTGGGTGGACCCCGGCTGTACCTCGCTGAGCGGGGCGAAGGCGGCGAAGCTGATCTTGTCATGGTCGGGGTTCCTGACCCCGACCTTGAACTGGTTATCGCCAGTCCCTTCACCCGACTCGCAGCTCCGGGCCACCAACAGCCCGAGCCGCCAGCCGCCTGCCTTGCGGTGAACCCCAAACTTGCGACGACCTTCGCCAACTGCCTCAAGGAAACCGAGGGTGTCCACCATATCGTCAACAGCGCGATGTTCATGAAGGCGTCGTGGAAGGCAGGCGTCAGTATCGAGCGCCAGCAGGCAGGTGGGAATAGCCGTCCACGTATACCGTTACCGATCAGGGCATGACCAGCCGCAGGGAGTACTGGAAGCACGTGCCTTCGCCGAACAGTTCGCTCACGTAGGTACGGCAATTTCGGCAATTTTCAAGCTCTACACCTACCCTGACTATATCGATAACATGAGGCGCAAGTTCATGACTGTAGATGTGGGCTCGCGGCTTGATGCCCGTCAGGAACTTCGTCTTATGAAGAGTCGGTTTGAGGTGCCCCCGTACCTGTTCAAGGAACTTGATAATTATCTCCGGCCCGCCTGATGGCACTTTCCCGGCCAAGCTCGTGCGTAGATAGTTGTCCTCCCTGCAGGCTCCTGCCGGTCGCCCAGCGCCGCGCACGCCTTATGGGGTGCCGACGTCCCGCCCAAGCTTCACTGTCCAGATCGAAGACGACGACAGGCCGCTGCAGGCCGTGGATGTCCCCGCCCACCCAGTCGAACGCGAACGAGGCCAGCGAGACCGGCGGGTTCGCGGCGGCGCCCATCGGCCCTCCCTTCGGTCAGCCCGGCCCGGGGACCGTCGTGATGGCCTCGCTCATTGTGACGTTGGCGTCCTCGGCGTCCTGGTAGGTGCCGTAGGCGGCCTCCAGCTTGCCCGCATGCCCCCTATCACAGCAGCCAGCTGGCTGTGCAGCCCACCAAAAGCCGCCAGGACGAGGCTGAGCGCGTCGTTGATCTCGGCGCTGCCGCCGTCCACGCTGGCCGGGCCACCGGACGGCATGATCGCCGCGAACGTTCCCGCTTCGGCCCGGAAGACCCGGGCCGCCTGCTGCAGGCCGGTCATGGTGACCTGGAAACCGTCACTCATGCCGGACCCGTTCGCCGCCGAAAGCCCGCAGGCTGGCCGTCGTCCACCGCTGGCCGGACGAGCTGGCCCCAGGATCGACAATGACCTGGGTCAGGCCTGCCCGGTCCGCCGCCTCCCGGGCACCCGCACCGGCATGCATACCCACGGCTGACAGCGGCCCAGCGCCCGCACCAAGGCGGCCACGCTGGAAAACACCGGCAGCACCGCGCGGCCATCGCCCTGCGCGCGCACCTCGAACTCGACCCGGAAGGCGTCTCCGGCCCGCCGGGGATGAGCTGGCACCACAACCAGTTCAGGTCCTGTCATCTCCGGCCCTCCCGCACAGACCGCCTACTCCGGGTGACGGATGGACCGCCGAAAGGGTTCACCACCCTCGCTGAACTCCAGCCAGGCGCGGGGCCGGAAGGTCCACAAAAGTTCTCACAGAGCCAGGCGGCGGCGGGCCAGCCACGGTCACGCAGGCGGCTCAGCCGACATGTATCCCTACAACACACCGGGATCGGGGAGCCGCAGATTCTCCCGGGCCACCCGGCCCTCAGGAGGCGATCGGTTGCCGAGCGTCCAATGACTGTCACGTTAGGTGACGTATACCTCTGACTTCGTAGTCATTCCTCCTCTAGGTACCAGTATGTACGCTGCGTAGCATTTTTTAACAGAGAGTGAAATGAGGCTTTTCTGCCTGGGGGAAGGCAAGATAATGAAACTCAGCAAGGTAATCGCAATCCCGGCCATCGCACTGGCAGCAGGTATCAGCCTGGCCGGATGCGGCAGCCATCCGGCTGTCCATCACACGCATTCCACTACGCACCCCACGCCCAACTCTACGAAGCCAGACACAATGATTTCGGCTCCGGGGGCGCCAATGATCCCGACTACTCATGGTGGGGCCGCTGGTCTCGTTACTGCCGGGACGCAGTACAGCCTTAACTGGTCGGGGTACGCGGCGACTGGTAAGGAAACCAGCGTCTCGTCAGCCTGGACGGTACCAAGCGTAAGCTGCCCGACCGCCCAGCTTCAGTACAGCGCATTCTGGGTCGGCCTGGATGGGCTGAAAGACAGCACGGTCGAGCAGGACGGGACCATTTCCGGCTGCTACGGCTCTGCGCCCTTCTACTATGCGTGGTACGAGATGTACCCGGCGGGCATGGTCGCTTTCTCCAACCCCGTGTACCCGGGAGACCACTTCACCGCGTCAGTGTCCGTCAACAGCGGGAAGTACTACACGCTGGTGATCTCCGATTCCACCCGCAAATGGTCGCACACGGTGAAAGTCACTAAGAGCGGCCTGGCTGACTCGTCGGCTGAGGTTATCGCGGAAGCTCCATCCTCTACTAGCGGCATCCTGCCACTGGCTGACTTCCACAACGTCTACTTCAGTGAGGATCACGTCAATGGGCGCGTGATGGGCGACTACTCGCTTACCACCATCGCAATGCTGGACAATAGCGGACTGCACAAGGACAACGTGTCCGGCACTTCCGATGTTGACCAGAAGTTCAGCGTGTCCTGGGCTCGTTCATCCTGACCGCTGACTATCGGGCCTCTTAGGAGGCTGGTGGGGAACGGTGCAGACAGCATCATCAATAAGAGGGGGGGCATGTCTACTACTACAGAGACACAGGGAAATGAAAAGGCACACAAGGGAAAGGACTTGTTCAACGCCCTCGTGCCGGTACGGGCCTGGATGCAGGACAAGAATCTGCGGAGCTGGATGGCAGCCCTGCTGGTGGTCCTGGTCGCGGTGCCCGCCATCGGGATGGTAATCACCAGCCCCACTGCCGGGGCCTGGGTGTTCGCCGGGTTCTTCGCGGTCGCATGGCTGCTGCTGCTGTTTGTCATCGTCCGGCCGCAGAACATTACGGCGGGACCGCTGGCGGTGGTGGTGGTCCTCGGCCTGATCGTTGAGGCGCCACTGGCAATCGCCCTGGAGAGTGCATCGGGCGCCAGCACGAGCAACATTTTCGCCAGCGTCTTCGAGGTCGGCGTTCCGGAAGAGCTGTCCAAGATGGTTCCGCTGCTCGTGATTGCCGCCGTCGTATTGTCCGGGAAGGCAAAGGCATCCTGGCTGGCCCTGAAGCCACGGGATTACCTGTTCCTCGGCGCGGTCAGCGGGGCCGTGTTCGGTGCCAGCGAGGCGGTGCACTACTTTACCCAGCTCGGCACGGCCGGTACCGGCACGATTACCGGAACCCAGGTGCAGCAGTTCGTCCTGGACCTCGGTACATGGCGCTTCCTCACCGACCCAATCAGCCACGCCTGCTGGGCCGGTATCGCCGGGTACTTCATCGGGCTCGCGGTCCAGGAGTACAGGAAGGGAATGACCAAGCAGGCAGCAATCGCACTCGGGTGCACCGGCATAGCCATTACCTCGGTACTGCATGGGTTCAACGACTGGGTGGTCAGCCCGCCTGGGTTCTTCTTCGTGCTGGTGAGCGTGGTCAGTGTGCTGCTGTTCCTCGGGTACGCGAGGGTCGGCGCATCACCGGACGCCCTGCAAGCGGCAGTGCAAGCCCCACTCAAAGGGAAGGAGGAGGAGGAGACATCATGAACGCCGATCTGGCCGAGGCACTGACCCGGCTATATACAACGTGAGCTGATCGCTGACCGTGATGCCCTTCGGGGAATTGCGGAGAGCGATTCAGACAGAATCGTTGGGGAAGGCCAGGCAGGACAATGAAACTCAATAAGGTAGTCGCAATTCCGGTTATCGCATTGGCCGCAGGTCTCGGTCTCACCGCGTGCGGCTCTGCCAAGGCCCCTGCCGCAGCACCAGTCGTCACCCACACGGTGACCGCACCGGCTGCTGCTCCGAAGCCCACCACTCCCGCACCGACCACGCCAGCACCTACTACGCCAGCACCGGCCCCGGTCAAGACCGTGTACGTGAAGGCACCCGCCGCACGAGCACCTGCCGCGCCTGTGTATTCGGGGGCCAATTGCGGTGGCGGTGTGTACGCGGGCCCGAACACGAGCTGCGCGTTCGCGCAGAATGTCGCGGCCGATTACAACGGAGCGGCTTATGACGTCGGCTCGGACGTGGAGACCGTCTACAGCCCCGTGACCGGAGAGTCCTACAGCGTGACCTACACCGAATCGGATGGTGTCGTCACTGCTACAGGTGGCAACGATGCCTCTGTCCAGTTCCCCGGCTGACCGCTGGCTATCGCGCCCCGAAAGACATCCCGGGGGTGAACGGGTGTAGACAGCACCAATTTCTCGGGGGGGAGGAATCATGAACGGCAACAACAACAAGAGCATTCGTTCCTTATTGTCCTGGCCCTCTACCTGCAGGAAGGCCGGGGCATGTCGGCGCTCGGCTCCGGGGCGATGTTCACTGCCGCGGGCGCGGGTTACCTGGCCGCCTCCCTGGTCCCGGCCCGGCTCACCGCCCGGCTGGGCCGGCAGTGGCCGGCGCTGGGCGGGCTGGTCATGGCGGCCGGCTACGCCGCGCTGGGCCTCGTGGTCACCGGCGCGGGCACCCGCGGCGTGCTCTGGCTCACCGGGCCGCTGCTGGTCACCGGGATCGGCATGGGCATGCTCACCGCGCCGCTCACCGGGATCGTCCTCGCCCAGGTGGCGCCGCAGCACGTGGGCACCGTGTCCGGGCTGCAGTCCATGACCGTCCAGCTCGGCAACTCAATCGGGGTCGCGGTCATCGGGGTCGTGTTCTTCGGCGCCCTGGCGGGCGGGTTCGGGCACGCCTTCGGCGCCGCGCTGGCCTGGTTGACCGTGCTGCCGCTGGCCGCCGCCGTGGCCATCCAGGCCCTGCCGCGCCGGGGCGGATGAGCGGAACGTTACCCGGCCTGGTCAGGGGTTGAGCACGACCTTGACGATGCCGTCCGCCCGCCGGTCGAAGGCGTCGTAGAAGCCCGGCGCCTCGGCCAGCGAACCATGGTTGCTGACCACGAATCCCGGCCGCGCCCGGCCCGAAACCACCAGGTCGCGCAGCCGTGCGGTGTACTGCCGGTCGTTGGTCCGGCCGAGGCCGACGGTGACGCCTTTGCTGAAGAACGTCGCCCAGGGCACGGTGAGCCGCCCGTCGGGATATCCGCCCGGCGCCGGGTGCAGATCCTTTTCGGCGTACACCCCGGCGATGCCCACGTGACCGGTCGGGTTCACGATACGGGCTACGTCGCTGACGACCTGCAGCGGGTTTTCCCGGCTGGGGTCGGCGCGGTCCCGGGCCTGGAAACCCACCGCGTCGATGGCGGACTGCACGCCGCTCATCTCTTCCTCGCCCAGCGGCAGCCCCCGAGCGCGCCGCAGGTCGCGGATCTGCTCGACCGGGTCCCCGGCGCTGAAGTCGACCGGGGTCGCGCCGATCTCCCCGGCTCTGTCCAGCCGCGCGGGGATGTGATCGACGACGTAGACCTCCGACGCGCCTTTCAGCAGCGCGGAGTGCGCGGCCAGCAGGCCGATGGCCCCGGCGCCGAAGATCGCGACGGTGCCGGCCGGCTCGACCCGGGCGAGTTTCGTGGCGTGCCAGCCGGTGACGAAGGCGTCGGCGAGCATGACGAAGTCGTCTTCCTGATCGTCACCGGGCTCCCCGGGCACCGGGATGCAGTTGGCGTTGGCGAACGGGACCCGCAGCAGGTCGGCCTGTGCACCCCGGTAGCTCCCCATGCCGGCGTACCCGTAGGCCGCGCCGAACCCACCTGGCCGGACCCGCAGGCAGGCCGCCGAGTAACCGCGAGCGCAGTTGAAGCAGACCCCGCAGTACAGGTGCGTGGGGATGACCACCCGCTGCCCCGTCCTGACCAGGCGCACGTCTTCGCCGGCCGCGCTGACTACCCCGAGCGGCTCGTGCCCGAGCACCAGCCCCGGCTCGGCACCTGTCCGCCCGTCGTACATGTGCAGGTCGGTGCCGCAGATCGCGCTCGAGGTGACCTCGATGACCACGTCCTCGGGATCTTCGAGGACGGCATCGTCCACCGTATTGAGGGCGACGTCCCGCGTGCCCTCGAAAACGATCGCTTTCATGGAGCCCTCCCGTACCCCCGCCGGACTCAGCTACCCCGGCGGGATGAGAAGCCGGTTCGGTTCCGGGGATCAGAAGCCGGACACGACGATCTTGCCGGTCATATGGCCGCTCTCCACCATCTCGTGCGCGCGCCGCATCGTCTCGGCGTTGAACGGGTTCAGCTCGGTGGTGAGCGTGCTGCGTATCGTCCCTTCGTCCGCGAGCTCAGCGACCCGATCCAGCAGCTCATGCTGGCCGATCATGCCCGGGGGCTCGAATAGCGGCCGGGTGAACATGTACTCCCAGTGAAAGGTGATGCTTTTGTCCTTCAGCGGAAGCAGGTCCAGCCCCTCAGGTTCGTCGATCGCGGTGATCGCCCCGAATGGCTGGATGATCTCGGCGAAGTTGCCGACGTTGCCGCCCGTATGCGAAGAAAAGACGTAATTCACGCCGTCCGGCTCGACCGAGCGCACCTGGGCCACCAGGTCGTGGTGGTCCACCACCTGGTGGGCCCCGTGGTCGAGCGCCCACTGGCGTGACTCCGGCGTGGCGGCGGTGCCGATCACCGTCACCCTGCTCAGGGCCCGGGCCAGCTGGGTGACCTTGACCCGGCACCGCCCGCGGCGCCCAGGGCCAGCAGCGTGCCCGCGGTCTCCGGGCTCAGCCGGAAGCGGTCGAACAGCGTTTCCCACGCCACGATCGTCGTCAGCGGCAGGGCGGCGGCTTCCGGGAACGACAGCGTGCGCGGCTTGTGTCCCACGATCCGCTCGTCAACCACGTGGAACTGCGCGTCGGCGCCCGGCCGGGCGATGGAGCCGGCGTAGTGCACTTCATCGCCGGGTGCGAACAAGGTGACTCTGTCGCCAGCCGCGGTCACCACGCCCGCCGCGTCGTAACCGAGTATCTTCAGCTGGCCGCCGGGGTCGGCCGACGCCCGGAGCTTGACGTCGACGGGATTGACCGAGACGGCTTTCACCTGGACGAGCAGGTCACGCGGGCCTGGCTCCGGGACCGGTACTTCGGCGTCTTCCAGGCTGGCCGGATTGGAGATGGGTGCCGGTTTGCGGTAGCCCACCGCATGCATCATCTCTGTCATGCCGCCAACCTAGTCCTGCGCAGACCGGATGTTTCTCCCGGGTGCGCTCGCTGGTAGCTCCAATGTTGTCAGACCCTCGTGGGATTATTCGGATATGTGTTCCCCTGGTGTGACAGCGCGGGGCCGGGTGCTGGCCGAGCTGGCCGCCCTCGGCCCCTCGCCCGCGGACGCGGGCCGGCCCGGTGGTGTCGAGGCGGTCGGGCTGCTGGGCCAGGTCCGCGACCTGGCTGCTTTCGCCGACCAGGTGACCGGGGAGCTGGCCCGGCTGGCGGGGGTGCTGGATGCGTGCGGCGGGGTGGCCGAGGCGGGGTATTCGTCGGTGGCGGGGTTCCTGCGGCATGGCTGCGGCCGGTCACCGGGACGGGCGGGGGAGCTGGTGGCGGCGGGGCGGGCGCTGCGGCGGCTGCCGGCGGCCGGGAAGGCCTTAATGGCCGGGGAGATCTCCTTCGACGCCGCGCATGTCATCTGCCGCGCCGCCGGGCAGATCGAGGATGATGCGGCGGCGCTGGCGGCGGCGGAGCTGCTGCTGGCCGCGGCCCGT
>Ga0302220_10000518_pt1 | contig 32707 bp, 22 predicted proteins | sample II_Palsa_E1_3_FD_194572 | JGI IMG/M metagenome (GOLD analysis project Ga0302220, IMG submission 194572) | Peat permafrost microbial communities from Stordalen Mire near Abisko, Sweden - II_Palsa_E1_3 | ecosystem: Environmental > Terrestrial > Soil > Palsa > Peat permafrost | place: Sweden...
AACCAGGTCTTCGCCATGCTGGTCTCCCTCCTCCAGGGTCCGGCCGATTCTGGCCATCGGCCGTCACCGCCACACTAGCAAGTTCCCCAACTAGTTAGGGAACATAGTGTCCGCGGATACTCGCCCCAGCGGCCGGCCATTGCATCCCTCGACATTGACGTGCGAAGAGTCGCCCATGCACCGCCAAGCGAGCCGATGGTCACGTCTGGCTGATGCCGCTGAATGCCGCCTACTCGCCGATCCTGGGCGACCGCGCGGCCATCGTGGGCAAGGTGGTCGCCGTGCTGCGCCGGGTCTTGACCGGTGCCGGGCCTAACCGGAGGTGGCTGATCGCGGCTGCCCCGCCGGGAAGCCACGATGCACAAGCGGGACGCCCCACCCCGCTACCTGACCCCGGTCAGCGCGAGCTGATCGCCGCGTACGTGTCAGGGCGGAACGACTGCCGGTTCTGCACACTGTGGCATTCGGCCTTCGCCGCCGCCCAACTGCCCGGCGGGCTGGAGCTGGTCGATCAGGTCCGCGCCGATCCGGGTCAGGCGCCGATCTCCGTCAAGCTGAGGGCGCTGCTGCAGAGGCCGGCCAGGGAAGCGGGCCGCGACGTCCGGCCGAGGTTACTCGTCGTACCGCGTCGGCGGGAACTGCCGCCGGTCGGGGTGGATCAGCACCTCATCGTGGTCTTCCTCGCGCTTGATCTCGGCGCGCTCTTCTTGCCAAACCTCGGTGTCGCGGATGTTGGTGTCGAGCGGCGGGGTGTCGGTCGCCGGCGGCACCTCATCAGGGTCGAAGGGATCGACTCCCGCTTCCACCCGCTCTTCTTCTGCCTCGTGGGCCAGCCGGTCGTCGTCAAGCTTCTCCGGCATACCGCCATGCTCGTGGCGGTCCCGCCGGAACTCCTCGTCGGGCTGGTCTGGACTCTGGAATGCCATGACGCCTCCCGTACCCGGCCGATTGGGCCGTATACCTCGGCGGTTCCCCTTCCGCGCAACGATGCCACACAAGACGAAGGGCCCGCCGTTCAGGGTCGTCGGACACATCCCTGGCGGGGCAAACGATGCGAGGCTGAAGATTCCCGGGGACGGCGACTGAGCGAGGTACGCCATGCTGAAGCCGTTTGCCGATGCGCGCAGCATCTATCACGTGATCGAGCCAGCTATGTGGGCGCCGTCGGTTTACAACAGCCAGCCATGGTCCTTCCGGATCATTGCGGACGACCGCATCGAACTGCGCGCTAACGTCAGCGACAGTGCGGGGGCGAGACGCGGCCGATGGGATCTGCTCCTCCATTCCCCCGCCCCCGGGCCGTGGGCCCGTGAATACGCGATCGGCTGCGGCGCCGCCCTGATGAACCTGCGGCTGGCTATTCGGATGCTGGGCCACGATCCGGTCATCGCCCTGGTGCCGGCCCCGGATAGCGATCCGGGGCTGCTCGCTTCGGTTGAGATCGTCGCCGGACGGACGCACGAACCGAAAAAGCTGGAGAAGGAGCTCTATGAGGCTATTCGGCAGCGTCATACCGACCGCCGGCCCTTCAGTGATGCTCCAGTCCACCCAGGGGTCCTGGTGGAAGTCGAACGCGCGGCAGCCCGTGAGGACGGCTGGCTGCGTGTGCTGCACGGACCGTACGCCCGGAGGTGGCTGAAGGCGTCCGCCGGCGCCGACGCGGCCATCGCCGTGGCCGGGCGCGGTACGGCCCCGGCTGCCGGGGACAGTTGGGGCTTGACCGGAGCGGACGGAAGGGATACCGCTGCCGACGCCATGGTCATCGCCGCCGCGGATGACGCGGCGGCCTCAGGCGGTCTTTCCTATGACGCGCTGCTTCACCAGTTCCGGGACGAACTGACCCAGTGGACGGCGCACACCGAGGACGGCTGCGGTGTGCGCCTGACGGCCTCAGGTCCCCGTCCCGCCAGGGCCAATGCCCCGGTCCGGGATTTCTCGCTCGGCGCGGCGGACTCCGGTAGTGGCTCCGACCCGGCTGACGCAGGCATTGGCTCCAGCGCGGATAGCTGGTCCGCTCGCGCTCGTCGCCATGCTTGGCACGAGCGTTTTGAACGTCACCCGCAGCTGATGATGCTGTTTACTGATCGCGACGATCCGGCTGACTGGCTCCGTGCGGGGCAGGCGCTGCAGCGGGCCCTGCTCACGGCCACCAGCCTGGGCGTATCCGCGTCGTTCCTCACCCAGCCGCTGGAACTCGCCGACCTGGCCTTCCGGTACGACCCTCGGTACGGCCTGCTGCATCATGGCCCGCTGCCCCACCACGATAACTACCAGCAGGATTCCAGGAGCGCTGTTGACCGGCGCGGCTACGTCCGCCGCCGCATCCTGGGGTCGACGCCGTGGCTGGAGGTCCCGCAGATGGTGATCCGCGTCGGCTACCCGAAGGTCAGCGCCGGCCAGCCGGACATCCGCACTCCACGCCAGGAGCCGGAGGTCATCGATGTGCGCTGCGTCCCGTCGCAGCGCGTCATCCGGCCGCCAGAGCCGGATCCGCCAGAGCCTCAACCGCCAGAGGCCGGCCAGCGGGCCCGGGCGCACTAATTATCGCCTCACCGCACATTAATCAACTTCTGTTTCTCGCGTATCGGCCCGGCATAATGGCGAGGTGCAACAGCCGGAGATCCGGGTCAGGCCCGTCGGTGATGGCGACCGCCCGATGATCGCCTGGCTCATGGTGGAGCTCTGGGGATCGGAGCTGCAGGTCGTCCACCAGTCGGTCTACCGGCCCGCTGAGTTGCCCGGGCTGATCGCCGAGCGGGCCGGCCGGGTGGTCGGCCTGCTCACTTACCAGGTGTCCGACGAGATGCTCGAAGTCGTGACGCTCAACGCGATCGAGCGCCGGACCGGCGTGGGCACGGTCCTGATGGAAGCGGTGGCGGCCAACGCCCGGCAGCTGCGCTGTCACGAGATCCGCCTGACCACGACCAACGACAACCTGGACGCGATCCGTTTCTACCAGCGGCGCGGCCTTCGGCTGGTAGCCCTGCGCCCGGGCGCCGTCGACCGGGCCCGGCTGGAGAAACCGGAAATTCCCCGGGTCGGCGACTACGGCATTCCGCTGCGCGACGAAATCGACCTGGCCCGCCGCGTATGAGCCGCGTTTGAACCATCGCGCGCCGCTAGCCGTGTACATGTCAATAAAAGCGCCGGAAGCCAGCGAAAGACTTTTCCCGCCTCCCGCATGCGCGCACGATTTTTACGGACGGCTGGCGTAAGTGATACTTGACGTGCCCGCAGCGGCGGGGTCCATCATTGGGGGAGCAGCTACCTCCCCGCCCTACCGATCCTGAAAGTACAAAATATGAATCTCACCCCCCGTATCCGGCCGTGTGCTGACCTGAACGGCGGGTGATGCGCTATACAGGGGACTAGGTGCGAGGAAGCGAGATGCTGCCAAACGACAGAGCTCAGCCCGCGGCGCCAGCCGTTCCCGGTCGGCTCGCCCGCGTTCTCGGCGCTTTCCGGCGGGCTCCGCTTCCGCTGAAGATCGGCCTGGTCGTCCTCGCCATTATTCTCTGCGGCCCAGAGATCGGCATCGTTCTTCTCGCGGCGATGGTCTACGCGGTCTACGCGGTGATCAAGGGCCGCCGCAGCCTGCTCGCCTCGCTGTCGGTCGCGGTCTGGGGCCTGGTCGCGGCCGGCGTCGCCGGTACCAGCAGCTCGTGGCTCTACCTGCTGCTCATCCTGCCCTTCGTCGTCGCCGTGGCGGCGCACGCGGGCCCGCTGGCCCGCTGGCATGTGCCCTGCCGGACGGTGGCCTGGGCGCTGCTGTGGTCGATTCCAATCGGCGTCGCGGCCCTGCGCGGCTGGCCCGCCGAGCCCTTCATCGGGATCGCCGCCGCGTGGCTGATCGCCTGCATCGTCCTCGTCTGGCGGCTCGCCAAAGGATCCCAGGAGGCCAACCTGTACGGGGCCGAAGCGGGCCGCGGGATGGGCGCGAACGGGCCGCCGGGATACTCGATGCGGCCGCCGCCCGCCGGGTATGGCGTCCGCGCCCAGGCGGCCGCCGCCCCGCACGATCCGGCCGCCCGCGATCAGGCCACCGTCGAGGCGCTGCCCGACATCTCGGTGGCCGAGGCGATGGCCGAGCTGGACCGGATGATCGGGCTGGCCCCGGTGAAGGAGCAGGTCCGGTCGATCGCCGCCTCCATCGAGGCCGCGCGCCGCCGGGCCATCGCCGGGGTCGTCACCGAAAAGCCCATGCGGCATTTCGTCTTCCTCGGGCCGCCCGGTACCGGGAAGACCACGGTGGCCCGGGTCGTAGCCAAAATCTTTTATGCCTTCGGCCTGCTGGATAAACCGACGGTGATCGAAGCGCACCGCGCGGACCTGGTCGGGGAGTATCTCGGCGCCACCGCGATAAAGACCAACGAGCTGATCGACTCTGCGCTCGGCGGGGTGCTTTTCATTGACGAGGCTTACAGCCTCGTCAACGAGGGTGACGGGCAGAGCGACCGGTTCGGGATCGAGGCGGTTCAGGCCCTACTTAAACGGGCCGAGGATGACCGGGAAAACCTGATCGTCATTCTGGCGGGCTACGAAAAGCAGATGGAGAACTTCCTGGGCACGAACCCGGGGCTGGCCTCCCGTTTCGCCACCCGGATCAAGTTCTCCAGCTATGCCCCCGCCGAGCTGCTGGCCCTGGCCGAGGCGCTGCTGGAACGGCGCAGCGAGAACCTCGACGCGGATGCCCGGCCCGCGCTGTGGCGCATGCTGGAGGACGTCGGCCGCCGTCGGCTCACCGACGAGCTGGGCAACGGCCGGTTCATCCGGTCCCTGCTGGAGAAAGCCGGTCAGGCCCGTGACGTCCGGGTGATGACCGCCGGCGCCGAGCCCGGGCCGGAGGAACTGGTCACGATCGAGGCCGGCGACCTGCAGCGGGCCTTGGCCGAGCTGACGTCCCGGCTGCGCGGCTACACCGACACGCCGACCCTGGAGAGCGCGTTCGCCGAGCTGGACGAGCTGATCGGGCTGGAACCGGTCAAGCAGCAGGTCCGCGCGATCGCGGCCCAGTTGCAGGTGGCGAAGCTGCGCGGCCGCCAGGGCCTGACCAGCCAGCCGCCGACCCGGCATTTCGTGTTCACCGGGCCACCGGGCACCGGCAAGACCACGGTGGCGCGCATCCTCGGGCGCATCTTCGCCGCCCTCGGCATGCTGGTACGCCCCGAGGTGATCGAGGCCCAGCGCGCCGATCTGGTCGGTGAGCACCTCGGCGCGACCGCGATCAAGACCAACAAGCTCGTCGACTCCGCGCTCGGCGGGGTGCTGTTCATCGACGAGGCGTATTCGCTGCACAACGAGGGCTACTCCGGCGGCGACGCGTTCGGAGCCGAAGCCGTCCAGACGCTGCTCAAGCGCGCCGAAGACGACCGCGACCGGCTCGTCATCGTGCTGGCCGGCTACCCGGCCGACACGGACCGGTTCCTGCGCAGCAATCCCGGGCTGGCCTCCCGGTTCAGCACCCGGATCGAGTTCCCGAGCTACTCGCCCGTGGACCTGGCCGACATCACCGCCCTGCTCGCGGAGCAAGCCGGCGACTCGTTCGACCGCGAAGCGCTCGTCGTCCTGGACGAGATCTTCAGCCACGCCGGCGGCACGGAGCGCCGCATCAACGACCTCGGCAACGGCCGGTTCGCGCGTTCCCTGTTCGAGCGGGCCTGCGCGCACCGCGACGTCCGCGTCGTGCGCCTGGACGAGGCCGCGACCGCCGAAGACCTGACCACCGTGACCGCCGACGACCTGCGGGCCGCCTACCGTGAACTGGTCGGCTCGCACGCCACGGGTTTCAGCCCCGCGCCCACCAGCCAGCCCGGCGACGGTGATCCGGCCGGAGCGGTGCACGGACGGTCGGCGGTGAACGACGAAGCCGAGGCCTGGCTGCGGCCCCGCCCGGCCGCCGAGCAAGAGGCTGAGGCCGGCTGACCGCCGCGGCGGCCGGCGACCGTACCCGGGGGCCCGCCGCGTCCATGCGGCTTTTCTCAGTGCCTAAACGGGCCCTGGTGCAACTGGTCACCTAACCTCGCGGTTCCCTCCCTCGACGCCGCCTCGTGCCCGCCCAGGCCACGTACGCCGTGCTCCGCCCCGGACGGTGATCCGTCTCGCCGCACCCGCCCTCGCCGCTGCGCGCCCTGGATGGCCCGGCCTTGGCCGCCCTACGCGAGCGGGGACTGGACCCGCCGGAAGCGCACCGTCTCGCCCGGCCGGAGCTGGGCGGCACGCCCGATGTCGGCCGCGACAACCACCGCGACGACCGGATACCCGCCGGTCACGGGGTGATCGGTGAGGAACAGGACCGGCTGGCCGTCCGGCGGCACCTGCAGCGCCCCGGTGACCATCCCCTCGCTGGGCAGCTCGCCATCCCGGGCCCGCGGCAGGGACGGCCCGGACAGCCGCAGCCCGGAACGGTCGCTGTCGCTGGTCACCACGTATGCCGCCGAGCACAGGGCCGGCCGCGCCCCGCCGGCCCTGTGGTCGCCGGATCGTCTCAGCCGTTCCTGCGGGCCCGGCTGACCCGGGTGCACCCTGTGGGTCCCGGCTGGAGCCGGCCGACCGTCTGGGTGCCGGTGAGCGCCGCCCAGGCCGGTGCGTGGAACGGCAGGGCGGCCCCGCCGAGGGTCAGTTCCAGGGCGGCAGCGTCCTCCGGGTTGCCGACCAGCCGGTTGGCGAGCCGGAGGCTGCCCGCGTCCGCGGCGCCGGACCGCAGGACGCCCAGATGGCCGCAACCGGGCCGCCCAAGGTCGACGACCGTGGCGAACGGGCCGGGCTGGATGACCTCGATGACCGCGTTCCCCGAATCGGGCGTCCCGGCCAGGGCCCGGGTGCCGCCCGGGGAAATGTCACCCGCCTCGCCCTGCTCGCCCGTGCCGTCCACCGGGCGGAACCGTACCCGCCGGCCCGGCCCCAGCGCCGCGGGCGGCTCTCGCGCGGGGTCCCAGTAGTCCGGGCCGGATCAGCCGCCAGATCCGCCAGATCCGCCAGATCCGTCCGGCCGGCCGAAGCCGCCCCCGCCGGGAGTTTCGACCACGAAGACGTCCCCGGCCGCGGCCTGGACCGAGTCGCAGCCGCTCATCGGCGTCACGGAACCGTCCGGGTGCGCCATCCAGTGCCGCCCGAGCGCGCCCGGCGAACCGCCTGCCATGCCGAACGCGGGGATGCGGCGATGCCCGCTGAGCGTCGTGACTGTCATCGGCTCGAGGAAGCGAAGCCGCCGCACGCCGCCGTTCCCGCCGCGCCAGCGCCCCTCCCCGCCGCTGCCGTGGCGGATCTCGTACGACTCCAGCCGCACCGGGTAACGCCATTCGAGGACTTCAGGATCGGTGAGCCGTGAGTTGGTCATCTTCGTTTGCACCACATCGGTCCCGGCGAACCCGTCGCCCGCGCCGGACCCGCTGGCGACCGTCTCGTAATACTGGTACCGCGCGTTGCCGAACGTCACGTTGTTCATCGTCCCCGATCCCTCGGCCATCGCGCCGAGCGCCGCGTACAGCGCCCCGGCGACCGCCTGCGAAGTCTCTACGTTGCCGGCCGCGACGGCGGCCGGGTACTCCGGCGACAGCATCGTGCCCGGCGGGATGATCACGTTTATCGGCTTCAGGCACCCGGAGTTCAGCGGGATCTCGTCGTCCACCAGCGTGCGGAACACGTACAGCACCGCCGCCATGGCGACCGAGGACGGAGCGTTGAAGTTGTCGCTGAGCTGGGCTGAAGTCCCCGTGAAGTCGACCTCCGCTGTCCTGGTCACGCGGTCGACGCGCACCGCAACCCGGATCACCGCGCCGTTGTCCATCTCGTAGGCGTACTCGCCGCCCGGGAGCGCCGTGATGACCCGCCGGACCGCCTCGGCCGCGTTGTCCTGGACGTGCCCCATGTAGGCAAGTACTACGTCGAGCCCGAAATGCCGGACCATGCGCTGCAGTTCCTGGATGCCCTTCTCGTTGGCGGCGATCTGGGCGCGCAGGTCGGCGATGTTGGTGACGGGATCGCGGGACGGGTACTCGGCGCTGGAAAGGAGGCGGATCGTCTCCGCCTCCCGCAGCGTCCCGTGCTCGACCAGCAGCCAGTTGTCGATCAGCACGCCCTCTTCCTCGACGCGCCGGCTGAACGCGGGCATCGATCCGGGCGAAATGCCGCCTATTTCCGCATGGTGCCCGCGTGAGGCGACGTAGAACCATATGGCAGGCGTCTTCCCCTCCGTCGCCCTCCCGCCTTCTTCGAACACGGGAGTGACAACGGTGATGTCCGGGAGATGCGTGCCGCCATGGTAGGGGTCGTTGAGCACGTAGACATCACCGGGCTTCATGCGTCCTTTATTGCGGTTTATCACCGTCCTGATGGACTCACCCATGGAGCCGAGGTGTACCGGGATGTGCGGCGCATTGGCGATCAGGCCGCCGTCGGCGTCGAAGATCGCGCAGGAGAAGTCCAGCCGCTCCTTGATGTTGACCGAATGGGCGGTGGACTGTAGCCGGACCCCCATCTGCTCAGCGACCGACATGAACAGGTTGTTGAAGATCTCCAGCATGACCGGATCGGCCCCGGTGAGGGGGGATGGCGAGGCAGTGAGGGGGGATGGGGCGGCGGCTGGCTGCGCCGTCGCCCGGGACAGCAGCAGATCCGAGCGCTCCGTAACGACCGCGCGCCAGCCAGGCTCGACGATGGTCGTGGCCAGGTTCTCCGCGATGATCGCGGGCCCGTCGACCGCCTGCCCCGGCCGCAGCCCGGCCCGCCGGAACAGTCCCGCCTGCGCCCATGCGCCCGCGGTGAACATCCGGACGTGGTTCTCCGCCCGCGCGCCCTTGCCGCCGCCGGTCCCCGCCCGGCCGGCCGGCTGCGCCCGGCTATCCGCTTGTTCCTCCGCCATTTTTACCGGATGGGCGCTGGCATCACCTCCGCCCCCGCTCTCGTGCGTACCAATGACCTCAACGGAGACGGCTTCCGCCACGACGGTCTTGTCCGGCATGAGGAAGGAGAAGCGGCGCCGGTACGTCTGTTCGAAGGCGCTCATCATGCCGGCCAGGGGTCCGATGGGGACGGGGATGGGCGTGTCGGTGCCGTCATAGCGGAGGTGGGCGCGGCGCTCGGCGCGTATCCGGTCCGCCGGGACGCCCTCGGCGAGCAGTTCGGCGCGGGCTTCGGCCTCCAGCGGCGCAAGCGCGGCGGGCAGCCCGGCGAGCAGTTCCGCAGACAGCGGTGCCTCCACCGCCGTCTCGCGCATCGCGATGATGTCCGCGAGCCCGAGCCCGTATGCGGCGAGCACCCCGGCGAGGGGATGGATGAGCACCCTGGTCATGCCGAGGGCATCGGCCACGGCGCAGGCGTGCTGGCCGCCCGCGCCCCCGAAGGTGGAAAGCACGTACCGGGTGATGTCGTACCCGCGCTGTACGGAGACCTTCTTGATCGCGTTGGCCATGTTCTGCACGGCGATCTCGAGGAACCCGGCGGCGACCTGCTCGGGGCCCCGCTGGCCGCCGGTCGCCTGCTCGATCTCCCGGCTCAGCGACGCGAATAGCGACCTGGTGATCTCGGTGTCGGGCGGCTGGTCGCCGATCTCGCCGAACACCCGGGGGAAATGCCCGGCCTGGATGCGGCCGAGCAGCAGGTTGGCGTCGGTGACGGTAAGCGGGCCGCCGCGCCGGTAGCACGCGGGCCCGGGGTGCGCCCCGGCCGAATCCGGCCCGACCCGGTATCTGCTGCCGTCGAAGTGCAGGATGGAGCCACCGCCGGCGGCCACGGTGTGGATGGACAGCATCGGTGCCCGCATCCGGACCCCGGCTACCTGTGTCTCGTACTGCCGCTCCAACTCCCCCGCGTAGTGCGACACGTCGGTAGACGTGCCGCCCATGTCGAATCCGATCACCCGGCCGAAGCCGGCCGCGGCGGCGGTGCGTGCCATCCCCACGATGCCGCCGGCCGGCCCCGACAGGATCGAGTCCTTGCCGCGGAAGCTGGCCGCGTCGGTGAGGCCGCCGTTGGACTGCATGAACAGCAGCCGGATACCGCCCAGCTCATCAGCCACCTCGTGCACGTAGCGGCGCAGGATCGGTGACAGGTAGGCATCCACCACCGTAGTGTCGCCACGCGACACCAGCTTCATCAGCGGGCTCGTCTCATGCGACTCGCTGACCTGGGTGAACCCGATCTCCCTGGCGAGCTGGCCGATTCTCGCCTCGTGTTCTGGGTACCGGTAGCCGTGCATGCACAGCACCGCGACGGAGCGGAACCCGTCCGCGTAGGCGGCGGACAGGTCGCGCGCTACCGCGTCCTCGTCAAGGGGCATGAGGATCTCGCCGCGGGCGCTGACCCGCTCTCCAGCCTCGATCACCCGCTCGTACAGCAGTTCGGGCAGCACGATCTGCCGGTCGAAGATGCGTGGCCGGTTCTGGTAGGCAATCCGCAACGCGTCACGGAAACCCGCGGTGATAACCAGCACGCATCGCTCGCCCGTGCGCTCCAGCAAGGCGTTCGTCGCGACCGTAGTGCCCAGCCGGACCGCGCCGATCTGGTCCGCCGGGACCGGTTCGGACGGGCCGACGCCGACCAGCTCCCGTATCCCGGCCACGGCGGCGTCCCGGTACGCGCGCGGATTCTCCGACAGTAGCTTGTGCGCGGCAAGCGTCCCGTCGGGCCGCCGCGCCACGATATCGGTGAACGTGCCGCCCCGGTCAATCCAGAACTCCCACCGGCCGTCCACCCGGTTAGGGTATCCCGGCACCCCCCACCGCCCAGCACACCGCCCTGCCGATCCGTCCAGATCAGCGTTGAGGTCGATCGCCGACGGCCCACGGTTCAGACCCCGGGGCTCCTCAGTTCCCGGACTCCGGGGTGAGATCACGCAGCGTGGCGGCCAGGGCGACGCGGTCGTCGCCGGCCGCCTCGATGACCTCCATCAGCATGTGCAGCACGTCGTGCCGGTCCTGGTCGGCGTCCAGCAGCCGCTGCGCGGCCTCCCACAGGCCGGGCGGGTCGCCGCGCCACAGCCGGTCGGCCAGGTCCAGATGCTGCTGCAGGTGGCGGTCATCGGTGCCGGCATCTTCGTGCGCGGCCTCGAGCAGGGCACGCCGGCCGCCCGGGTCCGCCGGGTCAAGGGTGGCCAGGTCGACGCCGCCGACCCGGCCGTGCAGCAGCGGGAACGCGAAGGCCCGCCGGGGGAGGGCCTCCAGGTCGCTGTCCGGCAGCAGCCGCGCGACCAGAGCCGAATCAAGGCCGAATTCCGCTGGGCCCCGGTAAGCCCGGCTGAACGCGCCCATGACGTTGAACACCGCGTCGAGAGTCGCGCTGACCGCCTTCTCACCGAGGCCGCGGCGCCGTCCCGCCCAGCGGATCCAGGCGAGCAGCACGTGCGGCATCGCCTCCTGCTCCTCCGGCGTGAGCATGACCTTGCGCGGCAGCCAGGTCAGCAGGAACGTCTCGGCCTTGACGGGGCTCATCCGCAGTGGCCGGCCAAAGTCCTGATCGCAGCCGTAATCGATGATCCGGTCGGCACAGTGGCTGGCCGCGCTGCGGTCCGACAGGTCCTCGGCCTCGTCGGAGGCGAGAAACTCAGCGGCGAGCATGGCCCGGCGGTCCTTGCTCCACGGCCGCCGCTTGCCGGTGGTGCCGCCCGGGCCGACCGGCCCGCTGAGGCTGCCGGTACCCGCCGATGGCGGCAGCGCACGGATGCGGGCCCGGATGAACGCGTGGTAGGAGGCGAACGACTCACTGACCGGCGGGTTGTCGGCCGTGTCGGTTTCCGCCAGGGCGGCCTCCAGCATGCGCCGCGCGGCCGGGGCGTGCACTGGCTTGAAGCCGCCCCGGTCGCCCTCCCCGGACGGCTTGCGGCACAGCTCCAGCAGCTTGGTCACCTGGGAGGTCACCCAGCCGTCGCGGATCATCCCGTCGACGTTGTAGTCCACGACCGTGACCAGCGCGTGCGGCTCGGTGCCGCCGTAGCTGAAGACGCAGACCACCTCGTCGGTGTCGCCGTACGCGTCGCTGTTGATGTAGCACTCGGACCCGGTGACCGCGCCCAGATGCTGCGCCCAGTTGGGGCTGCGGACACCGCGTTCCATCAGTTCCAGCGCCGCCTGCTCGGCCTTGGACGCCTGCCGGGGCGTGCCCAGGCAGGCGATGCCGGACAGCAGCGCGAGCGCGGCCGGGCTGCTGCGCCGGGCGGCGTAGTCGACCAGCCCCTCACCGACCAGCCGTTCCACATCAGCGTTCCGTGCGCTGTCCCCGCGTTGCCCCCACCAGGTGCCCAGCAGCTCACTGACCATCAGCTCCGCGTCCAGCGGACTTCGTACCGCGAGGAGCTCGCGCGCAGCGCGCAGCAGCTCATCGAACAGCGCGTTCGGGGGCGCGGCGGATGCCGCCGACCTATCCTGGCCGCTGCCTCCGCCGGGGGATGGACTGCGTCGTCGGCTCTGCGGACTCACCTTGATAGCCTCTCAGATCTGTACATGTGGACGCTACGCTACGGTGCAATGCCCGCTGTAGTTTCGACCGGAATCGGCGTGTTGCGGTCGGTGCCCAGAACGGGACGGGTGGGCGAAGCGGTCCCGTCCCGCCGCGTGCTGTCCGTCAAACCGCCCAGGTCGGCACCAGGTATGGTCACCTGGCCGCAGCGGCGCCGGGAATGTGGCACGCTTGTGTGAATAACTGCTGCGAAGAGCCACCAAGCCGACGGTCTTCCGGGGACGATAGAGCAGACGGCCGTGGCGCGGGGGCGGCCTTCGTTCGCCGTGACCGCGGCCGGTAGCGCTGACGCACGCCGTTGGCACCTGTGCGTGATGAGGGAGCAGGAAGGAGCCGCCGATGGCAGGTCGGTGCATGAGACACCGGTGCCCTTGGTGAGCACTGACATGTCCATGCCTCAGCCGCGGATGTCCGAGCTCGGCACGGCGGACGCCGCGCTGCTCGACACACTGCTGCGCGAGGCGCCGATCGGTTTCGCTCTCTTCGGCCCCGACCTCTGCTTCCGCCGGGTCAACGACATGCTGGCCCGGCTGTACGGCCGCGACCCGGAAGCTCATATCGGTCAAAAGCCGTCCCATGTCTGGCCGTCCGAGTTCGCCGCCACGGCCGAGTCGGCGGCCCGCCAGGTCCTGGCGGAAGATCAGCCGGTCTTCGGCGCGCACCAGTACCGCACGCCGGGCACGGCTGCCGCACCCGCACCCAGCCCGGCTGGCTTGGCAGGCGCCGCGGTGCCGCGGGACACCAACGGGGCCGCGGCGGGCACCCTGGGGGAGACCGCGCACCTGGCCCTGTCCTGGTTCCCCTCGCACGACGGCGACGGGCACATCACCGGCGTCGTGCTGATCGCGGTGGATGTGACCAGCCGTCAGCGTTCGGAGGACGCCATCCGGCGCAGCGAGGAGCGCTACCGCTCCCTGGTGCTGGGCGGTGCGCAGATTGTCTGGGTCGCGGACGCCGACGGCGAGATCACCGAGGACTGCCCCGAGTGGCGCTGGGTCACCGGGCAGTCCCTGGAGGAGTTCCTGGGCAGCGGCTGGCAGGACGCGATCCATCCCGAGGACCGGGACCGGGTCGGGCGCGACTGGCAGACCTGTGTCAAGTCCGGGAAGACCTTCGACGACCGGTACCGGGTCCGGACCAGGGCCGGCTCCTACCGGCACTACGACGTCCGCGCCGTGCCGGTCGAACGGGACGGCAAGGTCGTCGAGTGGGTGGGAGCCAGCACGGACGTCACCGGCCAGCGTGAAGCCGAGGAGATGCGCGGCCGGCTCACCGAGCAGCTCTCGGCGGCCGCGCTGCGCACCGCGCGGCTGCAGCAGGCCACCTCCATGCTGGCCGAGGCGCTGACCGTCGAGCAGGTGGTCGAGGTCATCACCGAGGTGGGCCGCACCGCGATCGGCGCGCAGCGGTCCGCGGTGGCGCTGCTGGACGGCGGCCGCCTGAAGGTGATCAACCCGGCCGGCATGCCGCCTGGGCAGTCCGCCGCGACCCGGGACATTCTGCTGGACAGCCCCGGGGTCATGACCCGGGCCATCGCCACCCGCCGGCCGGTGCTCGCCGAGGACACCGAGGCGCTGCGCGTGCTGCTGGAGGACGCCCCGATCGAGATCGTCGCCGGGGAGGACGAGCGGTCCTGGGTGGGGCTGCCGCTGCTGGCCGCCGGGGCCCCGCTGGGTGCCCTGCGGTTCTCCTTCGGCCGCCCGCGGAAGATCACCGAGGAGGAGCGCGTCTTCCTGGAGGCACTGGCCGGGCAGTGCGCCCTGGCCGTGGAGCGCGCCGCCATGTACGAGCGGGAGCACACGACGGCGGAAACGCTGCAGCGCAGCCTGCTGCCGGATCAGCTGCCGCTGGTCCCGGGCCTGGTCATGGAGGCGCGATACCTGCCGGTCGCCCGGAACATGGAGATCGGCGGGGACTGGTACGACGCGTTCCGGCTGCCGGACGGGCGGCTGGCCATCGCGGTCGGCGACGTCATGGGCAAGGGGCTCACCGCCGCGGCGGGCATGGGCCGCGTCCGCAACGCGCTGCGCGCACTCGCGCTGACCGATCCGCGGCCCGCGGCCGTGCTGACCGGCCTGGATCGGCTGTTCAGCGCCACCGAGCTGGAAGAGCAGGTCACCACCGTCGCGTACCTGGTCATCGACCCGCAGACCGGCGACGGGCTGATGGGCAACGCCGGCCACCTGCCGGTGCTCCGGCTCGGCCTGGACGCTGAGCCCTTCCTCGATGAGACCGAAGCCGGAACGCCGCTGGGCTGGCCGAGCCCGCGCCAGCAGCATCCGTTCCGGCTGCCGTCCGGCGGCACCGCGGTGCTGTACTCCGACGGCCTGGTCGAGAACCGCATCCGGGGCCTGGACGCGGGCCTGAACGAGCTGGTCGCCGTGGCGGCCCGGGCCCGGGGCGGAGTGGTCGGCCACCCGGAGCGGCTGCTCAGCTACCTGGTGGACGCGATGCTCGCCGGTCATGAGCAGGACGATGACGTGACCGTGCTCGTTCTGCATGTGCCCCCCCGCGACGTCCCCGAGGGCGATGCGCCCACCGGCACGCGGGACCGCACGCCCGGCGAAAAGGATGGGTCATGACCCCCCCGGGGAATACTCTGCGGCCGGTAGGCGTCGCATCTGTGCGGCTGCCCGGATGTCGGTCTTCGTGCCTCGTCATGTACAAGTCATCCACGGCTGCCGCCTATGGTGGTGTGAGTAGGGAGGTAGGTGGGCTGCTTCCGTGCACTGCGCGGGGGCCCGTCCCGGCGCAGTCTGATCCTGCTTCTCCGGTCCATGCATCCGGACCCTCGCGGGAGGACCTGATTCTCGCCATACGCACACAGGAAAGGCGCCGGTATCGGTCGCCAGTCCGGCAGGCCGGCCGCGCTTCGCGGTCGTGCATGCTGCTATCCAGCGAAGGAAGGGGTGACCGTGGTGGTGCGCGCTGACTCCGCAGCGCGGAAGCGCTCCCAGCCGTCGGCGGAGCAGGACACGCTGGCTTCCGCGGACCGGCACGGATCGGGGCCGGTGGCGGTGAATGGCCGCGGCAACGTTGACGGCGCGAAAGGCGCCGACCTTCCCGGTGAAGTCGCCGTCGTCGATCTAGACGATGCGGACGGCGTCTCCGCGGGCCTGGAAGAGGGCGATCTCGAGGACTTCGACGAGCTGTCCGTGGACGACGTGGAGTCGCTCGCGGTCGTAGAGATCGACGAGGCCGAGGTAGCGGACGACACCGAGGAACCCGACCTGGCCGACGCCGATGAGGCTGAGGGGCCAGACGAGCCCGAGGACGCCGTCGCCAGCGGGCCCCCGGCCGGGGCAGCGGGTGCGGTCACCGTGGTGGCGGCCGCTGTCGTCGCCGTCCCGGGTGTGGCCAAACCGGCCACCGAGGGCGGCGAGGGTGACGACGAGACCTTCGTCTTCGGCGATGACGATGACGACCTCCCGGCCGCGCAGGTCGCGGTGGCCGGTGCCACCGCCGACCCGGTCAAGGACTACCTGAAGCAGATCGGCAAGGTGCCGCTGCTCAACGCCGAACAGGAAGTTGAGCTGGCCAAGCGGATCGAGGCGGGCTTGTTCGCCGAGGAGAAGCTAGCCGACGATCTCCGGCTGAACCCGGACCAGCGCATTGACCTGGAATGGATCGCCGAGGACGGCCGCCGCGCCAAGAATCACCTGCTCGAGGCCAACCTGCGGCTGGTCGTTTCGCTGGCCAAGCGCTACACGGGCCGCGGCATGCTCTTCCTCGACCTGATCCAGGAGGGCAACCTCGGCCTCATCCGCGCCGTGGAGAAGTTCGACTACACCAAGGGCTACAAGTTCTCCACGTACGCGACCTGGTGGATCCGGCAGGCGATCACCCGTGCCATGGCCGACCAGGCCCGGACGATCCGTATCCCGGTGCACATGGTCGAGGTCATCAACAAGCTCGCCCGCGTGCAGCGGCAGATGCTCCAGGACCTGGGCCGTGAGCCCACCCCGGAGGAGCTAGCCGCCGAGCTGGACATGACGCCCGAGAAGGTCATCGAGGTCCAGAAGTACGGCCGTGAGCCGATCTCGCTGCACACACCGCTCGGTGAGGACGGCGACAGCGAGTTCGGTGACCTGATCGAGGACTCCGAGGCGATCCAGCCGGGTGAAGCGGTGAGCTTCACCCTGCTCCAGGAGCAGCTCCACTCGGTGCTCGACACCCTGTCCGAGCGTGAGGCGGGCGTGGTCTCCATGCGGTTCGGGCTCACTGACGGCCAGCCCAAGACCCTGGACGAGATCGGCAAGGTCTACGGGGTGACGCGGGAGCGCATCCGCCAGATCGAGTCGAAGACCATGTCCAAGCTGCGGCACCCGTCCCGGTCCCAGGTCCTGCGGGACTACCTGGACTGAGCACTGCCGCACGCCAGCGTAACGGCCAGGGGCCGGGAAGAGCTTTCCGCTCTTCCCGGCCCCTGGCCGTCGTTCGTTATGACCGCGCGTAGTGTGCTCGGCCGTTATGACCGCGCGTAGTGTACTCGGCCCGGCTGCTTCACCGGGATCGATCCGGGCGCACGGGCCCGCTGCCCGGGCTCACCTGAACGTGCCGGGCAGGCACGGGTGCTGACAACTCCGGCAGCAGCCCTTTAGGAGGGATCCGATAGCCGCTGTGTCTCATCCTGAATTTCGCTGGCCACCTTCGCGAGTGCCTCCTGGTACTCCCGACTGTGGTGCGCGCAAAACAGTAGCTCCAGGGAATTCGGGAGCATGACTCGGACGTACGCCTGGGCGCCGCAGCGGTCGCACACGTCCGCAGCCGTAAGCGGCTGGGTGGGGGCTAGAGCTCCGGTCAACGTCGCCTTCCTCGCCTCGTGCCTCCGGCTTCTGATATCCGGCTGGCTTCGTGATCTGCGCTGTACCTACAGCAGAGCACAACACTCACCCGTGCGTCAGCCTTCCCCTCCTGGCGTCGCGTACGCCGACAGCGAAAGATCCCGCCCGAAATCACACTGAAGTTAGCCGGTCGGACGGCATTCGTACGGCATATGTCCGTTGCCTGCCTCGGTTCCGGCGTGCCAGCCGACATCATCCGCCGAGGCGGACTACCCTGCGAAGGGGCGTCGCAACCCCATGTTGGCCCAGTGAAGGAGATCCACCGCTCGTGACCACCCTTGCCGCCGCTGACCCATCCGCGGCGACTGCTGACGCGGGCGGCTACACCGCCCGGCACCTTTCCGTCCTCGAAGGCCTGGACGCCGTCCGCAAGCGGCCTGGCATGTACATCGGCTCCACCGACGGCCGCGGGCTGCAGCACTGCCTGTGGGAGATCTTCGACAACTCGGTCGACGAGGCGCTGGCCGGTCACTGCTCGCGCATCGAGGTGGTGCTGCTTGCTGACGGGTCGGCCGAGGTCCGCGACAACGGCCGCGGCATCCCCGTCGATGTCGAGCCGAAGACCAAGCTCACCGGGGTCGAACTGGTCATGACCCGGCTGCATGCGGGCGGTAAGTTCGGGAACGGCTCCTACACCGCTTCCGGCGGCCTGCACGGGGTCGGCGCCTCGGTGGTCAACGCCCTGGCCTCGCGGCTGGACATCGAGGTGGACCGGGACGGCCGCACCTGGGCGACCAGCTTCCGCCGCGGCGTCACCGGGGAGTTCACCGACAACGGCGAGCCCAGTCCCGGGGCGAGCTTCACCCGGCGCGGCGGCCTGCGCCAGGTCCGGCGGGTCGCGAAGAAGGTTACCGGCACCCGCACCCGGTTCTGGCCCGATCGCCAGGTCTTCGTGCGCGACGCCCGGTTCAGCTTCACCGCCATCACCGAGCGCGCCCGCCAGACGGCCTACCTCGTGCCGGGCCTGGCCATCCACGTCCGCGACGAGCGCCCCGCGCCCGCCGCCCCGGTGAGCGCCGCCGAGCAGCTGGCCGAACGTGCCCTGGACGGGGCGGATTCCGCGGCGCCGCCCGCCGCCGCCGGGCCCCGCGAGGCGGAGTTCCGCTTCGACGGCGGCATCAGCGAGTTCTGCGAGCACCTGGCGTCCGGCGAGCCGGTCACCGACGTGCTGCGGCTGGTCGGAGCCGGGAAGTTCACCGAGACCGTGCCGGTGCTCGACGACCGGGGCCACATGACGCCCACCGAGGTGGAGCGTGAGCTTGAGGTGGACGTGGCCGTGCAGTGGACCAGCGGTTACGACACGGTCACCCGCTCCTTCGTCAACGTGATCGCCACGCCGCACGGCGGCACGCACGTGGCCGGCTTCGATCGTGCGCTGGTCCGCACCATGAACGAGCAGCTCCGTGCGGCCCGCCTGCTGAAGAACGGCGAAGAGCCCGTCACCAAGGAAGACGTGCTCGAAGGCATGACCGCGATCGTCACCGTCCGGCTGCCGGAGCCGCAGTTCGAGGGCCAGACCAAGGAAGTCCTCGGCACCCCGCCGGCGTCCCGGATCGTGGCCCAGGTGGTCTCGGCCGGGCTGAAGACGTTCTTCGAAGCCCGCGGCCGGGCCGGCAAGCAGCAGACGCGCGCCCTGCTGGAGAAGGTCATCTCGGCCGCCAAGGCCCGGGTCGCTGCGCGCGAGCACCGCGAGAACCAGCGCCGCAAGTCCGCGCTGGCCAGTTCCTCGCTGCCGGCCAAGCTGGTCGACTGCCGCACCACCGACGATCGCAGCGAGCTGTTCATCGTCGAGGGCGACTCGGCCCTCGGCACGGCTAAGCTCGCGCGGAACTCCGAGTTCCAGGCGCTGCTGCCGATCCGCGGCAAGATCCTGAACGTGCAGAAGGCGTCGCTGGCCGACATGCTGAAGAACGCCGAGTGCGCCTCCATCATCCAGGTGATCGGGGCCGGTTCCGGCTCGGCCTTCAACCTGGACGCCGCGCGTTACCAGCGGGTCATCTTCATGGCCGACGCGGACGTGGACGGCGCGCACATCCGTTGCCTGCTGCTCACCCTGTTCCACCGCTACCTGCGGCCGCTGCTGGACGCCGGCCGGGTGTTCGCCGCGGTGCCGCCGCTGCACCGCGTCGAGCTGTCCAATCCCCGCAAGGGCCAGCAGAAGTACTCCTATACGTACTCCGACGCGGAACTGCGGCGCATGCTGCTGGACCTGGAGCGCCGGGGCCAGCGCTGGAAAGAGCCGATCCAGCGGTACAAGGGCCTGGGCGAGATGGATGCCGCCCAGCTGGCGGAGACCACCATGGACCCGCAGCATCGTACGCTGCGCCGGATCAGGATCGAGGACGCCGCGATCGCGGGCGACATCTTCAGCCTGCTAATGGGGTCCGAGGTCGCCCCGCGCCGTGACTTCATCGTCGGCGGCGCTGCCGAGCTCGACCCGTCCCGCATCGACGTCTGACCCGTCCGGCCCAGCCAGGCTCCATTCGGGGCTGCAGGCCAGCCGGGCGGCAGTCCGCCCAGCTGGCCCGCATCGGGTCGGCAACCGGTCCGTGCCGACGGAGCGGCGACGGCTCATCCGCCCGTTACTGGCCAGGCGCCGCGTAGTACCCGCTCGTACTCGAGCTCCCATGCGACTGACTGCCCATGTTAGGGCATTTGTGCGTCGGCTTCGCCGACGGTGACGTTGACGTTGACGGTGTGGTGGCCGTCGTCGATGTCGACGTCGACGGAGTGCTGCCGTGCGTGGCCGCGATGGCCACCGTGGCCGCGCCAGCCCCCATCCCCCCGGCCAGGACAGCGGTAATGACGGCGCGGCGCAGCAGCACGCCCTTTGCGGACGGCATAAATTGCCTCCCTTCCCCAGCGGGCCGCCATTCGGCCCCTGTTCGTTGAAGGATCGGCATCTCGCCTGGTCATAACCCAATGCCGCGCTCTCAACGCCCTCTGAGCGCACACCGGAGCTGCCCGGCAGTTCGGGGCCCCGCCCCCCGACCCGGTCCACCACGAGACCTCCAACAGCCCAGCGCACCTTCTCATCCCATGAGATCGGCCCCATCCCATGATCGGCGTAGTTTTCCGCAGCATCTGCGGATGCGGAAAGTCCCACGCCGATGGGAAGCGTGCTCAGGGGAGCGGAGACTCCGGGAAGAGCGTGGCGGCGCCGCCTACGGCGGCCAGCGGCTGGGCGAGCCCGACCCCGGAGCCGTCCCGGCGGCCGAACGCCCCGGGCAGCTCCACCGGACCACCGGCCTCGGTGGCACCAAGCGCGGGCCCCGGCCCGGCCCAGGCCAGGATCAGCGTGTCCTCGCCCTTGAGGAACCGATGGCACCGTACGCCCCCGGTCGCCCGCCCCTTGGCCGGGAACTCGTCGTAGGGGCTGACCTTGACGCTGCCGGCCGCCGTCCCGGGCAAGGCCCCGGCGCTGCCGGCCACGGTCACCACGACCGGCTCACCGGCCTCGGCACCGCCGCCAGCACCTCCGGAACCATTCAGGGCGGCAGCCCCATCGGCACTACCGTTCCCGGAAGAGCCGTTCCCGGAAGAGCCGCCCGCGGGGTCGACCGCGCCGAACCAGATGACCGTCGCGCCGGCCGCCAGCCGGATGCCGGCCATTCCGCCGGCGAGGCGTCCCTGGGGCCGGACCACCGAGGCGGGGAAGCGCAGCAGCTGGGCGTCGCTGCTCACGAAGACCAGGTCCTGCGTTTCGTCGCGAAGCGATGCGGCGCCGACCACCCGGTCGCCGTCCTTGAGCGTCACGACCTCGAAATCGTCCCGCGCCTGGGGGTAGTCCGGCAGCACCCGCTTGACCACGCCGGACGCGGTGCCCAGCGCCAGCCCGGCCAGGGGCGTGTCCAGCGGCGCCAGCGCCACTACGGTCTCACCGGATTCCAGCGACACGAACTCCCCGACCGGGGTGCCGCCGGACAGGCCGGGGAACTGCGCGCTCGGCGGGAGGGCCGGGAATTCCAGCACGCTCAGCTTGATCATCCGCCCGGCGGAGGTCACCGCGCCGATCGTCCCGCGCACGGTGGCCGGAGCACTGGACACGATCACGTCGTGTGCGGCCCTGCCCGCCGGGCCTTCTTCGCCGAGGACGCCGTCCGCGGCCGCGCCGGGAGCGGTTCGCGCCAGCAGCCCGGTCGACGACAGCAGCACCGTGCACGGGTCGTCCGCCACCTCCAGCGGCACCGCCGCGGTGAGCGCGGCGCCGTTGCCTTCCAGCAGGACGGTGCGCCGGGGTGTGCCGAACCGTTTGGCCACGTCGGCCAGCTCCCCGGAGACCATCTCGCGAAGCTTGTCGTCGGAGGACAGGATCTCGGTCAGCTCGGCGATCTCGCGCTGCAGCGTGTCCCGCTCCCGCTCCAGCTCCAGCCGGTCGTAGCGGGTGAGCCGCCGCAGCGGCGTGTCCAGGATGTACTGCGCCTGGATGTCGGACAGGTCGAACACTGCCATCAGCCGCTGCTTGGCGGCCGCGGAGTCGTCGCTGGACCGGATGACCCCGATGACCTCGTCGATGTCCAGCAGCGCGATCATCAGGCCGTCGACCAGATGCAGCCGGTCCTCGCGCTTGCGCCGCCGGAACTCGCTGCGCCGCCGGACGACCTCGATGCGGTGGTCGACGTAGATGCTGAGCAGCTCCCGCAGGCCGAGCACGCGGGGCTGCCCGTCGACCAGCGCGACGTTGTTGATGCCGAACGTTTCTTCCATCGGCGTCAGCCGGTACAGCTCGGCCAGCACTGCCTCGGGGTGGAAGCCGCTGCGGATCTCGATGACGAGCTGCAGCCCGCGGTGCCGGTCGGTGAGGTCCTTGACGTCGGTGATCCCGGTGAGCTTCTTGGCCTGCACCAGGTCCTTGATGCGCGCGATGACCTTTTCCGGCCCCACCCCGTACGGCAGCTCGGTGACGACGATCCCGGTGCGCCGCGGCGTGATCTGCTCGATCCGGCAGCTGGCCCGGGTGCGGAAGACCCCGCGCCCGCACTCGTACGCCTCCCGGATGCCCTCCAGGCCGACGATCTTCCCGCCGGTGGGCAGGTCCGGCCCCGGCACGAAGCGCATCAGCGCGTCGAGACCGGCGTCGGGGTGCCGGATCAGGTGCCGCGCGGCGGTGATGACCTCACCGAGGTTGTGCGGCGCCATGTTGGTCGCCATCCCGACCGCGATCCCGGACGCGCCGTTGACCAGCAGGTTGGGCAGCGCGGAAGGCAGAACCGAGGGCTCGGTCTCCTGCCCGTCGTAGTTCGGCACGAAGTCGACGGTGTCCTCGTCGATCGAGGCCACCATCTCCATCGCCGCCGCGGTCAGCCGGGCCTCGGTGTACCGCATGGCCGCCGCGGGGTCCTCGCCGCCCAGCGAGCCGAAGTTGCCGTGCGGGTCCACCAGCGGCAGCCGCATCACCCAGGGCTGCCCCAGCCGCACCAGGGCGTCATAGATGGCGCTGTCGCCGTGCGGGTGCAGGCGGCCCATGACGTCCCCGACGACGCGGGCGCACTTGACGTGCCCGCGGTCGGGCCGCAGCCCCATCTCGTTCATCTGGTACAGAATGCGGCGCTGCACCGGCTTGAGCCCGTCCCGGGCGTCCGGCAGCGCGCGCTGGTAGATGACGGAGTAGGCGTACTCCAGGTAGCTGCCCCGCATCTCCTCGGCGACGTCGATGTCGACGATGTTTTCTTCGAAATCGGGCGGCGGGGGCGGGGGTGCAGAACGTCGGGCCATGTCCGCCATTGTGCCGTCCGCGCAGACCAGAAATGCCCACTTCCCCCGGCGTTTCGCCCAGCGGCGGGCCCGTCAGCGGCTGGTCAGGTGGCGGCGAAGCCGCCGTCGACGAACAGCGTCTGCCCAGTGACGTACGCGCTGGCCGGGCCGGCCAGGAAGACGGCGGCACCCTCGAAGTCCGCGGGCTCGCCGTTGCGGCCGATCATCGTGCGTGCGGCCAGCGCCCGGACGCGTTCCGGGTCGCTAGTCACCGGCGCGGTCAGCGGCGTCACGACGAAGCCGGGGCAGATCGCGTTGCAGCACACGCCGCGGCACGCCCACGCCTCGGACTGGGACCGGGTCAGCGCCGCCAGCCCGGCCTTGGAGGCCCCGTAGCCACCGCTCTGGCCGAACGCGCGCAGCGCTTGCTGCGAGGTCACGTTGATGATCCGGCCCCAGCCACGGGCCGCCATGCTCGTCCCGTACCGCTGGCCGAGCAGGAACGGTGCGGTGAGGTTGACCGCCATGGTCTGGTCCCACTGCGCCTGGGTCAGGTCCGGCAGTGGTGGCCGCAGGTTGATCCCGGCGCTGTTCAGGAGGATGTCTGGTTCCCCGAACGGGATTGCCGCAGCGTCCGCCGCCCGTTCGAGCTCACCCCGGTCAGCCAGGTCGGCGCTCACCGACGCGGCCTGGCATCCGTCCGCGCCGAGTTCATCCACCGTCTCCTGCAGGGCCTTTTCCCCCCGCGCGATCAGCACCACCCGGGCGCCCGCCCGGGCCAGCGCCCCGCCCATGGCCCGCCCGATCCCCGAGCTTCCCCCGGTGACCACCGCCACCCGCCCCGCCAGCGAGAACAACCCCTGCAGATACAAGCTCATGACCGCCACCGTAGTCAGGTGAACCGGCCCAGCGAACCCGGGCCGAAGGTCCGGGTGAGTGGCCGGTGCTGTCGGCGAGAACCACAGCAGGACCTACGGCGAGGCGACCGTTACCGGCCCAGCGAACCGGGCCTTCAGGCCCGGTGAGTGGCCGGTGTCGCGGCGAAGTACCACCGCGCGGGCGCGGAGCGCATCCGGGGGGTTCCGGGGGGTCGCCCCCCGGGCCAACACTGCTACAAAACGGGACGCGCGCCGATCAGGCTCATCGCGTGGGCGGCGAGCCGGCAGCCGCTGGCCAGGGCCTCCCCGGGCGGCTTCTTGTCCAGCCAGGCTCCGAGGAACCCGCCGCAGAAGGCGTCACCCGCGCCCGTTCCGTCCACGATGCGGTCAACGGGCGGGGCGGGGACCCGGACCGGCGGCCGGCCGTTCGCGTAGAACAGCGCGCCGTCCGCACCCATCTTGACCACCACCTGCGGGTACCAGGCGGTCAGCACCCGGGCCATCTGCTCGGGGTCCTCCCGGCCGGTGAGCACGTGGCCCTCGGCCTCGTTCACGAACAGCAGGGTCGCACCGTTGCTCAGCTCGAGGAACGGCTCGGCGCCGATCCGCTCCAGCGGTGCGGGGGATGCCGCGTCGACGGATACCGTCATGCCGGCCCGGACGCTGTACTGGATGGCGGCCAGCGCAGCCGGCCGGGCTCCCTCACTGAGCAGCGGATACCCGGACACGTGCATGTGGTTTCCGGCAGCGAACAGGTCACGCGGCAGGTCGTCAGGGGACAGTGCCGCATTGGCCCCCGGGTCGGAGAGCATGGTGTGCTCGCCCTTGTGCGTGATCATGACGACGCACGTCCCGGTCGGCCGCTCCGGATCCATGACCAGCCGGGCGTCGACACCGTATCCCATCAGTTCCATGTCGCGGTTCCGGCCCGCGATGTCCGCCCCGCGCCGGCCGACAAATGCGACGTCGGTGCCGTCCACGGCCAGCCAGGCCGCAATGTTCGCGCCCGACCCGCCGCCGTGCATGGACACCGTCGCGGCGGTGTCGCTGCCCCGGGCCAGAGGGTACAGGGCGTGGGCGACGGCGTCCGTCATAAGGTCCCCGACGACAACCACCCGCGTCATGACGTTCTCACCTCGTCCCGGAAGCACCCGGCCACTCTGCCTCCGATATTCCTGTCCATTGTGGGGCAGCGGGCAAGAACATAATGCATCTCAGCGACCGCCTGACGGGCTTCTGCCCCGCTGGTGGTGTACCCCAAACCCATCTGTTCTTAAAGGTACTTGCGGCCGCCTATAACGTGCCAGCGCAGCCGACGCGGGGACGCCCGTATCGTTATCGCAGCGCAAGTGGCGCCCGGTCACCCGCGAGGCAGCATCCCATCCCCGATGGTCATCGCCTGACCGGCTACGACCAGCACGAACTCGTCGGATTCGGCGGCCAGGATCTGGTTCAGCCGCCCCAGTTCGTCTCGGAACATCCGGCCTGCCCGGGTCTCCGGTACCACACTGAGGCCCGTTTCGTCACTCACGGCGACGATGTACGCGGTGGTCTGCCGCCATGCGGTCACCAGGTCCGCCATCCGCTTCCCGAGCTGGGTGGCCGACGCTGTGCCGCCGTCCCAGGCGCCGCACTCGTCCATCGTGGCTGTCAGCCAGGTGGTGATGCTGTCCACCAGCACGGCGCCGTCCGCTTGCCGGAGGATCTCGGCCAGGTCCGGGCTCTCGACCGTCCGCCACCACGCCGGGCGGCGCGCGCGGTGCGCCTCGATGCGCGCGGCCCATTCCGGGTCGGCGGTGCGGCGGTGGCCGGTCGCCACGTAGGTCACCTCGGGCTCGGCGGCGACCCGCATTTCCGCTTCGGCGGATTTGCCCGATCGGGCCCCGCCCAGGACGAGCGTCCGGCACGGAAGCTGCCGCAGTTCCGCCCCGGGCACGGCGGGCGCCGGGGTGATCAGCGTCTCCCCGTCCCGCATCAACCTGGCCCGCCAGATCCGGCACCGTCGGCTCAGCTCCCGCTCGGACGTCACCCGATGATCGGCGAACAGCGCGCCGGCCAGCGTCTCCTGGGTCACCGCGCCCTGGGCGCGCAGGCGGCCGAGCTGCTCCGGGTGGCCGGGCAGATCGAGCAGGGCGATGTCGTAGTGAGCTTCCGGTGGCACCGTCACCGCACTCCCGGTCCCGGCGCCCGCGAGCAGCCGCGCCCCGTCCGGAGCCGTCACATCCCATCCACCGCGGAGCCGTCGCACCCGGTATCCGGCGAGCTCCCGGTCCGAGCCGGCGTCCCATTCCGGCGGGAGCCCACCGGGGCCGTCCGGCCCGCCGGGCTCATCGGGCCCTGCGCCGGCCAGCACGGTCAGCTGCGGGCCCGCCAGCTGGAGGAGCCCGTCGACCACCACGCGGCCCGGGGCGCGCCCGGAGCTGTTCGCCCCCGCCCGCAGGCAGGACGCGCAGCGGCATCCGGGCTGCGGCCAGCCGCGCGGACCGCCGCTCCCATGGACCTGGACATACATCCGTCTCTCCTGCACGCGGGCAACGTTTGCCGAGTGGCAAATGTAGCCCGCTCGTGTTTGAATAGAATTATCTGTTCATGCCTGGCGTGCCCAGCTGGGCTGCCTGATTTCCCGCCTCTCCTGCTCGCCCGATATGGCGGAGGCCACCGTGCTCATTGAAGATCTTGCCCGGGATGCCGCCGATCTGCTGAGCGTCGGCAATTCGGGCCAGATGAGGTCGCTGAACCGGCTGGCGGAGCTGGCCGTACGTGAGGTGGCCGGGTGCTGCGGGGCCACGGCGATGCTCTGGCGCGACCAGGAGCTGACCGGTCTGACCTCGACCCATCCGGATCTGGCTGAGCTGGCTGAGTACCAGATCAGGGCAGGTCACGGGCCGGCTCTCCAGGCCATGCGCGAGGGCCGGCCGGTGGGTATCCGGGACACCCTGCGCGACACCCGGTGGCCCGATTACATGAGTGAGGCGCTCTGCCGGGGCGTGCGATCCCTGGTGGCCCTGGTGCACGAATTCCCCCCGCAGACCGTCGTGCTCGTGGTGGTCAGCGTGCGGCCCAACGCCATCGACAGCGAGCAGATCCCGTTCGCCGAGACGCTGGCCGCGTTCGGCGGCGCGGTTCTGGCCAACGCATCGGCGTACGGTGACGCGCAGCGCGAGGCCGTCCAGCTGAGGAACGCGGTGGAGAGCCGGGCCGTGGTGGATCAGGCCAAGGGTATCCTGATGCATGCCCTCGGCTGCTCCGCGTCCGACGCCCTGGAACGCATGCGGCGGGTGTCGCAGACCCAGCACGTGAAGGTCACCGACGTGGCCCGGCAGGTCGTTGAGGGTCACGGGGCTGTCCCGCGCAGTTAGCGTCCGCGGGTTGCGGCCGGCCGATCTGCCCCGCGGGGTCGGCCCGCACCGGTCACGACGATAGATCCTGCAATTTCCGGGCACGACTTTCCTGTACGCAAGCCCCGCTGCCTGATGCGGAGCCGGCCGGAGCGGAAGGACTGACTTGTCGTCATCAGCGCCGAAGACCCCTGATATCGCCGCGCGATTCGAGGACGAGGCCCTTCCTTACCTGGACCAGCTCTACCCGGTAGCCGTCCGGATGACCCGGGGCCGGGAGGACGCCGAAGACCTGGTCCAGGAGACCATGACCAAGGCGTGGGCCGCCTTCCGCAACTTTGAGCAGGGCACGAACCTGCGGGCCTGGCTGTACCGAATCATGACCAACACCTTCATCAGCAGTTACCGGCGCCGGGACCGGATGCCACTGCTGCTCCAGGACGGCGTGGTCGACCGCATGGCCGTGCCCGCCTGGCCCGCGGGCCCGCCGGCGACTGGGGCACGCTCCGCGGAGGCCGAAGCGCTGGACCGGATGCCCGACGAGGCGGTCCGGCAGGCCCTGCGGGAACTCCCGGACGACTTCCGTACGGTCGTGTACCTGGCCGATGTAGAGGGTTACACCTACCACGAGACCGCCGCGCTGATGGGCACGCCGATCGGCACCGTCATGTCCCGGCTGCACCGCGCCCGCCGCGCCCTGCGGACCAAGCTGTCCAGCGAGGCCGAGGCCGCCTGACCGGCCGCCCGATGACCGCCGCCCGGCCGACCTGCCGGGGCCGCTCTCCCGGGCCGGACCGCCACGAACGTAGCCGGTAAGTAACCGGCCGGGTACCCAGGGGGCGGGTACCCAGGGGGCGGGCACCCGGCCGGAGCTGAACTGACGAGCGGGCCCGCCTGGCTCAGGCAGGCCCGGTCCGTCAGGCTGCGGGCTGATCGATCTCCTCGATCTCGTCGATCTCCTCGGCGGCCACGACGCCGACGGCGGGTCGCCGCGCGTGCTCGTAGACCGCCACGGTCTCACGGGCCACCCGCTCCCAGGAGTACCGGGCCTGAGCCCGGTCGGCGGCGGCGATGCCGAACCCTTCCAGCAGCATCGGGCTGGCCAGCAGGCGCCGGATCCGGCGGGCGAGCTGGGCGGGGTGCCCGGGCGGCACCAGCACGCCGGTCGTTCCGTCGACCACGGTGTCCAGGTGGCCGCCGAGCGCCGAGGCGATCACCGGCGTGCCGCAGGCCATGGCCTCCAGGCACGCCATGCCGAACGGCTCGTACCAGGACATGTCGATCATCAGGTCGGCCGAGCGGAGCAGGGCCGGCATGTCATCCTGGCTGACCTGGCCGGCGAACTTGACCCGGTCCGAGATGCCGAGGCCGCCGGCCAGCCGGGCCAGGTCACAGCACGTCTCGTCCTTGCGCAGCATCGGCCGCGCCGGGCCGCCGACGATCAGCAGCTCCGCGTCGGGGATGTCGGCCAGCGCGCGCACGGCCGTCTCCAGGCCGTCCCGGCGCAGGTGGGTGGCCACCGCGATCAGCCGCGGCCGCTCAGAGCGCGGCGCGAGGGGGCCTTCGGCGCTGAACCGGACGGGGTCCACGCCGAACGGCACCACGCTGACCGCGGTCCGCGGGACGCCCAGGCCGGTGAGGTCGGACACCTCGTCGGTGCTGGTCGCGATCACCGCGTCCGCGCTGCAGGCCACGGCCCGCTCGAGCCGGCTCCGGGCCCCCGTCTCGGTCTCGGGGCCAGCCCCGCCAGGCCGGGTCGCGCCGTCCTGCCCGATGTGATGGCGGCGCTCGGCGGCGCGCAGCGAGTGGAACGTCTGCACGACCGGGAAGCTCCGGTCCCGGGTACCGGCCAGCGCGGCCAGGCCGCCGGTCCAGCCGATCGCGTGCACGACGTCCGGCTGGTCCCGATGCCAGGCGTCGGCCAGGCCGAGCGCGAACGCCCGGATGTGGGGCAGCAGGGCCTCGTCGGCCAGCACTTCGGCCGGGCCGGCCGTGATGTACTCGACCCGCACTCCGCCGGGCAGCTTGTCCTCGTCAGGCAGGTCCGCCGCGTCCTTGCGGGCGTAGATGGTCACGTCATGGTTCTGGCTGGCCAGGGTCTCGGCCAGCACGGCTACGCGAGTCTCCTGGGTGGCCGGCTCGCTGCCCACCGGGTGGGCGAGGGTAGAGGCTTCTTCGGCGACTAGGGCGATCTTCATGGCAACGGCTCCTCGCGGCAATGACTCTGAGCTACGTCCGCAGTCACAGCGACTCGCAGGGACGTGCATAACCACGAGATGCAAGGGGAGAAGAAGCAATCGGGCGGTGCCGACGCCTGGCCCCTGCACTCGCACCGGGTGCGAGTGCGCCGGACAGCGCGTGCGTGCCTGCGTCGTAGGCACCGCTAGGAACAGCATATCCAATCTTGTCGCGCGGCAAACAACTGACGTCCCGCAAACCGCTAGAGGCAAAGGTCCCGGATCGGACATCCCAAGGTCAGCAGCCTGTGGCCGCCGGTGATCCGGGCACAAAAAAAATCGCGGCCGGAGTATCTGCCGGGCCGGCTCTCGCCGCTGGTCACCGAGGACATGATCAGCGCACCGTGCGGCCCGGACCCCAGCGATCATGTCCGCGGCATCACGGCCTACACCGACGCTGGGCTCGACGAGGTGTACATCCAGCAGGTAGGCGGCTCCGCGGAGGGTTTCTCCGAGTTCTACGCTGGGCAGGTGCTGCCCAGGCTGCGCGGCCGCTGACGCTCAGCCCGGAGCGGGACACCACAGCCAGCCGGCTGCCCGAGGGCCAGCGCTACGACAGCACCCCGGAGCTGCTAGCGGCCCTGGGCCTGGCCCATGTCGAGGAGGAGCCCGGCACCTGAGCGCCGGAACGTTCTTAACTGAACGAGAGCTGGTGCGGGTCCCCGGTCCCCTCCGGGCCGGGACCCGCACTCAGTTCGCCGGTCCTCGGCTCTGCCGCGGATAGTCCCTGGGGTCCGGCTGGGTGGAGGAGCCTGGTGGCTGTGCAGGCCACTGGCCCGGGCCCCACTGGCCCTGCTGGTATTGGTCCGGCCGGTACTGGTCCGGCGGGTACGGCGCGTTGTACCCGGGCCCGCCGGCCGGGGGCAGCTGCCGCCGCCGCATGGAGCGGGCCCCGACCCCGTTGAGCAGGACGCCGATCGCGAACCCGATGACCAGGTCCACCACCGCGGTGGCGATCTTCTGCGACCGCGGCGCGGACGTGCTGAACGGGAACAGCACCATGAGCAGCGTGACCAGGCCGACGATCCAGGAGAAGAACGACAGCGGGCGCGGTGTGGCGGCGAGCAGCAGGTGGAGCAGCCCGGTCGCCAGCAGCGCCGCCGCCGCGGCCAGCAGCACCACGTCGGTGGTGTGCGCGTCGCCGTACGCCCCGGCCCGGGACGGGGACAGCAGGGCAATGTTGAACAGCCACCGGCACACCACCACGCCCACCAGCGCGACGAGCGCCGCGACCACCGCGGTGGCCACCCCGCCCGCCCAGAGCTGGCGCGCGTCGACGGCCGGACGAGTCCGGGGCGCGCCCTCGTCGGGCATGATCGGCCTTGTCATCTGACACCTGCCTCGCTCATGAGCCACGCGGCCTGATGTGCGTAACGCCGTCCAGGGCCACACGTCACATGCCGGTCAATGGCTTCCCGGTCAACTGACCGGGAAGCACCTCAGTATGCTGCTTTGCCAGCGGGAAGGCCGGCCTTTACCGCCGTTTCCCAGGGCCTGGCTCAGCAGTTGTTTATTTTGTTATCTCGCGCTCATGGCGGTACCCGGTCTGGGTGCCGGCAAACGATGCGGCTCTGCGGTGAGCGCCGCCCGATGACATCAGGGAGGAAGCAGTGAGCAAGGTACGCGAGGTCATGACGCTGGAGCCGATCGTGCTGCAGCGAAGCCAGTCTATTGCTGACGCGGCCCAGGCCATGCGGGATCACGCCGTGGGCTCGGTCCTCGTCGTGGACGGCGACAAACTGTGCGGCCTGGTCACCGACCGCGACATCGTGGTCCGCGCAGTGGCCGAGGCAGCGCCGCCCGACTCACCGGTGGGCAACGTGTGCAGCCCGGACCTGGTCGCGGTGGAAGCCGAAGACGACACCGCGGAGGCGGCCCGGGTGATGCAGGCCAACGCCGTGCGGCGGCTCCCGGTCATGGACGGGGGCCGGATCGTCGGTATGGTGTCGATCGGGGACTTGGCCGTTGAGCAGGACGAGAACTCCGCGCTGGGCGACATCAGCGCGGCCCGCCCTAACCATTGAGCTATGCGTCACCGAGGCTGCCGTGGCGGATCGCCGCCGGGGCAGCCTGCTGCGCTGTGCTCGGCTGCGGGCAGGCCGGATCGCTGGCCCGGCGGCCCGGCACCGGTCACACTGGCAGAAGGCCGCCGGCTCCGTGGCGGCCGTACCGGTTACGGCCCTGAGGGAAGGACGACGGCATGAAGGATGGCCCGGCGCGCGCCCGGCCATCCGCGCGCAGGCGCAGCGAGGCGACCAGGAGCAGCGCGGATACGCCCCGGCCGGATGAGGCCCAGCCGGGAGGTTTCGAGCCATCCGAGTCCGACCTGGCCGAGCTCGCGGCCCGGCGCGACGCCCTGCAGCAAGCCGTCGGCCTGCCGGGAGCTCGGCTCAAGCCGATTCTCGACGCGGTTTTCGCGGAGCTGGACGGAGCCATCGACGCGCTCACCCAGCGGCAGACGGCATCCGCTGCCCGCCGGGCCGAGGCCCGCTCCGAGCCAGCCCGGGCCGAGCGGGCAATGCTACGCGCCGTCTTCGCCGAAGCGCCCGTGCCACTGTTCCTGCTCGAGCGGGACGGCACCGTCCGCCGGGTCAACAACCGGGCCAGTGACATCATCGGCTCCCGGCCCGCTTACGCCGCGGGCAAGCCGTTCACGCTGTTCGTGGACCTACCGTCACGCGCCGCGGTGCAGACCTTCCTGGCCGCGGCGGTCCGGACCGGGCGCGCCCGGCAGACCGAGTGCGGCCTGCTCGCCGCGCACGGCGTCGTGGTCGTCCAGCTGACCGTCGAGCCGATCAGCCTGCCCGAAGATTCCGGCGTCCTGCTGGTCGCGGCGAGCTACGAGACCGCGCCGGCGGCCGCTGCGGCCCAGCCTCCCGCCCCCCGCGCTCCCGCCGGCCAGCTACCTGCTACGCCGGCGGCCCGGCCCGGTCCTCCCCGCGGGGTGAAGCCGGCCCCGCCGCGTGCGGTAAGCCCGGCTCCGCTCCAGGCCGGCGGGGCCCATGAGCCCGCAGTCGTCCAGGCCGTGCAGACCATGGCGCGCCGGATGGATCTGCTGACCGCGGTGACCCGGCTGCTGCTGGAGAACAGCACGTTCAGCGAGTCGCTGACCCTGCAGCGCTGCGCGCGGCTGCTGGCCCGGGAGTTCGCCTCGTGGGTCATCGTGGACGTGCTCCGCGGCCGCCGCCTGCGCCGCCAGTTCGCGGTCGGGCCGTCCGGTGAGGAGAACGAATCGATCGCGCGGGCCGCCCGCGGCGCCGATCCCG
>Ga0302220_10000519_pt1 | contig 32701 bp, 27 predicted proteins | sample II_Palsa_E1_3_FD_194572 | JGI IMG/M metagenome (GOLD analysis project Ga0302220, IMG submission 194572) | Peat permafrost microbial communities from Stordalen Mire near Abisko, Sweden - II_Palsa_E1_3 | ecosystem: Environmental > Terrestrial > Soil > Palsa > Peat permafrost | place: Sweden...
TAGAAAAAAGCGGTGCAGCTTGCAGAGAAATAACCGACGCTCGCAAGCTAGGGTGTAAAGACTGGAGTGGTAGTTCAGTCGGTTAGAATACCGGCCTGTCACGCCGGGGGTCGCGGGTTCGAGTCCCGTCCACTCCGCCAGACAAAGCCCGTTCATATGAACTTGAACGGGCTTTTTTATTAAAGGTGTAAGCGTACGTTGTCCCCTTCGTCTAGAGGCCTAGGACATCACCCTTTCACGGTGAGTACAGGGGTTCGAATCCCCTAGGGGACGCCAAGACATCGGCATCGTTCATTTGCTTCACTTAATGAATCGATGCAGCTTGTGAGAGTAATCAACGCTCGCAAGCTAGCGGTGCAAAAATCTGGAGCGGTAGTTCAGTTGGTTAGAATACCGGCCTGTCACGCCGGGGGTCGCGGGTTCGAGTCCCGTCCGCTCCGCCAGATTGCTCGAAAGGTTCGGTCTCGAACTGTCCAAAAAGATAGCGCAGAGCCTTGTGAATAAAGGTTCTGCGCTCATCGTCCACGAAGTAATCCATCCAGATCCACTGTGTTTCGTCCGGTTGTGTCCTCGGACAGCAAACTAGCCTTCGTTTTCCTTCAATACGTCGGTCGCTGCTTCGCAGGCGCCGTGCAACTGTTCGCGCATCAGGTCCTGAACGACCGGGTCGCCAGAGATGATCGCATTCTTGATCTTCACCGCCAGTTCGCATGACACGCGCATGCGGCCGCCACGCGACATTGCGATGCGCCGCAAGCGCCGCACGGGACCGATCAGGCTGGCGTGCGTCGCCTGCAGCGTACGGTTGTCGGCTAGCGTCATCACGATCGCATAGAAACGGTCGAGCGCATCGACGTAAGCTGCGGGATCGTTTGCAGCCAGGCTCGCCTGCATGGCGTCGGTCACGTCCTCGAGTTGCGCGCGACCAAGCGCCGTGATCCGCTCCGCCGCAAGCTGCACCGCGAGGCATTCGAGCGCTATGCGCACCCGATAGATCTCCGCCACGTCGCGCAGCGTCACCGACCGCACGAATGCACCGACCCGTGCCACCACCGTAACCAGCCCTTCGCGCTCGAGCTGCGCAAACGCCTCGCGCATCGGCGTGCGGCTCACGTTCAACTGCTTTGCGATCTGCACCTCGGAGAGCCTGCTGCCCGGCGCGAGCACGCCCTCGACGATCGCTTCGCGCAACGCCGGCACCACGACACCGTCGCTCAACGAATCGCTCGGCGCGTCTACGGTGCGCATGCGTGAATGATATTTGCGGCCAATCGCATCGAGCGCTTGCCCCGATGTCTCTACCACTGTTTCCTGCAATTTACTTTTCGTCGACGAAGTCATTGACATCTCGGAATGGGCTGAATACGCTGTATACATATTATACAGCAAGTGAATCGGCAGGAGGCCATTTGGACAATGCATCTCTGCCGCAGCCGGTCCTGATTGATCGGACGGGTGCGGTTCTCACGTTTACGCTCAACAATTCGGAAGCGGGCAACGAAGTCACCGCACCGATGTTCGACGCGATGATTGCCGCTTTGCGCGCAGAGGCCGTCATGCCAGGCGCCCGCGTTTTGCGCATCCGCGCACGTGGCAACGTATTCTGCACGGGCCGTGAGCGCGCCGGACGCGACGCGGCGTCGATCCATGCAGAAGTCACGCGACTGATCGAGTTAAAGCGTCTGCTGCGCGCTTCGGCGCTGATCACGATCGCCGAAGTGCAGGGCGATGCTTTCGGCTTCGGCCTGGGACTCGCCATCCTGTGCGATTTCACGTTGGTATCGGACAGCGCGGGCCTTGCGTTCCCCGAGATGAGGAAAGGCTTGCCGCCTGCCGCCATCATGGCCTATCTCGGCCGCTATGCGCTGCCCAAGCAGGTTTTCCCGATGGTGCTCTTCGGCGACGAATTCACACCGGAAGCGGCGCTTGCCGCAGGACTTGTCACCCGCGTGGTGCCCGGGGAATTACTGCGGGCCGAAGCCGAAGCGCTCACTGAACGCGTCCTCGCGCTCGACGACACCGGCGCCCGCCAGTGCAAGGCGTTCTTCCAGGCCGCCCAGGAAAGTCCGATCGAACACAACTTCCGCTGTGCCACCGAAACGCTTACGGTCGCGGCCCTGCGTCTGCAAGGCAAGTGAATCGCTAAGCCACGCAATTCGACAAACCATCCAGGTTTGCAGGAGACGGCAATGAGTGTGAACGCAGGTGCGCGACTCGACCGATTGCCTATGTCGGGTTTTCATCGCCGCATCATGTGGCTGATCGGCATCGGCATGTTTTTCGACGGCTTCGATATCTATGTGGCATCAACGGTGCTCGGCGCCACGCTCAAAACCGGCTTCTCGACACTCGGAGAGAATGCGCTGTTCGTGTCGTTGACCTTCCTTGGCATGATGCTCGGCTCGTTGGCAACGGGTTTTCTGGGCGACAGATACGGCCGGCGCTTCACCTACCAGACCAACCTCATGGTGTTCGGCCTGGCATCGCTTGGCGCCGCGCTCGCGCCGAACATGGCGGTGCTGATCGCGTGCCGCTTCGTGATGGGGCTCGGTCTCGGCGCAGAGAACGTGGTCGGCTATTCGACGCTCACGGAGTTCGCTCCGCCCGCCTCGCGCGGCAAGTTGCAAGGTCTCATGGCCGTCTTCGTGGTATCCGGACTGCCGGTTGCAGGCTTGATCGGACTCTTGCTGATTCCCGTGCTCGGCTGGCGCGGGATGTTTGTGCTCGGCGGGATTGGCGCGATCGGCGTATGGTATGCCCGCAAATCGCTGCCGGAGTCGCCGCGCTGGCTGGAGTCCGCTGGATACGATAAGGAAGCCGAAGCAATCCTCTCAGCGATCGAAGGCGAGGTGAGAGCCGAACACGGCAACGCGCCATTGCCCGCGCCCGCGGCGAAGCCCGTCATTGCACCCTCGCGCGAGCTCCGCTCGCTTTTCACCGGCGCCATGCTGCCGCGGATGATCGTCGGCTGCGTGACGTTGATTGTGATCAATACGCTGCTGTACGGCTTCGTCACCTGGCTGCCGACCTTCTTCGTGCATCAGGGCTTCAGCATTGCAAAGTCGTTCGGATTCGCGCTCATCATGTCGTTAGGCGCGCCGCTCGGCTCGGGCTTCGGCGCGCTGACTGCCGATCGTCTCGGCCGCAAGCCAACCATTATCGGCGCGTCGTTACTCGCCATCGTGTTCGGCTCGATCTATCCGTTCGTCAGCAGCGAGGTGCTACTGCCCATCGTCGGACTTCTGCTGGTGATTCCCATCTATGTGCTGGTCGCGCTGCTGTTCGCCATCTACGTGCCGGAACTCTTTCCCACCGAAGTCCGGTTGCGCGCGTCCGGTATTTGCAACACGCTCGGCCGCGGGGCGACGATCATCACGCCGTTCATTGTGGTCGCACTGTTCGCGCACTACGGCGTGATCGGTTTGCTGGCCTTGATGATCGGCTTGCTGGCCATTCAGATCGTGGTGGTGGGAGCGCTTGGCGTCGAGTCCACCGGCCAGCGCCTCGAAGATATTCAGCCGGGCGGCGCGAGCACGCGCCGCGATGTCGGTGCGGATGCGCGGGTGTCCCCGCTCAAGTAAATACGGAGAATCTGGAATGGATGCAGTGAACAGGCAATACCTCAACGCAAAATTGTTCATCGACGGAACATTCGTCGATGCGGCTTCAGGCAAGACCATGGATATCGTCAACCCGGCGAACGGCGCGGTGATCGGACAGCTCGCAACGGCATCGGCCGAAGACGTCGATCGCGCGGTGCAAGGCGCGCACACCGCGTTCGAGAGTGGCGTATGGCGTGATATGGCGATCCAGCAACGCGCTCGCGTGCTCAATCGCTTCGCCGATCTGTTCGAAGCGGATCTGGAGAATTTCTACCAGCTCGAAACGCTCAACAATGGACGTCCGCTCGTGGAAACGCGGGCGCAGATTTCGCGCTTGCCGCAGTTCTACCGCTACTTCGCAGCACTCGCGTTAACGCGCCGCAGCGATGTGATCCCCATCGAAGGGCCGTACCTCTGCTATACCCAGCGCGTGCCGCTCGGCGTCTGCGCGTTGATGACGTCGTTCAACCATCCGTTGATGATTCTGTCGAAGAGTCTCGCCCCGGCGCTGGCGACCGGCAATAGCGTCGTCATCAAGGCGTCGGAACAGACGCCGCTCACGACCGTGCGGCTCGTCGAACTGTTGCAGCAGGCCGGTGTCCCAGACGGCGTAGTGAACGTTGTGAACGGCGAGGGTAAGGAAGCCGGTGCGGCGCTCGCGCGCCATCCGCTGATTGCCAAAGTGGTGTTCACCGGCGGCACGGAAGTGGGGCGCTCCATCGGCGAAGCCGCCGCGCAGACTTTCGCACTGACGACGCTAGAATTGGGCGGCAAGGGCGCGGTCATCCTCTTTGACGACATGGACCTCGATCGCGCGGTGAATGGCGCCGCGTTCGCGGCGTTCATCGGCGCGGGGCAAACCTGCGTGTGCGGTGCGCGCATTCTGGTGCAGGAATCGATCTATTCCGCCTTCCTCGAGAAATTCAAGGCGAAGGTCGCGTCGATCCGCGTCGGCGATCCGGCCGACATCCGGACACAACTCGGTCCGGTAATTTCCGCGCGCTCGCGCGAGCGCATCCTTGCCATGCTGGAACGAGGGATCGCGCAAGGCGCGAAAGTGCTGAGCGGTGGTGGCATTCCGGAACACCTGCGGGACGAGGGCTTCTACCTCGAGCCCACCGCGTTCTATGACGTCGACCCGAAGTCCGAACTCGGCCAGAGCGAAGTGTTCGGGCCCGTCACAGTAATCATGCCGTTCAAGGATGAAGCGGACGCGTTGCGCATTGCCAACGATACGCAGTTCGGACTCGCCGCATCGGTGTGGACGCAGGATGTGGCGCGTGCCCACCGGGTGGCTGGCAAGCTTATCTTCGGCATGGTCTGGATCAACGATCACCATCGCCTGGATCCGGCTTCGCCATGGGGTGGCTTCAAGAACAGTGGTGTGGGGCGCGAGACGGGCATCGAATCGTTCGACCAGTTCAGCGAACCACGGGCAGTGACGGTGAATACGAGCGGTGTCACGGTCGACTGGTATGCCGACGATGGGCAGTTGAAGCGGCTCAATTGAGGGCCTGCGTCCGCTCGCCTGATGAGAGGGGCCGGAAACGGAAGAAAACGGCCAACGCGGTGGAATAAATCAGCGCCCACTATCGTTATACACAGTAGCGTGGCGGCGCGACGACATAGGGCATCGCCCGTACAGCCCGCACTGCGGGCGCTTTCTTAAACAGGCTCGAAGCGTGCCCCGGCGGGTGGCATACGTTGCTCCCGTCTCAATGCCGTGAGTGCCAACAGGAGATTGCAGATGAGGAAGTTCCGAATTGTTTCGGCGGTACTGGTGGGTGTTTCGCTTGCGCTGTCTATGCTGGTGACGGGATGCGCATCGCCAGGAGATATGAGTGATTCGGGTGGCAGCAACATGGGCACCATGGGTAGCATGAGTAGCAGCATGGGCAGCAGCACGGGCGGCTATTGAGTGAGGAAAGGTAGCCCTTCGTTCGGGGTGAATTTCGAAACTGACGTGGTTTCGTCCTCCAGGACAGCAATCCGCGAATCCGGTTGCTTACGCCTCTTCAGCTCAGCCAGAAATGCACGATCAGCCGTTGAATCTATATGGATTCAACGGCTCTTTGATTTCTGACGTATCAAGATGGACTTCTTCCTTGTCCCGGCGAGCATGGCCTAAAGGGGACTGTACCCATTGCACCAGTTTCGGGCGTCTCCAGGTGCAAGGAAATAATAATTCGGATAACTTAATATTTGTCCTGCACCGGCACGTCATATAGGGTCACGACATCACCTTCACGACGTTTTTACAAACCCCTGCGTAATTCAGGAACAGATTACCGTCTCGTCGAGATGCGTCTGCGTCTTGACGGTTACGGCCTGGCCTGCACGGTTGCATTGGCCGGACGACCGAACGACTATGGATGGGTGTTCGGAAAGAGGGCGTGAAATATGTCGGAAGCGCAAACAGTGCTCACTGATGAAATGGCGGAACCCGTATCGATCGATCTGTCCGGGGCTGTCTCCATCGATCGGGAAACGTTGCATTACTTGCTGACCGGAGATCGATATGTACCTCAGGGAATCGATTTTGCGCTCAGGATCACCAGTTTTCTTGGATGTCACGATGCGTTGATGGTTGGCTGCGGTCAACAGCTCGGCTATGTAGACGACTCCCCGCAGCGGCGGCCGGATCTGCAGGGCTTCGGGTGCGAGCTGTATGGTTCGCCGGAGTTTGCGGGGCGCCAATATGTTCGCTCCAGCAAAATGCTCGAGGAGGGCTCACTCGCTACCTTGACCGTGATCGACACCTGTGACCATCTCACCGAACTGGAAATCCACGGTCTTTTTGCCGAAGCGAAGCGGGTGCTGAAGCCGCGCGGGTATTTGATCGTGCGAGTGCCGGTCGGTTACGGGCAGGCGACTGTCTCGCGTAAGCGCATGCCGACCCGCGGCAGCGCCGCACAGCCTGGTGTAAGAGATGCGGGGAGAGTCGCGAAGTTATCCCGCGAAGCCAACGGGGGGCGCTTCAGATTCAGGGCATTTCGCCGATTACTTGCTGAAAACTTTGACATTGAAAAATCGTTGAATCAACCTTGGCCGCGTCTGCCCCGGTGGTTTAATTCCCGCCGCATCATGATTTGCCGGAAGCGCGAAGCGCAATAACACTCAAAGACGCCTCCCATCTCCTGCTCCGCAGATCAACGACAGGTGGCAACTGTTCAGACAAGCGCTATTTGACCCGTCCAGTTCGCGCCCGCCGGGGCGCACTTGCGGGCACGTTTCGCGGGCACATTAACTGCTGCTTGCCAAGCTATTAGTGAGGCCAACCGCGTGCGTGGATGAATTTCGTGCGCTGAAGGTCTACAGTACACATGTTGCGCGATCGTCAGAATACAACCTGTCGCGATGTCGGAGACGGGTTCGGAGTATATCGCCATGGCCAAGCATGCCGGACCGCCAGAATCGGGGGCGGATCACCCCGCAGAGCATCCTCCCGGAGATTCGGCGCAGGACTTCAGTCAGGATCCCGATTATGACGTTGATCCCGTGCCTGTCTCACCGCCTGCGCGATTCGGACGCCTGGCGCTTTGGGTTGCGTCGGCGAGTGCGCTGACTGTCGGGGTTGTGGCTACGGTGGCGTATGGCGTCTGGTTCGACCAGGATCAGCGAGCCTACGCGAAAGCCATGGCCGTGGCGCAACAGACGCTCTCGGCCGGGGTTGCAACCGTGCAGCGGCAACAGACGCTGTCGGCCAACGTAGCAGCCGTGCCGGAACAACAGACGCTCTCGGCCAAACTGGCAGCCGTGCCGGAACAACAGACGCCTGCAGCCCCCGCACCCACCATGCCGACGCAACAGACAGCGTGGTCAGGTCGCGTGGCTCCGGCATCGCCGCCTTTGACACCACCGACCTCGCTCGCCGATGCCGCCGAAGCAGATCTAAGCGCATTGGCTTCCTCTGCCCAGCCGGAGTCTACTGATGTTGCTCCCACAGATTCGTTCGCGCCCCATTCGAACACGGGACAATCGGGCGCGGCGAGCGGCAGCGTGAAGCAAGCTCGCCACCGTCCGGCACCGCCCGCCAAGCCCAATAACGGCCTGTTCGCGCGCATGCAATCGTTTTTTCATCGCGTGAGGTATCGGCAGCATGGCAACGGAAGCCAGCGAGACCTCTACGCTCACTCGTGATGGGCATCGTCCAGCGCAAGCCTCGCGCAAGCCTGGCTTTACGGTGCGCTCCGGGTGGGGACCGACCGCGCTGGCTGGGGCTGGCTTGCTGTGTCTCCTAGCTGGACTCCTCGTCCTCGCGTTGCAAATTAAGGCGATCTTCTCGGATCAATTGAAGCAGGAATATACGGGGCTGGTTCTCGACGCGATCGGTCGTGCGGAAAGCGCCCGCGACCTCGCCAGCGCCCGCCAGCCGCTAACCGGAGATGGCGCCGGTGAGCCACAGGACTATCGGAATGCGCGTATCGGTCTTGCGGCGCGCCTTGCATCCGTCGCTGCACTGGTGAATGCGGATCCCGCCGCAGCACCCCACATCTCTCAGCGCGCGCTGTCGCCCGACGTCAATTTCGAAGATACCGATGCATTGCTGCGCTCCGAGTCGGAGTATTGGCGCGCGCGGCGCGATCTCGTCAGTGCTGACCTTCGCAGCAGGATCGCACGCGTCGCAAAAACGCTGATGATTTTGTCGGCGCTGATCATCACCGCGTTGGTCAGCGCGCTCGGCATGTACGCGAAGCGCACGCACCAACTGGCACGCGAGTCGCGCCGCTTCGAGTTCGCTGCGTTGCACGACGCGCTGACGGGGCTGCCAAACCGGCGGCAGCTGTTTGCCATGCTTGCGCAAACCCCACCCGAAGCGAGGGCCGATCCGCTTGCTCGCACGCTCGCTGTCCTTTATATCGACCTGGATGGCTTCAAACAGGTCAATGACTCGCTCGGCCATCGGGTCGGCGATGAGTTCCTGGTCGCCATCGCGCGGCGCTTTCGCGAGTCGGTTCGGCTGTCTGACGTGGTGGCGCGAATCGGCGGTGACGAGTTCGCCGTGCTGGTGCGCGGACTCTCCATGGATGCAGAACTAGGCATGATTGCGGAGCGTCTGATCGCCTGTGTTGCCGAGACGGGAAAGCAGATGCGGATTGGCTCTGTCAGTGCCAGCATTGGCATCGCCAGCTTTCCGCAACCTATCGAAGACCACCGCCATTTGCTCGCCGCAGCGGACGAGACGATGTACCAGGTCAAACGTAGCGGCAAGAACGGCTACGCTTTCGCGACACCGGTTCAGCGATCAGAGGCGTGTTGACGAACACCGCACCCGCTCTCGCGACTATGGACGAACCGTTACAACGCCAATCGGCAAGGCGGCCGTGCGGAAACACTATTTTTCCGCATGAATTGACAGACGCCAGCGATTTTGCCACCTAGACTGATTAGGGTTATTCAGCTTGCGATGCGGGTACGGACTATCTCGACCTCGCGACCAGCAGCAATCTGACAACGCAACCCTGCATACACCGTAGATAGACTGTCCTTGACGATCCCCATCGCTTTTGAGGAGATTTGCCATGTCCAAGGTATCGACGACCGAGGCCGCCACGGCGTTTGCCGAGACCGCGCGATCAGGTTACGAATTGCTTGCCGACCCATTGCTGAACAAGGGAACCGCGTTCTCCGAGTCGGAGCGCGACACGTTCGATCTGCATGGGCTTTTGCCGCCCAACATCGGCACACTTGAGGAACAGGTGTCGCGCCGTCTCCAGGTGCTGCGCAGTTTTGCGACCGACATCGAGCGCTACGCCTTTCTGCGTGATCTGCAGGACACCAACGAGACGCTGTTTTTCGCCTTGCTTGTGCAGAATCTCGAAGAGCTGCTGCCTGTCGTCTATACCCCGACGGTCGGTGCCGGTTGCCAGCAGTTCAGCCGCCTGTTCCGCAAGCCGCGTGGCCTGTTTCTGAGCCTGCCGCACAAGAAACGGATCGAGTCGATCCTCGCGCATCCGCGCTTCGACAAGGTCGAGGCCATCGTGGTGACAGACGGCGAGCGCATCCTCGGGCTTGGCGATCAGGGTGCGGGCGGCATGGGCATCCCGATCGGCAAACTGGCGCTCTACACGGGGTGTGGCGGCCTGCATCCCGCGACGACGTTGCCGATCATGCTCGATGTCGGCACCGACAATCCCGATTGCCTGAGCGATCCGCTCTACATCGGCTGGCGCCATGAGCGCGTTCGCGGCGAGGAATACGACGCCTTTATCGAAGCCTTCGTAACAGCCGTCGCAAAGCGTTGGCCGCACGTGTTGCTGCAGTGGGAGGATTTCGCCAAGAACAATGCGACGCGCATGCTCGAACGTTATCGCGACCGTCTATGTACCTTCAATGACGACGTGCAGGGCACGGCGGCCGTGGCGACAGGCACACTGTTATCGGCAATCAACGTGACGGGTGTGCCGCTCACGGAGCAGCGCATTGCCGTGATGGGCGCGGGCTCGGCTGGTTGCGGCATTGCGAGTCTCATCCGCAAGGCGATGACCGATGCCGGCCTCGCAGATAGCGAAGCGGGCAAACGCTTTTTCATGGTCGATCGCGATGGCTTGCTGGTGGACGGAATGGACGGCATCGCCTCGTTTCAGCAGCCGTTCCTGCAGGACAAGGCGGCCATCGCCAACTGGACGCTCGATCATCCGGACAGGGTCGCCCTGCTGGACGTCGTACGTAATGCGAAGCCCACGGTGCTGATCGGCGTGTCGGGACAGGCGGGTGCCTTCTCCGAGCCGGTGGTTCGTGCGATGGCCGAGCACAATTCGCGTCCTGTGATCTTCCCGCTCTCCAATCCCACCTCGCGCGCCGAAGCCACGCCCACCGATCTGGAAGCGTGGAGCGAGGGCAGGGCGGTGCTTGGCACGGGCAGTCCGTTTCCGCCGCTCGAGCGCAATGGCGCGAAGTTCAAGGTCGATCAGACCAATAACTCCTACATTTTCCCGGGCGTGGGGCTCGGCGCGATCGCGGTCAAAGCGTCACGTGTGACCGACCAGATGTTCATGGCGGCCGCGAAAGCGCTCGCCGCGGCGTCGCCGGCGCGCAGCGATCCTGCCAGGAATCTGCTGCCGCCGGTGACTTCATTGCGTGATGTGTCGGTCACGGTGGCCCTGGCAGTGGCGCTGCAAGCGCACAAGGAAGGTCTGACCAAGGGTGTGAGCACGGATCAGATTGAAGGCCTGATTCGCAGCAAGGTCTGGACGCCGCACTACGTGCCGTACCAGCGGGCCAAAGCCGGCGCCAGGTGAGCCGCAGTGGCAGGACTGACGAAGCGGCCTGACGAAGCGCATTGCTCAAGTTGACCGTTCTGGTGGGCCCACCCAACGGGCTCACCACGCTGACCCATAAAAACAAGCAGGAGTCTCCCTGTGCTCAACACCATCCTCAATGGGCTGCTGCCGGTCGCGTTTGTCATCCTGCTCGGCTGGCTCTCCGGCCGCATAGGCCTTCTGAAGCACGACGATGCCGGCGTGCTGGCGACGCTGGTGATCCGTTTTGCGCTGCCCTTCGCGCTGTTTGAAGGAGCGGTCAAGACCTCGCCCGACAAGCTGCACAACGTGGGCTTTGCGCTGTGCCTGACGCTTGGGCTGATGGGAACCTATCTGATCGCGCTGGCGATCGGCCGCTTCGTGTTCCGGCATGATCTGCGCACCGCGACCATGCAGGCGCTGGTGTGCGCCTTTCCCGATATGGCGTACTTCGGCGCGCCCATTCTCGCTGCGGTGTTCGGGCCTGAAGGGTTTCTGGCGGTGCTCGTCGGCAATCTCATCACCAGCATTTTCATGTTGCCGCTGACCATAGTCCTGACGAATCTCGGCGGTCCAGACGAGGAGGGACACGCCAGGCCGGATATTTTGCGGATTTTCGGGCAGAGCGTCGCACGCGCGGTGATCAATCCGATTGTCTGGTTGCCGATCTCCGGCATGGTCCTCAGCTTCGCTCACGTCACGCTACCCGAGCCGGTGCTCACCTCCGTCGACCTGATCGCAAAATCGGCTGGCGGCGCGTCGTTGTTCGCGCTTGGACTGATGCTCTACGGCGAGCGCTTCATGATCAACGCCAACGTGCTGACCAACCTGGCCATCAAGAACTTCCTGCAACCGGCGCTCATGGTGCTCGGCACCGTGCTGTTCGGTGTGGTGGGGGCGCCCGCGCATCAGGCCGTGATTACCGGCGCCGTGCCGACGGCAACCGCGGCTGCGATGTTCGCGCTCAAGTCGAAGACGTATACGGCTGATGCGACCGCGACGATCCTGATCAGTACGATTCTGGGTATCGTAACGGAAGGATTACTAATCGCTTATTTCTTCTGATCAGGCTGGCACCGCGACGCTCGCCCCATGGCCAGCGCGCGGCAATCCTGCCAGGCTCATGCCCGGCGCATCATGAGTTAATTGGCGTTGGCTTGCTTGCTGCCGAAGGTCACTGTGATGGACGGCGCATATTGCGGCACCGTAATCATCGCGTCTTCATCGTCGTCACCGCTATCGCCTGCGGCGAAGTGGAATTGCGGGCGCGGAATCTGTGTCTTCGAAGCCTTGATGGTCGTCGTGACGGCGTCGTAGCCGGACTTCTCGCACTTGATCTGCAGGTCCGAATCTGAGCGACGCACTTCGACGCTATCGGGAGCCGTGACCGACCAGTCTCCCTTGGAGTTGGTCAGTACGCATTTCGCATCGGCTACGGGGCCGTTGGCATCTACTGCCGAAATCGCCACGGTCTCACGGTCCTTCTTGGCGCCGCCATTGTTCGAATTCGACGCGCCGGTGACGATGACCGCGTTAGCGGATTGCAAGGCTGACTCGGAGTTCGCGGCGTTGCCCGCGAACGCATGTATCGAGGACAACGAAAGGGTTGTTGTAAGCAGTATTGTTAGGGTTTTGTTAATTTTGTTTCTCCTTTGGCTTTACGCGGCAGGGCGAATAGGCCGTTGATCGATCGCCGCCTGGTGAGCAGCCCGCAGGACTCTATCACGCCGATTCGCGCTTGAATGCACCTACCAAATAGAGAGATTTCGCCTTTGTTGAACGTGAAGGGGGTAATCGGTCGAGGCGCAGTTGTACGGTTATGCGTTATGGGAGATAACGCAATCGAATCCGTTGATCTCGCGCATGCAGGTGCAGGTCTGCTGCATGCGCGAGGGCAATGCTCAAACGCCGGTACGCACGCCGACGCGATACTGCGTAACCTGCCGGTATTCCTCGCCCGGTCGAAGCACGACTTGCGTGTGATCGGCCATATTGATCTGGTCCGGAAAGCCACCCGCCTCAAGGCAGAGGCCGGCGTATTTCGAGTAGGTGAGTCCACCGCGGCCCTTCTCGCCTTCGAGGTAGTTGCCGGTGTAGAACTGTAAGCCCCATTGATCGGTCAGCACGCTCAGCTCGCGTCCGCTACCGGGCTCGTAGACGCGAGCCACCTCGCGTACCGGCCGTGCGCCCGCCGCGGTTTCCCATACTTCGGGTAGCACATAGCAGTGGTCGAATCCTTGTGCGAGTGCAAGCTGCGTATTCGGCCAGTCGAGACGGGCGCCGAGCGGGGCGCTTTGCCGGAAGTCGAACGCATTGCCCGCGACCTCCGCGCGTCGGCACGGAATCATGGCCGCATCGACTTCGAAATAGGCCTGGGCGTCGATCGAAACCACGTGTCCGCGCACGTCGCTCGCGGCGTGTCCGCTCAGGTTGAAGTACGGATGGCTCGTCAGGTTGAGCGGCGTCGGTGCGTCGGTGATTGCCTCGTAAGCGATCGTCAAGGTGCCGTCGTCATCGAGCGTATAGCGCACCTGAACGCTCACGTGACCAGGAAAACCCGCATCACCCTCGGGCGATTCAAGCCGCATCACAAGCGCGCCGTTGTCTTCCGCGGCCTCCCAATGCAGACGGTTGAATCCGGCGCTGCCCCCATGCAACAGGTTGTCGCCTTCGTTGCGATCGAGTGTGTACTCGATGCCGTCCAGCGTGAAGCGCGCGCCGGCAATGCGGTTGGCCCAGCGTCCCATCAGGCCGCCCATGTAAGTGGTCGACGCGAGATATTCGGCCGGCGTGTCGTGGCCGAGCAGGATGTCGCCAAGTCTGCCGGCGCGATCCGGTGCATGCCACGAAACCAGCGTGGCGCCCAGATCGCTGATGCTGACCTTCATGCCATGCGCGTTGCGCAACGTGAAAAGCTGGACCGGGTCGCCGCCGGGTGCTGCGCCCCAGGGCTCGGAGGAGAATTGCGCGTGACTGATCATATCGGCAGGAGAGTAAAGGATTCTCAAGGCGCACACAGGGTACGCCGGATTGAGCCGCGCTTAGCCGGGCGCGGCCGTGGACTTCGTGCGTTCCTGATATTCGCGCGGCGTGCAGCCGAGTTCACGGCGAAACACCGCATACATGTACTGCAAGGACGTGAAGCCACAACGGATCGCAACTTCCGCGCTCGATGCATCGCGTTTCGCGAGCAGCGCCTTTGCTGCATCGAGCTTGTGACGCAGGATCTCCTGATGCACTGTACATTGCAACTCGCGCCGAAAATATTCTTCCAGCGACGAGCGCGACACACCGACGTAATCGGCCACCTGTTCGGTGCGGATGCCCTGGCAGGCGTACTGGCGGATAAAGTGCCGTGCGCGCATCACGTACGGGCTCGCCAGCGGCTGGTGCCGGGTCGATTCGAGCACGTTGATGCCGACCGGCGGCACGCGGATGCGGCGGCCCGGAAAGCGTGCCCCGTGCAGCATCTGATGCAGCAAATGCGCGGCAGTACGGCCCATTTCCTCGGTGCCCTGAATCACCGATGAAATCGGAATGCGGGTGAGTGTACGCGTCAACGGATCGTTGTCGATGCCGATGATCGAGACCTGCTCAGGCACGGCGATTCCGGCGATCAGGCAGGCTTGCAGCAAATGCCGCGCGCGGGCGTCGGTGACCGCAATGATGCCGACGGGTTTGGGCAGCTTTTCGAGCCAGCCGGTGAGCTGTTCGGTGGCCTGATTCCATGCGGGTGCGCTGGTCGAGAGGCCCCGGTAGATCTCAGTGTCGATTTCCTCGGCGCTGCGGCCTTCAGTGGCACGCAGGCCGGCGAAGGCCAGCTCGCGCTGCTGCGCCCAGCGGTTCTCCGGCGCCTGCGGCAGGCTGTACAGCGCGAAATGCGGCAAACCCGCGCCGATCAGATGGGTATAGGCGAGCGAGACCAGCTTGGCGTTATCCGTTGCGATGTACGGCAAATCGGGCGGGTAGTGCGTCTCGTCCTCGTACGACGAGCCGATCGCCACCACCGGCAGCCGGCAGCCGCGCAACGCTTCGCTGACCGCGGGGTCGTCGAAGTCCGCGATGATGCCGTCGCCGTCGAAACGTTCAATGCCCGTCAGCCGGCAGCGGAAATCCTCTTCGAGAAACAGATCCCATGCGACGCGGGTCGAGAGCAGGTAATTACCGATGCCGGTGATGATCTCGCGGTCATACACCTTGTTCGCGTTGAACAGCAGCGCGATCCGATGCGGCGTCTGCGGCGTCTGGGGTCGGGTCATCACGGTGGATGGCACGGGGCCTTGCGAGCCGGCGGGCCATTGTCTCCAATAGGGTGCAGTGTTGCACCGGTTTTTAAGTGTCTGGTTATTTTAGGCTGGGATTGCGATGCGTGCTCGCAAGAACGGCGCAAGCGGTGAGAAACATTAGTTGGGCTGCGCAATTTCGCAATTGCGGGCACAGGCCGCAGGCTGGCAGCATGGCGTCACCTTGTCGAACCCGGCACGTAGATGCTGCACGACGCTGCGCGGGCTGCACTGCACAATAACGTAACACTTTTTAATGCGACCGGAGTAAGTGCTGAAGCACTCACTCCGGTCGACATAGGAGACACTGATGTCCTACTTCGAACATATTCCCAAGATCGGCTATGAAGGTCCGCAATCGGATAATCCGCTGGCCTTCCACCACTACGACCGTACGAAGCGCGTGCTCGGCAAGACGCTCGAAGAGCATCTGCGCCTTGCCGTGTGCTACTGGCATACCTTCGTCTGGCCGGGCGTCGACATCTTCGGCCAGGGGACCTTTCACCGTCCGTGGCAGCAACCGGGTGACGCCATGGAACGGGCGCACCAGAAGGCCGACGCCGCGTTCGAATTTTTCTCGAAGCTAGGCACCCCTTACTATACGTTCCACGATACCGATGTCTCCCCTGAAGGCGATAGCCTGAAGTCGTACAGCGAGAACTTCGCCCGCATCAGCGATTATCTGGCACGCAAGCAGCAGGACACGGGCGTCAAGCTGTTGTGGGGCACGGCGAACTTGTTCTCGCATCCGCGGTATGCGGGCGGCGCGGCGACCAGCCCGAACCCCGAAGTGTTCGCATTTGCCGCCACCCAGGTACGCCATGCGCTCGATGCGACGCAGCGCCTCGGCGGCGAGAACTATGTGCTGTGGGGCGGCCGCGAAGGCTACGACACGCTGCTCAATACCGACCTCGTACGCGAACGCGAACAGTTCGCGCGCTTTCTCAGCATGGTGGTCGAGCACGCGCACAAGATCGGTTTCAAGGGCACGCTGCTGATCGAACCGAAGCCGCAGGAGCCGACCAAGCACCAATACGATTACGACGTTTCTGCCGTGCACGGTTTCCTGACGCAATACGGCTTGCAAAACGACATTCGCGTCAACATCGAAGCCAATCACGCGACGCTGGCGGGGCACTCGTTCCACCACGAGATCGCCACGGCGTTTGCGCTCGGCATCTTCGGCAGCGTCGACGCGAACCGCGGCGATCCGCAAAACGGCTGGGACACCGACCAGTTTCCGAATAGCGTCGAGGAACTGACGCTCGCCTTCTACGAAATCCTCAAGCATGGCGGCTTCACGACGGGCGGCATGAACTTCGACTCGAAGGTGCGGCGCCAGAGCGTCGATGCGGAGGACCTGTTTTACGGCCACATCGGCGCGATCGACAACCTGGCGCTGGCTGTCGAACGCGCTGCGGTGCTGGTCGAAAACGACCGGCTCGAACAGTTTAAACGCCAGCGTTATGCCGGCTGGGAGACGGAGTTCGGCCGCAAGATCCTCTCTGGTGGCTATTCGCTGTCGACGCTTGCGAGCGACGCACTCGACCGCAGCCTGAATCCGCAGCACGCCAGCGGCCAGCAGGAGCGGCTCGAAAGCGTGGTGAATCAGGCGATCTACGGTCTGCGCTGAGCTGCATTGACCCGCATACCTGGCCGACGCTAATACGCGTCAACCAGGTGTGGAAAAACATTAGTATGACTCGCCAGTTTCGCAATTGCACGCGCGCTGGCGAAGCGCACACTTGCGCAAAACGAGGGTGGAGACATGTTCATCGGTATCGACCTCGGCACGTCGGGCGTCAAGGCCGTGTTACTCGACCGGGATGGCCGCGTCCGCTGCACGGCAACGCATGCGCTCTCGGTCAACCGGCCGCAACCGCGCTGGTCCGAGCAGGCGCCACACGACTGGTGGAACGCAACGAAGGCAGCGCTGGCCGATCTGCTGGAACAGGCACGCGCGGCAGGCATTGGCGCAACACAGATCGAAGCGCTTGGCCTGACGGGCCAGATGCACGGTGCGACACTGCTCGACGCGCAAGGCGAGGTCTTGCGCCCGGCGATTCTCTGGAACGACGGGCGCTCGGATATCGAATGCCGCGAACTGGAAGCGGCGGTGCCGCAACTCCGCGCGATCGCGGGCAACATGGCCATGCCGGGCTTTACGGCGCCCAAACTGCTGTGGGTGCGCAAGCATGAGCCGGAGATCTTTGCGCGCATCGCTCACGTGCTGTTGCCCAAAGACTATCTGCGCTATCTGTTGACGGGCGGCTTCGCCACCGATCCCTCGGATGCCGCGGGCACGCTCTGGCTCGATGTGGCGCAGCGCGACTATAGCGCGACGTTGCTGGCGGCCTGCGGCCTGTCACGCGAGCAGATGCCGGCGGTGTTCGAAGGCAATCGCGTGACGGGAACGCTTAGACCCGAGCTCGCACGTGAATGGGGCCTGGGCGAGATTCCGGTCGTCGCAGGTGGGGGCGACAACGCAGCGGGCGCCGTAGGCGTGGGTATCGTCAGGCCGAAGCAGGCGATGCTGTCGCTCGGCACCTCCGGCGTGTACTTCGCCGTTTCGGACGGCTTTCTCGCGAACCCCGCTTCGGCGGTGCACAGCTTCTGCCATGCCTTGCCAGAAACATGGCATCTGATGTCGGTGATGCTCAACGCGGCGGGCTGCCTCGATTTCACAGCACAACTGACGGGCTATGCGGATGTCGCCGCACTGCTTGCCGATGCGCAAGCCGAAGCGCGCGATCGGCGGCCGTGGTTCTTGCCGTATCTGTCGGGCGAGCGCACGCCGCACAACAACGTCAATGCGAAGGGCGTGTTTTACGGCCTGACGCCGCAAACGAACCGCGCCGATATGGCAAACGCCACGCTCGAAGGCGTGGGCTTCTGTCTGCTCGACGGCATGGACGCGTTGCACGCGGCAGGCCTCGTGCCCGATGAGATTTCCGTCATCGGCGGCGGCTCGCGCAGCGCTTACTGGACACAAATGCTGGCGGATATCGCCGGCCGTCCGCTCACTTTGCGCGCTGGCGGCGAAGTCGGCCCTGCGTTGGGCGCGGCCCGCCTCGCACATCTGGCGCTGGAACCGGATGCACCGCTGGATGCCATCTGTCCGACGCCCGAGATTCTTGCTGTGCGTGAACCCGATATGGCGCGCCACGCGTGGTACAGCAATGAACGGCGCCCGACCTTTCACGCGCTGTATCGCGCGCTTGAACCGGTGTTCGCCTTGGACGCCTAGCCTCAACAGAAGGACGTAGCGCGTCACAAACGCCTTGGGAAGTAGGCAGTGAACGCTGCGCCGCGGTGAAGAATCTGCATAGGAATGCAGAAGGAATAACATCGCGTGGCCGCCCTGGCCGCGCCGCAACAGGGGTAGTCCATCGTTGTCTTGTATCGGCCGCGCGGTTCGCCGCGCCGGCCGCTAATCCGGTATTGCCGGCTATAACAGAAGAGGAGTGAGACATGAAATTCGCAACGCGTCGTTCTGTCCTGAGTTCGCTCGTATGTGGAGCGGTGCTCGCCAGCCTGTCGCTTGCCGCGCCGCTTGCGCACGCGAGCAAGGATCATCCAGAAATCGGCTTCTGTATCGACGACCTGCGCGTCGAACGCTGGTCGCGCGATCGCGACTATTTTGTGGCCGCAGCGGAAAAGCTCGGCGCCAAGGTGTCCGTGCAATCGGCCGATGCCAGCGAAGAGCGGCAGATCTCGCAGATCGAAAACCTGATTTCGCGCGGCGTCGATGTCATCGTGATCGTGCCGTTCAATTCGAAAACGCTGGGCAATGTGGTGGCCGAAGCGCACAAGGCGGGCATCAAGGTCGTGTCCTATGACCGGCTGATTCTCGATGCCGACGTCGACGCGTACATCTCGTTCGATAACGAAAAGGTCGGCGAATTGCAGGCGCAAGGCGTCTACAACGCGCAACCGAAGGGCAACTACTTCCTGCTGGGCGGCGCACCGACCGACAACAACGCGAAGATGCTGCGCGAGGGTCAGTTGAAGGTGCTCAAGCCCGCGATCGACCGCGGTGACATCAAGGTGGTGGGTACGCAGTGGGTGCCGGAGTGGAGCGCGTCCACGGCCTTGCGCATCATGGAAGATGCGTTGACCGCGAACAACAACAAGATCGATGCGGTCGTGGCGTCGAACGACGGCACGGCAGGCGGTGCGATTCAGGCACTCGCGGCGCAGCATATGTCCGGCAAGGTGCCGGTGTCGGGCCAGGACGCGGACCTCGCGGCCGTCAAACGTCTGATTGACGGCACGCAGACGATGACCGTCTACAAGCCGCTCAAGCTGATCGCGAGCCAGGCCGCGAACCTTGCCGTGCAACTCGCGAAGGGTGACAAGCCCGCCTATAACGCGCAGTACGACAACGGCAAGAAGAAGGTCGACACCATCCTGTTGCAACCGACGCTGTTGACCAAGAGCAATGTGGACATCGTCATCAAGGACGGTTTCTACACTCAGGCACAACTCGCGAGCCAATAAGCGGGACCGACGCGCGATGGCGCCCGTTGCGTGTTGAACGCAACCGCGTCGTCGCGCGCTTTGCAGCGAGGCAAAAGCGAATGACGCGACCTTTACTGGCGATGCATCACATCGTCAAAGCGTTTTCCGGCGTGAAGGCACTTGACGGCATCGATCTGTCGGTGTCGCCTGGCGAGTGTGTCGGCTTGTGCGGCGAGAATGGCGCGGGCAAATCCACGCTGATGAAAGTGCTGTCCGGTGTCTATCCGTACGGCACGTGGGACGGTGAAATCCTTTGGGAAGGCGAGCCTCTCAAGGCGGCGAGCGTGCGCGACACCGAGCGCGCCGGGATTGTCATCATCCACCAGGAATTGATGCTCGTGCCGGAGCTTTCGGTGGCCGAGAACATCTTTCTCGGCAACGAAATCACGCTGCCCGGCGGGCGCATGAATTACGCCGCGATGTTCCAGCGCGCCGACGAACTGCTGCGCGAACTGCGTATCGAAGGCATCAATGTCGCGCAGCCGGTGATGAACTACGGCGGCGGCCATCAACAACTGATCGAGATTGCCAAGGCGCTGAACAAGCGCGCGAAGCTGCTGATTCTCGATGAGCCGTCGTCGTCGCTCACCAGTTCGGAGACGCAGATTCTGCTGGACATCGTGCGCGACCTGAAGCGGCACGGCGTGGCTTGCGTGTATATCTCGCACAAACTCGACGAAGTCGAAGCCGTCTGCGACACGATCACCGTGATTCGCGATGGCCGGCATGTCGCGACGGAACCGATGCGCGCCCTGACCACCGACCGCATCATCGCGATGATGGTGGGCCGCGAAATCACCAATCTGTTTCCGCGTGAACCACGACCCCTCGGCGACGTGATCTTCGAAGCGCGTCACGTGACCTGTTTCGACGTGACCAATCCGCGCCGCAAGCGGGTCGACGATGTGTCGTTCACCTTAAGACGCGGCGAGATACTCGGCGTTGCGGGACTGGTGGGAGCCGGACGTACGGAATTGATGCAGGCGATCTTCGGCGCCTATCCCGGCGTGTGCGAGGTGACGGTGTGGCTCGAAGGCAAGCCGCTGAAAATCCGCGCGCCGGCCGATGCGATTCGCGCCGGCATCGGCATGGTGCCGGAGGACCGCAAGCGCCACGGCATCGTGCCGCATCTGAGTGTCGGCCATAACATCACGCTGTCGGTATTGCAGCGCTTTGCCAAAGGCGCGCGCATCGATTCCGCCGCCGAACTCGACACGATTCACACTGAAATGAAGCGGCTTTCCGTGCGCGCTGCGCATCCGATGCTGTCGATTGCGAGTCTTTCAGGCGGCAATCAGCAGAAGGCGGTGCTCACGCGCATGCTGTTGACCGACCCGAAGGTGCTGATCCTCGACGAGCCGACGCGCGGCGTCGATGTCGGCGCCAAATACGAAATCTACAAACTGATCGTTCAACTGGCGCAGCGCGGTATGTCGATCGTGATGGTGTCGTCTGAATTGCCCGAAGTGCTCGGCATCAGCGATCGTGTGCTGGTGATCGGCGAAGGCGAACTGCGCGGCGACTTCATCAACGACGGTCTCACGCAGGAAGACATCCTGACGGCCGCGATTCGCCCCGCGCAGCGATCAACGAACCTAACTGGAGCGAGCGCAGCATGACTCCCGACGTCACTTCCCAAAGCGCCAAAGATGCCGCGCCGCACGGCTCGTTCGGCGGCGCGCAGCGCGTGCAGCAACTGTTCGCGCGCTACAAGATTCTCGCGCTGCTGATTGCGGTCGCGGTCATCTGGATCTTCTTCTCGTTTCTCACCAGCGGCGCGTTCATCACACCGCGCAATCTGTCGAACCTGTTACGGCAGATGTCGATCACCGGCATGCTCGCGTGCGGGATGGTGTTCGTCATCATCGCGGGCGAGATCGATCTTTCGGTGGGGTCGCTCCTCGGGCTGCTCGGCGGCGTGGCGGCGATTCTCGACGTCAACCGTCATTGGCCGATTGGCGTCACCGTGCCGGTGGTGATGGTGCTCGGCGTGCTGATGGGCCTCTTCAACGGCTGGTGGTCGACTTACCGGCGCGTGCCGTCGTTCATCGTCGGGCTCGGCGGCATGCTGGCCTATCGCGGCATTCTGCTCGGCGTGACCGGCGGCTCAACCATCGCGCCGGTGTCCGATAGTTTCGTGTTTGTAGGGCAGGGCTATTTGCCGCGCTTCGCCGGCGATACGCTCGCCGTGGTGCTGTTTGCGCTGCTGGCGCTGCTCACGGTGCGGCAGCGGCGCAACCGGCAGCGCTATCAATTGGCGGTGGTGCCGGTCTGGCAGGACGTGGCGAAGATCGTCGGCGCGGGCGTGATCCTGTTCGGCTTCGTGGCGACGCTCGACCGTTACGGCGGCATTCCGGTGCCGGTGCTGTTACTGCTCGCACTGCTCGGTATCTTCACGTGGATTGCGACGCAGACCGTGTTCGGCCGACGCATTTACGCGGTCGGTTCGAACCTCGAGGCGACGCGCCTGTCGGGCGTCAATACGAACCGCGTGAAGCTGGCGATTTTCGCGCTGATGGGCCTGATGTGCGCGTTCGGCGGCATCGTCAATACGGCGCGGCTGGCAGCGGGCTCGCCCTCGGCCGGATCGATGGGTGAACTCGATGCGATTGCGGCGTGCTTTATCGGCGGCACGTCGATGCGCGGCGGTTCGGGCACCGTGTATGGCGCCCTGATTGGCGCGCTAGTGATGGCGAGTCTGGACAACGGCATGTCGATGCTCGATGTGGACGCGTACTGGCAGATGATCGTCAAAGGCAGCATCCTGGTGCTGGCGGTGTGGATCGATGTGGTGTCGGGGTCTAACCGGCGTTGAAGGTTCGATAGTCCGCTTGTGGGTGGGGAGCCGCGGCGCGTGTTTGCAGTGCAGCATAAACCCCAGCGATCGATCGAAGCCGAAAGGCCAATTGTAAGGAGAACATTATCTTCGTTGGCAACCTGTCTGCATCATGGCTGAAGCAGACAGGTTGCCACCGTAGTATCCTCTGCGTTCGCGCTCTGCCTGGGTTTTTTGCTTTATTTCCGCCATCCGGACCCATCTCGGGACAAACAGCCATTGCCAGCGCGGGCGGCCTGTTTTAACGTTGAGCGGATCGCCCTCTTCCCGCCGTGTCATGTTCGTCCCTACCGATGCTCCGTCACCGTTCCAGTTGCGCAAAGCCAGCATGGACGACTTCGCTTTTGCCGAAGCGCTGACCCGCAACAACATGGGCGGTTACTATCATCGGCATCATCTCGTCTGGCGCAGCGATCTGTTTCTCGGCAGCTGGCGCGAGTCGGAAAACTACATCCTCGAAATCGACGGCACGCCGGTCGGCGTGCTGCGTCTGACGGAAGAGGGCGATTCGCTGCACATTCGCGACGTGCAGATTGCCGACGGCTATCGGCGGCGCGGCGCAGGCACCTATCTGCTCGACATGTCGCATCAATGGGCGCGCGAGCGGGGCCTGCGTGAACTGCAACTGCGGGTGTTCGTCGACAATCCGGCGGCGCGGCTGTATCTGCGTATGGGCTACAAGCTCACCGGGCCGCGCCTCGCGCAACTCGGCGCGATCCGGCATCTGGCGCGCCGGGTTTAACGGCTGGGCCGTGCCGGGCTCATGCCGTGACGCGGCGTGACGCCGCTTCGCTAACGCGCCGTCCAGGCTCAGCGATCGAGTTCCGGCGCAGCTGCCAACTGCGTGGCGTCCCGCGACGCCTGCCCGCTTGTGTCCGCTTCCCCCTCCCCCCGATAACGCTCCGAGCCGCGCTCGATAAACGCGCGCGGACTCTTGCCGAACGCCCGCCGGAACATCGCCGAAAAAGCGCTCTGGCTTTGATAGCCCAACTCCTGCGCCACATGCGCGAGCGGCCGGCCCTGGCTCAGCAGCGGAATCGCGCGGGCGAGCAGGGCCTGCTGACGCCATTGCGAAAAGCTGACGCCGAGCTCCTGACGAAAGAGGCGCGCAATCGTGCGGGTACTGGCGCCGACACTCGCGGCCCACTGTTCTAGCGAATCCGAATTGGCGGGGTCCGCGATCACCGCTTCGCACAGCGCACGCAGGCGCTTTTCGTTGGGCATCGGCACGGACAGCGGCAGCGGCTCCGAGCGGGTCAGTTCGTCGAGCGCGAGCGCGCCGAGCACCTGTTCGCGGGTGGCGGAGAGGCCGGGCATATCGAGCGCAGCAATTACTTCGCGCAGCAGGTTCGAGACCTCGACGACGCGGGGTGCATCGAGTCCGGGCGGCACGGCGTTTTCGTCGATATACAGCGTGCGCAGAAACGCATCCTCGACGATGACCACCTCGTGCGTGACATGCGGCGGCACGAAGATCGCCCGCGACGGCGGCACCATCCACGTGGTGCCGAGCGTGCCGACGCGCAGCACCCCACGCGACGCATACGCCACCTGCGCCCACGCGTGCGTGTGACGGGCGATACGCACGCCGGCCGGCATGGGCCGCGAGCGCACGCGGATCGGATGCGTACGGGTGGGCGCGAACGCCGGCGGAATGTCGGCGAACTCGACCTCTGTTGACGGGGCGGCAGCGGCGGACCGGTTCATGAGATAGACACCTGACGGAACCTTGAGCGGAGAGGTGGTTCCCATTGTAGGGCGTTGCGCCGGGTTCGCCCGCCGCCGGTCGCCCGCCGCCGGTATTCTTGCAAATCGCACGTGGAGATCCCGAGGGGCATAATGCGTCCGACCGGTGCGATCCAGAGGAGCGACCCATCAACGGCGCCAGGCGCGTCGCTCGACGGAAACCCACCGGGATGGTGCAAGCCACACCGATGAGATAGAGAGGACCCAAGACGATGCAGAAGGTTTTCGTGTACGGCACCCTGCGGGCCGGCGAGATCAACGACATCAGCGAAGCCGCCGCGCGCCACGACATCGCAGAGCCGACCCTGCTTGGCACGGCTACCGTGCGCGGACATCTGTTCGATTTCGGCGCGTATCCGGGGCTGGTGCTCGACGAGTCGGGGCCGCCCGTGCACGGTGATGTCTATGAAATCGACCCGGATCTGATCGCTGTGCTCGATGAAATCGAGGAGATCTATCCTGGCGTCGACGGGCTGTTTGTGTCGCACGAGGTGACCGTAGATGTCGACGGTGCCGCGATGACGTGCCGCTTCTATTCGGTGACGAAGAGCGCGGTGAAGGGCTTGCCCGAGATCCGCTCCGGCGACTGGGTTGCCCATCGCCGCTCTCGGTAAGGATGCCGTTTCGAATGGCAGCGTTCTGAGGCTTCTCAGCTGCTGGGTGACAGGCCCAAAAAAACGGCCCGGCAAGCCTTAGCCTGCTGGGCCGTGCGGTCGGTCAGTCTTGCGGCCTGCGCCGCTTCGTCATCAAGAAGCGGCGCGGCTACATCGTGCCGCGAGGACCTGGGTCTTGCACCCTCGCGCCCTGAGGCCGGCTAGGGCCGCGCCTCAGATTTCCTCATACAGCGGCAGCGTCAGGAAGTCCGTGAATTGCTCCGAAGTGGACATTTCTTCGAAGATTTCGGCCGCGCGATCATACGGCTGGGTATCGCCGCCGACCGCCTGCTTCACCTTGGCGAGTTCCTGCTTCGACAGTTCGCGCACCAGTTCTGCGGTGACCTTGCGGCCGTCGTCGAGCGCGCCCTTCGGCGAGCGGATCCATTGCCACACCTGCGAGCGCGAGATTTCCGCGGTCGCCGCGTCTTCCATCAGGTTGTGGATCGGCACGCAGCCATTACCTGCCAGCCACGAACCGAGGTAGTGGATCCCGACGTTGATGTTGTTGCGCAGACCCACTTCGGTGATCGGCGCTTCAGGACGGAAATCCATCAGATCGTTCGCGCTCACTTCGACGTCGGCGCGCTGTTTGCCGATCTGGTTCGGCCGGTCGCCGAGCACCTTGACGAACTCTTCCATCGCGATCGGCACGAGACCTGGGTGCGCAACCCAGCCGCCGTCGTAACCGTCGCCGGCATCGCGCGCCTTGTCCGAGCGCACGCCGCCCATCGCGCGGTCGTTGGCGGCCGGGTCGTTCTTGATCGGAATCAGCGCGCTCATGCCGCCGATCGCCGGTGCGTTGCGTCGATGGCAGGTCTTCAGCAACAGCAGCGCATAGGCCCGCATGAAGGGCGAGGTCATGGTGATCTGCGAGCGGTCGGCGAGGCAGAAATCCTTACCCGTCTTGAACTTCTTGATCGCCGAGAAGATGTAGTCCCAACGGCCGGCGTTCAGGCCCGAGCTATGTTCGCGCAGCTCGTACAGGATCTCGTCCATTTCGAACGCGGCGAGGATCGTTTCGATCAGCACCGTGGCGCGGATCGTGCCTTGCGGCACGCCGACCGCTTCCTGTGCGGCGACGAAGATGTCGTTCCACAGACGCGCTTCGAGATGGCTCTCCATCTTCGGCAGATAGAAGTAGGGGCCCGAGCCACGCGCAACCAGTTCCTTCGCGTTGTGGAACAGGAACAGCGCGAAATCGAAAATGCCGCCGGACACGCGCTGGCCGTCCACCCTCACATGCTTCTCGTCGAGGTGCCAGCCGCGCGGACGCACGATGAGCGTGGCGACCTTGTCGTTGAGCCTGTACGACTTGCCGTTCTGTTCCAGTGAGATCGTGCGGCGCACGGCGTCCTTCAGATTGAGGTGGCCGGTGATCTGGTTGTCCCAGCTCGGCGCGTTCGAATCTTCGAAGTCCGTCATGTACGAATCCGCGCCCGAGTTCAGCGCGTTGATGATCATCTTGCGCTCGACCGGCCCGGTGATTTCTACGCGGCGGCATTGCAGGTCCTGCGGCAGCGGCGCGATCTTCCAGTCGCCTGCGCGGATGCTCTTCGTCTCGGCGAGGAAGTCGGGACGCTCACCGGAGTCGAGACGCTTCGTGCGTTCGACACGCGCTTTCAGCAACGCCTGGCGGCGCGGCTCGAACGTGCGGTGCAACGCCGCGACGAGTTCGAGCGCCTCACGGGTCAGGATGGTTTCGTAGCCCGGCTTGATATCAGCCGTGATTTCCATGCCCTGCGGCAACTGCGACGATGAAAGCGGGTTCGCCATGGTTTCTCCTTGGTCGGTCAGATTGCAAAGATGCAAATGTTCAAGTGCGGTTGAAATACGGTTGAGATGCGCTGGGTTGCTTCGAACTGCGTTGCATGCGTCCATGAGGTGGGCTCTTGCCGTCACGCGCCAGGGCTGTGGCGCGTGCGGCTCGGGTTCCTCCCGGACGCTGCGAGGGTTTGCAGAAAAACGAGCAGATCGTTCATGCCCCCGCCCGTGCCGTGTGGCGTGACGCCCAGCTCTTCAGCGGGGGCGCCTTGCCGGTTGAGCCAGAAAGTCGTGTAGCCGAACCAGTTCGCGCCGGCCGCGTCCCAGCCGTTCGACGACACGAAGACGATTTCGCGCGGCTGCGCGCCGAACGCCTCGGTGCCGAGGGCGTAGGCGGCGGGCGCCGGTTTGTAGGCGCGCACCGTGTCGACGGAGAGCACGTGGTCGAACAGGCCGGTCATGCCGGCGCTCTTCACGGCGATGTCGAGCATCTGCGGATTGCCGTTGGACAGGATGGCGAGGCCGGGCGGGGCGGTTTGGGCGCATGGGGCGCTTTGACCGCCTTCAGCGGCCTGGGCCGCTTTTAACGCTTCGGCACGCTGAGCGCGCTGTTCATGCAAGCGGCGCAACGTGGGTACCGCATCCGGGAAGGCCGACAGGCAAGCGTATTCATCCATCAGGCGTTTTTCCGCGGCACGATTGAGCGCGAGGCCGAGCTTGTGAGCGGCGAAGCGCAGCGCGTCGAGCGTAATGGTCCAGAACGGCTGATAGCGGGCGCCCGCCGGGTCGGCCAGCGTGCGTAACTGCGTGTATTCGATCTGCTTGTGCCGCCACAACTGCGAGAGCGCGTCGCCGTGGCCCGGAAACATCTGCTCTGCCGCAGCGACGACCGAATGCACGTCGAACAACGTGCCGTAGGCGTCGAAAATCACTGCTTTGGGGGAGAGTGTCGTTGTGGCCGACATTGCCGTGCGCTCCAATCCGAGGTCAGACAAATTGTATTAGTGATGATATTCGTGCAAAAATAGGCTAAAGATCACTTGATCTTTTACTTTCATCCACCTAATCTGACGCGCATTGCCACTTTGGTACGAGGGCGTGTACGCATGGCTGTGTATGCATTCGGCGCTCCGATTCCCCCATGGACCGTTTCAAGCAGATCGAAACCTTCGTTACCGTCGCGGCGAAGGGCAGCCTGTCGGCGGCCGCCCACGCGGAGGGTGTAGCGCCCGCCATCATCGGCCGCCGCATCGACGCGCTCGAGGAGCGGCTCGGCGTCAAGCTGCTGGTGCGCACCACTCGCAAGCTCACCCTGACCTTCGAAGGCTCGGCGTTCCTCGAGGACTGCCAGCGCGTCATCCACGATATGCAGAACGCCGAGGCGAGCGTTTCGGCCGGCGGCGTGAAGGCGAGCGGCCACCTGCGTCTGTCGGCGCCGGCCGGCTTCGGCCGGCGGCACGTCGCGCCGCTGGTGCCGGCCTTCACCGTCGCCCATCCCGACGTCTCGATCACGCTCGACCTGTCCGACCGGCTGGTGGATCTGGTCAATGAAGGCTTCGACTGCGCGGTACGACTGGGAGAACTGCCGGATTCGTCGCTGGTGTCGCTGCGTCTGGGCGAAAACCGCCGCGTGTGCGTGGCCTCGCCCGCCTATCTGACACGGCGCGGCGCGCCGCAAAGCCTCGCGGACCTGGCCCATCACAACTGTCTGGCGCTTGGCGCGAGCGCCAACCAGCAGCGCGGCTGGATGTTCCAGCAGGGCGACAAGGTGGTGTCGATCAAGGTCTCCGGCACGATGGAATGTTCGGACGGCGCGGTGCTGCATGAGTGGTGTCTCGAAGGCTACGGGCTCGCGTGGCGCTCCTGGTGGGAAGTGGGCACGGATATCGCCGCCGGCCGGCTCGTCAGCGTGCTCGACGAGTTCGCCGCACCGCCCATCGGGATTCACGCCGTGTTCCCGCAGCGCCGTCATTTGCCGCTGCGCGTGCGGCTCTTTCTGGATTTCCTCAAACATACCTACGGTCATCCCGGTTATTGGGGGTAACGCCGGAGCGAGGCGCCGCGCGGGTTTCCGATATGCGGACAGACCCGCACGCGAGCGTTGCGTCCATTCAGGCGCACTACAATCGATTGGGAGGATCCGCGTGGCGCTTGCCGTGATAGCGCGCCGCTCGCCTTGTCCGGGTCCAGCCGCAGCCGACGACGGAGACGCCATGTTCAAGCACATCCTGGTTCCGACCGATGGTTCAGATCTGTCCCGAAAAGCGATCGAAGGCGCAATCGATCTAGCCCAGGCCGTCGGCGCGCGCGTCACGGCTTATGCCTGTCTGCCGCAATATCCCTACTCGCCGTTCTCCGAAGTCGTGATCGAGCCGCCTGGCGACTTTCTGGAGCGCAGCGAGCGCGAGGCGCGCGTGCATCTGCAGGAGGTCGAGCGGGCCGGGCGCCATGTCGGCGTGATCGTCACGAGCCGCACCAGCGTGCACCCTTCGCCGTATCTCGGCATCATCGAGGCGGCCGAGAAGGGCGCTTGCGATGTGATCTTTATGGCCTCGCACGGACGCCGCGGACTCGGCAGCCTGCTGATCGGCAGCGAGACGCAGCGGGTGCTCACGCATACGAAGATTCCCGTGATCGTGTATCGCTAACGGACCTGTCGGAACCGCTCTGGGCCTCGACCGCACACGCAGATGCGCGGAGCGAGCATCACCTGGAGACGAGGCGAACATGCGCGAGCAATGATGCAAGGCTGCGCTGGCAATGACGCAAATGCCACCGGATACGCCACGCAATAAAACGCGCCGGCGATAAGGCCGGCGCGCCCCTGCGTATTGGCACGTTGCTCTGTGTCGCGTGCTTCTCTCTCAGATTCCAGTCCGCTCGGGCCTGTCCTGGGATCTTGCGAGTCCCGCTTGGCGGCCCTTTCCTGCCGACCGTCTCCCCCCTGATCACGGCCCTCTGGCGGGGCCGCTTCCTGTCCGTCTTTCCATCGATTCGCTTGCGCGTTTTCAGGCTGCTGCGAGATTTTTCAAAGTCCCGTCAACGTCGCTTCAGCGTTATTCAGGCCACCTTCTTGTCGAAGAACTGCTCGTCTTCCGTCGACCCGTGCAGCGCAGTCGTCGACGCTTCGCGCTCGACCGTTTGCGTCACGGCGTCGAAGTAGCCGGTGCCGACTTCGCGCTGATGCTTCACGGCGGTGAAGCCCTTTTCGGCAGCTGCGAATTCAGCCTGCTGCATTTCGACGAAAGCACTCATCTGCGTGCGGGCATAGCCGTGCGCGAGATTGAACATCGAGTAGTTCAGCGCGTGGAAGCCGGCCAGCGTGATGAACTGGAACTTGTAGCCCATCGCCCCGAGTTCCTTCTGAAACTTGGCGATCGTCGCGTCGTCGAGATTCTTCTTCCAGTTGAACGACGGCGAGCAGTTGTACGCCAGCAGCTTGCCCGGGAATTCCTTATGGATCGCCTCGGCGAATTTCTTCGCAAACTCGAGGTCCGGCTTGCCGGTTTCGCACCAGATCATGTCGGCGTACGACGCGTAGGCGAGGCCGCGCGAGATGGCCTGCTCGATACCCGGCTTCGTACGGTAGAAACCTTCGACGGTGCGCTCGCCGGTCAGGAACGGCTTGTCGTTGTCGTCGATGTCCGAGGTCACGAGGTCGGCCGCTTCCGCATCGGTGCGGGCGAGCAGGACGGTCGACGTGCCGGAGACGTCAGCCGCCAGACGCGCTGCGGTCAGCTTGGCGATGTTTTCGCGGGTCGGCACGAGCACCTTGCCGCCCATGTGGCCGCACTTCTTCACGGAAGCGAGCTGGTCTTCGAAGTGCACGCCGGCGGCGCCGGATTCGATCATCGCCTTCATCAGCTCGAACGCGTTCAGCACGCCGCCGAAACCGGCTTCTGCGTCAGCCACGATCGGTGCAAAGTAGTCGATGTAGCCTTCGTCGCCCGGATTCTTGCCTTCCGACCACTGGATCTGGTCGGCACGCGTCAGCGTGTTGTTGATGCGCTTCACGACCAGGGGCACCGAATTGGCCGGATACAGGGACTGGTCCGGGTACATTTCGCCGGCCACGTTGGCGTCGCCCGCCACCTGCCAGCCCGACAGATAGATCGCCTTCAGGCCGGCCTTGACCTGCTGCATGGCCTGGTTGCCGGTCAGCGCACCGAGCGAGTTCACGAACGGCTCATTGTTGACGCTTTCCCACAACTTCTCCGCGCCGCGCTTGGCGAGCGTGTGCTCAACCGGCAACGAGCCGCGCAGACGCACCACGTCTTCGGCGCTGTAGCTGCGCTTGATGCCCTTCCAGCGCGGATCCGTTTCCCATTGTTGCTGGAGTTGCTGTGCTTGTTGTTGGCGTGACGTCATGATGTGCTCCTTGATTGCCTGGATAGTGGATCAGTGAACTCTGTCTTCTCGAAGCCGGGCGCCGGCAGGGCGTTTCGTTTCGTGAAGTCTTGTATAAGAGTCTAGGCAAATCAAGGTGCGCGCAATAGATGCATGTCGCGCATTGTTATGGATTTTTAATTGTTTTAAATCAATTGCTTGGCGATGTTGTTCCGCATTAAGAAACGTCATTTCCCCTGCTGCAATAGCGTTCGTTGTGCCACGCAGCACGATTTTTTACGAGGCAAAAAAATTTTCCACATCGTGAAATTTCGCGTGCGACCAGGTACGGACGAAAAAAAACCGGTGCATAAGCACCGGTTTCTTCTGACGTCTGGGTGGCCGAGGGCCGCCTTAAGCGTTTTAGCTAGCTTGGCAATACGTCCTGCGCAGGGTCTTTGGCGACTGCGAGGCAGGGTGTTGTGCTGGCCAGACTTTGGCTGCTTAGCTGCCGCGACGGGCCGTACGCGGACCGTCGCTGCGGCGTGCGCCGTAGCCACCGTCACGCGAGCCGCCGTAACCTTCACGCGAACCGCCGCCAGCCGACTTGCCGGCCCAGCCGCCGCCATTGCCGCCACCGTTGCCCGTGCGAGCTCCACCGCCGTTACCGGCCGGCTTGCCAGCGCCGCTGCCGCTACCGAAGCGACGGCCACCGCCGTTGCCGCCGCCCGGACGGCCACGGCCGCCAAAGCCAGGACGGCCATTGCCCGACGGAGCCGACTTGCGCGGCTCGAAGCCTTCGACAACATTAACCGCCAGCGGAGTGCGCACGAAACGCTCGATGCGCTTCAACGCGCCTTGTTCTGCGTGATGCACGAGGCTCACGGCGATGCCCGAGCGGCCAGCACGGCCGGTACGGCCGATACGGTGCACGTAGTCTTCAGCGAACTTCGGCAGGTCGTAGTTGAACACGTGCGTGATGCCCGGGATGTCGATGCCGCGAGCGGCGACGTCCGTGGCCACCAGCACGCGCACACGGCGCTCGCGCAGGGCCTTGATCGTGCGGTTACGTGCGCCTTGCGGCAGGTCGCCGTGCAGGGCGGCCGATTCGAAACCGGCGTCGGCCAGACGGCCAGCCAGTTGATCCGCGTCCATCTTGGTTGCCGTGAAGACGATAGCCTGGTCGAGGCCCGAATCACGCAGCAGATGGTCGAGCAGACGGTCCTTGTGATCGCGGTCGTCAACGTAGTGAACGGTCTGCGCGATGTTGGTGCGCTGTTCAAGGCGTTGAACGATCTCGATACGTTCCGGATCCTTCAGCAGGCGGCCGGTCAGCGAACTGATCTTGCCGTCGAGCGTGGCCGAGAACAGCATGGTTTGACGCGTTGCCGGCGTAGCGGCGACGATCGTTTCGATGTCTTCGATGAAGCCCATGTCCAGCATGCGGTCAGCTTCGTCGAGCACGAGGATCTGCAGTTGCGACAGGTCGATACGGCCGCGTTCCAGATGGTCGATCAGACGGCCCGGCGTAGCAACCAGGATTTCCGGGTTCTTGGCCAGCAGCATCAGCTGTTGACCGTAAGCGACGCCACCGAGAATGCTGACGGTCCGCAGGCGCTTCAGGTGCTTGCCGTACGTGGCAGCGGCGGTGGTGACCTGCATCGCGAGTTCGCGGGTCGGCGTCAGAACCAGCATGGTCGGACGGGCAACCGGTTGCGGACGGCGCGTG
>Ga0302220_10000521_pt1 | contig 32609 bp, 23 predicted proteins | sample II_Palsa_E1_3_FD_194572 | JGI IMG/M metagenome (GOLD analysis project Ga0302220, IMG submission 194572) | Peat permafrost microbial communities from Stordalen Mire near Abisko, Sweden - II_Palsa_E1_3 | ecosystem: Environmental > Terrestrial > Soil > Palsa > Peat permafrost | place: Sweden...
GCCCGCAACGCAAACCGCTTCAGCTTACCCGTCTCGGTGCGGGGCAAAGCATCCACAAATTCAATCGCGCGCGGATATTTGTACGGCGCGATCTGTTCCTTCACGAAGGTTTGTAGCTGCACCACGAGCGTGTCGCTCGGTACAAATCCTGCCCTAAGAACGACGAACGCCTTGGCAATTTGCCCACGTTCCTCGTCGGCCACGCTAACCACCCCGCACTCCGCAACCGCTTCATGCAACAGCAGTGCGCTTTCCACTTCAGGGCCGGAAATATTATAGCCGGCCGAGATAATCATGTCGTCGGCACGGGACTGATAAAAGACATAACCATCGGCATCGATACAAACCGAATCGCCCGGAAGGTTCCAGCCGTCGCGGACGAAACTACGCTGCCGCGGGTCGCTTAGATAGCGGCACCCGGTCGGCCCTTTGACCGCGAGCATGCCGATCTCGCCAACGGGAACGGGCTGCATCGTGTTGTCCACCGCCTGCACCACGTAGCCCGGCACCGCGCGCCCGATCGCTCGGTCGCGCGTCTGTCCATCGGCGCTCGACACAAAGATGTGGATCATTTCAGTGCTGCCAATTCCATCGATCATCTGCAAACCTGTGGCCTGCCGCCAAAGCTTGCGCGTGGCATCCGGCAACGCTTCGCCGGCCGAGACACTTTTTCTAAGGCTCGATAAATCAAAGCGCGAAGCAAGGCCCGCCATTTGACGATAGAACGTCGGCGCCGTGAACATGATCGTTGCGCGGAAACGCTCGACCACTTGCAGCAGCGTCTCCGGCGTCAACTTCTCGATCAATACCGACGATGCCCCTGCACGCAACGGAAAACACAGCAAGCCACCGAGCCCGAAGGTGAACGCTAGCGGAGGCGTGCCGCAGAATATATCGTCGGGGGTGGGCTTGAGAATATGTCGCGGAAACAGGTCGCACATTGCAAGCACGTCGCGATGAAAATGCATGCAACCCTTTGGCATCCCCGTTGTACCGCTGGTAAATGCGATCAGGCAGACGTCGTCGGCCGCGGTGTCCACCGCTGTGTACTCGGCGGGTTGAAGCAACGCGATCGTATCGACCGAATCGGGGCCATCGTCATGAAAGAGCCTTGTTTGCAGCAGGTTTTCGCAAAAGTACACGCTAGCGGGGTCGCTGCATTGCGCGAGTTCATCGACCAGACGTGCGTCACATAAGGCTGCTGAGACCTGAGCCTTATCGATGATCTGCTTCAGTTCCTTGGCACGCAGAAGCGGCATGGTAGGCACCACCACGAGCCCTGCCTTCAACGACGCAAGCCATGCGATTGCCATGTGCAACGTGTTTGGCCCACGCAGCAAAATGCGATTGCCCGGCACCAATCCCATCACCCCGGTCAGCACGTGCGCTGACTGGTTCACGCGCGTGCGCAACTCGCTATATGTGGTCGCGTGCGGAACACCCTCCACGTCGGACCAGATCGCGGGCCGCGCGCCTTGCCCACGGTCCGGATGGTCATCGATTATCCGGTCGAGCAATTCGACTGCGCAATTCAGGCGCGCCGGATAGGAGACGTCGGGGTTGTCGAGCAGAAACTGCGGCCACTCGCCGGGCGGCGGCAAGTTGTCGCGAGAAAACGTATCGACGTGAGCCGAAGGTTCCATGGTGAGCTCCGAGAACAACGAAATAAGCGACGAGATGAGCGACGGTTGTTAATCCGGAATGACGGCGGTGGCTTCGATCTCCACCTTGGCTTCGTCTTCAATGAGCGCGGCCACCTGCACGGCACTCATCGCAATGTCGTAGTTGCCGATCAGCTCTCGAAACGCGCTGCCCACGTCCCTCAGCGCGGCGAGGTATTCACGCTTGTCAGTCACGTACCAGGTCAACCGCACGAGATGCTCCGGGCGCCCCCCGGCAGCGTCGAGCACCGCGACTATGTTGGCCAGCGCCTGGTGCGCCTGCGCAGCGAAGTCGCTGCTCTGGAAGTGCCCTTGCGCGTCCCAGCCAATCTGTCCTGCTATGAACACCTGCGTGCCGCGCGCGGCAACACCGTTCGCGTATCCGCGCGGTTTGACCCAACCGGCTGGGAGCAATGCTTTTTTCACGACCTTGTCTCCTTTGATGCGTCCTGTACTTGGTCCTTTGCTTCGGCGAGCGCCACGGGATTGAAGCGTGTAAGCGCGGCCCGAATGTCATCAGGGATATCGATCGACGCCCCAGACTCCAACGACGTTGTCACCAGCACCTGACGCGCAAGAAAGCGCGTTTCGCCATGCGACTGTGCGTCAATCACAATGCCAACAGAACGAGCCCCTATACGATCAAGCGTTAGCGACAGGATCAGCGTGTCGCCCATCTGGCTCGGTTTCGAAAACGTGCAATCGAGCTTCACGATCGGCAAGCCGACGCGGCGCGTGCTGATCATCGCGGCATAGTCAATGTCGAGCGCTTCGTTGAACCAATCCTCCACCAGCGCGTTGGTCATCACGAGATACTGCGGAAAAAAAACGATGCCGGCAGGATCGCAATGCGAAAACCGAATACGCACCGGCCGCTCGAAATGGGTCGATGGTTCCGTCATGCATTCCTCGCGGCATGAGCCTTGAGCAGATCGCGCCCAACAATCAACTGCTGCACTTCAGTCGCGCCCTCGTAGATCCGTAAAGCACGAATCTCCCGATACAGTTGCTCGACCACCGCGCCGCTTTGCACACCGCTACCGCCCCACAGTTGCACCGCCGCATCGATAACCTGCTGAGCGCCCTCGCTCGCATGCCACTTCGCTAATGCAGCTTCACGCGTGACAGACTTGCCCTGATCGCGCAACCAAGCCGCTCGATATACAAGCAACGCGGAGCTGTCGATAGTGAGCGCCATTTGCGCGAGCTTCGCTTGCGTCAGTTGGAAGTCGCCCAGCGTCTGACCGAACATCTTGCGCGTCGCCGCGCGTTCGATCCCTTCGCTCATGGCTCGCCGAGCGAAGCCAAGCGATGCCGCCGCAACCGACGTGCGAAAGATATCGAGTGTGCGCATGGCAAGCTTGAAACCTTCGCCACGATTGCCGAGTAAAGCGGTATGCGGCACGCGTGCGTTCTCGAAAGAAAGCCGCGCTAACGGATGCGGCGCGATCACATCGAGCCGTTCGGCAATACGCAGTCCCGGCGTATCCGCATCGACGATAAACGCGCTGATGCCACGCGCGCCCGCCGCCTCGCCGGTACGGGCGAACACCACGTAAAAGTCCGCGATGCCACCGTTCGAGATCCAGGTCTTCTCGCCATCGAGCACGTAAGAATCGCCGTCTTCACGAGCGCTGAGCGCGAGCGCCGCGACGTCCGAGCCTGCGTCGGGTTCAGTCAGCGCAAACGCGGCGATTGCCTCGCCGCTTGCCACGCGCGGAAGATAACGCTGCTTTTGCGCTTCGTTGCCGCCAAGCGAAATCGCGCCCGATCCAAGTCCCTGCATCGCAAGCACGAAGTCAGCAAGACCGCTGTGACGAGCAAGGGTTTCGCGCAGCAGGCAAACGGCGCGCGTGTCGATGGTGTCGCCGTGGCCGCCATAAGCCGTGCCGCCTATGCCATAACGCAACCACCCTGCCGCGCCAAGTTCACGTACGAGACGACGGCAGATCGCATCGACGTTCGCATGATCGGCATGCGTATCGCCGAGATGTTCCGCTGCCCACGTGTCGATACGTGCGCCAAGTTCACGATGCCTTGCTTCGAAGAACGGCCATGCGAGGGCTTCGTGGAAAGCATCAGACATTGTTTGAGGATTGGCCAACTCAATCTCCCTCGAACACGGGCCGCGTCTTCGCAGCGAATGCGCGATACGCGCGGCCGAAATCGTTGGTCGCCATGCAGATTGCCTGCGCCTGCGCTTCGGATTCAATGGCGTCGTCGATGCTCATGCTCCACTCCTGATGCAGCATCTTCTTCGTGATGCCATGCGCGAAGGTCGGCCCCGACGCAAGATCGGTGGCAAGCGATTGCGCTTCGCGCAGAACGTCGTCGGGCTCGCACAGGCGGTTATAGAAACCCCACGCGAAACCCTCGTCGCCACTGGCGGAACGCCCCGTGAAAAGCAGTTCGGCCGCTCTTCCCTGACCGATGATGCGCGGCAGGATCGCACACGCGCCCATGTCGCAACCCGCCAGTCCCACACGGGTAAACAGAAACGCGAGCTTGCTTCGCGCTGTACCTAGCCGCATGTCCGAAGCCATCGCCAGGATCGCTCCCGCTCCGGCGCAGATGCCATCGACGGCCGCAACAATCGGCTGCGGGCAATGACGCATCGCCTTGACGAGGTCTCCCGTCATGCGCGTGAACATGAGCAACTCGGGCATGGGCAGGTCGACGAGCGGCGCGATGATGTCGTGCACGTCACCACCGGAGCAGAAATTGCCTCCGGCGCCGTGGATCACGATGCTCTTTACATCGGTGGCGTAAGCGAGCTGGCGGAACAGGTCGCGCAGCTCCGCATACGATTCGAACGTCAGCGGATTCTTGCGCTCGGGCCGCTCAAGGGTGATCGTGCCGACTCCCCGCTCCACCGTCCATCCAAAGTGCTTCGCGCGATAGTCGTCGAGGGTGGTGCGGTTGCCGGCAAAAAGCGCGGCGGTGTTTTCGTTCATCGACTGTCTCCGTATCTGTGTGCTTTGGCAGGCTTCACGAATCCGTGCGCTCACGCAAATGTTGCTTGAGCTTGCCCAGCTTCTGATGCATGCGCGCTTTGTCCGCAAGCGGCAAACCGCCGAACAATTCGACGACCCATTGTTCATGCGCACGCGCCATGCGATCGAACGACTCGCGGCCATGGGCGGTGAGTCGCACGGCAAACGAACGGCGGTCGTTCGGATCGGTATCGCGCACGACAAAACCTTCCTTCTCCAACTGGTCCGTGAGACCCGTTACGTTGCCGCCGGTAACCATCAAACGGCGCGACAGCTCGTTCATCTTCAGGCCGTCGGGATGGCGCTCAAGTTGCGCCATCAGGTCAAAGCGCGGCAGCGTGGTGTCGAATTCGGCACGCAGGCGGCGGCGCAACTCGGCTTGCACAAGATTTGTCGTGGTCAGCATGCGCAGCCATAGGCGCAGTCCCATGTGACTATCGACACCTGTGCTCATCTCAAGGTCGACAACGTTGCCGGCGGCTTTGGCCTTCTCGGGCGCGGCAGGTTTAACCGTGCGGGCAGCGGGCTTGTTCACATTACTTCTCCACCTGAAATTGAAATGGTCTGGCCGGTGATCGATCGCGACTCCGGCAGACACAGCCATAACGCAGAACTGGCCACTTCGTCCGGCGTCACGAAGCGACGTTGCGGGTTGGATCGCAACAGTGCTTCGCGTGCTTCGTCCTCGCTACGTCCGGTCTGCGCAACGATCTTTTCGATCGACTGTTCGAGCAGTCCGGTTTCGGTATAACCGGGACACACCGCGTTGACGGTCACGCCACGCGTGGCGACTTCGAGCGCGAGCGAACGTGTCAAACCGATCACGCCATGCTTGGCCGCGCAATAAGCGGCCACATAGGCGTAACCCACCTGACCTGCAGTACTGGCGACGTTGACAATGCGCCCGCTGCGACGTTCTAACATTCCTGGCAACACCTCCTGCGCGCAGAGGAACACGCCAGTCAGATTCACGTCGAGCATGCGTTTCCACAGCGCCAGATCGGTCTTCGCAAACGGTGCGGCTTCGGCCTGGCCCGCGTTGTTGACGAGGATGTCGATGAAGCCGTGCTCGCGTGTAGCAGCGAACGCAGCAGCAACGGAATCGGCAGAGGTGACATCAACGCTCTGCACATGCACCGTTCCGGCTTCGCTCAGGACTTCAGCCTGATAGGCGAGCCGCGCCGCATCCCGGCCCATCAACGTGACCTGCGCGCCGGCTGTCACCAGCGCGTGCGCTATCGCAGCGCCAATACCACTGCCGCCGCCTGTGACCACTGCGTGCTGTCCGTCGAGCGAATACGTTGCTGTGTTCATGCTTCGCCCTCCGCACGCTGCGCGCGCTCACGTTCATAGCCGCGCTCGAGCTGCGACTTCGCGGCGTAGTATTGCTTCGGCCAGGTGATATCGACATAACCCAACTTCGCGGCCTGGTCGAGCGTCCACGAAGGATTGGCAAGATGCGGACGTGCCACGGCGCAGAGGTCGGCGCGGCCCGCTGCAATGATGCTGTTCACGTGGTCTGCTTCCGAGATCGCCCCGACCGCAATGGTCGCAATGCCAGCTTCATTGCGCACGCGATCCGAGAAAGGCGTCTGGAACATGCGGCCATAGACCGGCTTCTCTTCCTTGCTCACCTGTCCCGACGATACGTCGATCATGTCTGCGCCTGCTTCCTTGAACGCTCGAGCGATCAGGACGGCGTCGTCGGGCGTGATGCCGCCATCCACCCAATCGTGCGCCGAGATGCGCACGGAAATGGGCTTGTCCTTGGGCCACGCTGCGCGGATCGCATTGAACACTTCGATCGGAAAACGCAGTCGGTCCGCGGACGAACCACCGTATTCATCGTTGCGTTGATTCGTGAGCGGCGAGAGAAAACCGGACAGCAAATAACCGTGCGCGCAGTGCAGTTCAAGCCAGTCAAAACCGGCGTCAGCGGCAAGCTCAGTCGAGCGCACGAACTGCGCCTTGATCTCGCGCAGATCGTCGGCGGTTGCTGCTCGCGACCATTGACTGATGTCTTTCAAATACTGCTGCCGCGACGCCGATACGATCGGCCAGTTGCCCTCTTCAAGCGGCCTGTCGATTCCCTCCCAACTTACGCGTGTCGATGCCTTCGCGCCCGCATGACCCAACTGGATGCCGATCTTCGCATCGCTCTCACGATGCACGAAGTCGACAATGCGCCGCCATGCGTCGCGTTGCGTGTCGTTGTACAGACCCGGGCAGCCGGGCGTAATGCGGCCCTCGGGCGAGACGCAGGTCATCTCGGTCATCACTAATGCCGCACCGCCCATGGCACGGGCGCCGAGATGCATCAGATGATAGTCACCCGCGATGCCATCGACAGCCGAATACTGGGCCATGGGAGAAACCACCACGCGATTCTTCAGCGTTACGCCGCGCACGGTGAACGGTGTAAACATCGGCGGGACGGAGCGCTTGCTGCCACTGTCGATATCAAGCCCCGAACGCTGCGCGATCCAGTTTTCAAACTCGGCGAGATACGCGGCGTCGCGTGAACGCAGGTTTTCATGGGAGATACGCTGCGAGCGCGTAAGCAGCGAATAAGCGAATTGCTCCGGCTCGAAAGACGCGTAGCGGTCCACGTTTTCAAACCACTCCGTGGAGTTGCGCGCGGCGTTCTGGATGCGCAGGACATCGACACTGCGTACGTCCGTGTAGTGGCCGAGCGCGGCCGGCAGATCGCCCGGATGCGCCGCGATGCTGTTCGTCAGTTCGATCGCGTCTTCAAGCGCGAGCTTGGTGCCGGAGCCGATCGAGAAGTGCGCCGTATGTGCGGCATCGCCCATCAGGACAATCGGCGTCACGCTGCCATCGCTATTCGGGCGGTCATGCACCCACGTTTCGTTCACGATGCGCGGAAAGCGGATCCACTGCGAGGAGCCACGTAAATGTTGTGCGTTCGACTTGAGCGCGTGGCCGTCGAGATACTTGGCGAAGAGCCGCTCGCAAAATGCGATGCCGTCTTCCTTGCTCATTTCATCCAGGCCGGCTGCACGCCAGACCCGCTCAGGCGCCTCGACGATAAACGTAGACATGTGGTCGTCGAAACGATACGCATGTGCCTGGAACCAGCCGAACTCGGTCTTCTCGAACGCGAACGTGAAGGCATCGAACAGCTTCTCTGTGCCAAGCCAGACGAAGCGACAGTCGCGCAGATCGATGTCAGGCTTGTAGGTGGCTGCGTACTTCGTGCGTACGACGCTGTTGGCGCCATCGCACGCGATGATGAGATCCGCGTCATACGCTTCGTCGCTGGTGACTTGTGTTTCGAACACCAGCTTGACGCCAAGTTCCTCGGCCCGCTCCTGAAGAATGTTCAGCAGGCGCTTGCGGCCAATGCCGCAGAAACCGTGTCCGGACGAGCGCTGCGTGCGGCCGTTGATATGGATGTCGATGTCGTCCCAGTGATTGAACGCATCGAGAATGGCAGCCGCACTCGCCTCGTCCGCACGGCGCAGGTTACCGAGCGTCTGGTCGGAGAACACCACGCCCCAGCCGAAGGTGTCGTAGGGCCGGTTTCGCTCCACGACCGTCACCTCGTTAGCGGGATTTTGCTTCTTCATCAGCAAGCCAAAGTACAGACCCGCGGGGCCGCCACCAATACAAACGATGCGCATCGTGCGCTCCAGGCTGAAGAGTCAGCTTTAATTTAGGCCTCGATAGTTTAGGTGTCAAGTAAATTCATAAAAGAAGACGCTCGTTCGCCGGACCAATGATCCGAGAGAATAAAGTCTGTCACGCGAGAATAAAGTCATTCACGAACCCGGTCGCCTGACAGGAGTGAAAGGGATGGAATGACTTGGAGAGACGATGGAATCCGGCGATGTCGGTGACGGTGGAGTCGGATAAATTTGACCCGTTTCGCCCCTTGTTCGCACCAAATGAAAGCGTTCCGCGACCTGTAGCGAAAGCTTTCCACCAAGGGGGGGCCGAAATTGCCCCAAACGCTTGCTGGACGGGACCTGGAGTAGTTCTGCTGCGCACTGCGTATTCGGCAAAAAATTTGAGCTCGCGACTCGCAGCTCTGAGAATAATCGCAGAGGATTAGCCTCCACGGAAGGCTCCTCCATTTCCGTATAGTCTCGTCGAGCGGTATTTGGCGAAGTCGGTGACGGTGGGGCAGCAAACTGCGCGCAACGGATGTGGTTGGCAGGTTCTGATAGTTTTACTTAAAGCTCGCTGTCAAAGTTTTCGCGGATGCGGTCTTCGTATGAATACATGAACTACCTCCAGGTAGTCCAAGATTTTATCCGCACCCCCGGTGCCCGGTCGCCGGTCAATTTGTCCGCAAATAGCCGCGCGCTCGCCGCAGTTTCGCTGGGTCCCTTTTTCTGAATTAAAATCGCGCTGCGCAATTTAGCAAGTAACTTTCGAGTGTTCCGTTTCATGCGCCATCGATCCAAACGACCGTGATTCCCGTGAACGGTCATTCGGCAGCGCAAGGCCACCGTCGCTTCCTGTTCGGGTTGTACGACGCGTGCCCGCTGGCGTCTGGGCAAGGTGCCGTGCCGACGGATTAGGGCAGGCGTCCTACAACCCAGGTTGTGTAAAAACGTGACGCCGACACATTCACGGTTTCACACAGTCATCGACGCGCGCCGACGGCCTTTTTGAGCCCGTCTAACGGTTACCGGCTTCTTGATCTTTGTGTGAGAGGACGAGGTTCTTAGGCGCGGCAACGCGGCCGGCCTAATGGTAGCCTAGCCTTAGACTCGCATCTTTTGTATGACCGTCCCGGTGCCGAGGATCGCCACGACACGCTTGTAGCCGCCGATCAAGTATCGAGGAGCGCACGGCGTCGAACGACGGAAAGCGCCCGAACTCGCTCCCCGCGCGCTTCCCAGAGTTTGAAGTCCAGATCGGCCGTTCAGCGCTTTGTAAGTCAAAATCGCTCGCGCAGACAAGCCCTCTAAGCCTTCAACGGGGGCCCAAGAAACTCGACACCCCACTTCGCACCAAAGTTTCGTAAAGCGTCGGGTTGAGGCTCACCATTCGCCATTACGCTGCGAAGTTGGTTGAAGAAAGCGGCAGCATCGAGTCCCGGGGTGATCAGCACCAGCATGCGCGACGTCTCTTTGTCGATGTTGGTGAAGCGGTGCGTGCTGCCCGCATGCCCCACCACGGTTTCTCCCGCACTCGCGATAGTGCGCTCCCCGTCCACCTCGAATAGGTATTGACCGGTCAGCACATGGAAAATTTCGGTTTCCCGTTCGTGCCGGTGCATTGGCGGCCCGTATCCGGGCTCATCGGAAGTTTCGATGAGTGTCGCCTTGTTTCCGGTCGCTGCCGCGGCGATGCGCACCTGAACGTTGACGCCGATCGCGGGTATGTCGATGGTGTTGAGATTCGATTGCATGATGTTATGCCTTGAGATTGTTTGTCCGATGGACGATTTGCATGGCGTCGAAGCCAGGAACGATCATCACCAGTTGCTTTGATGGATGGCTGTCGATATTCACGAAGCGATGCGGCACGTTGCCATTTGCCACGACGGTATCTCCCGCCGTCGCTTCGAAGCACTTGCCGTCGACCTCGAAAAGATAGCCCCCTGCAAGACGTAGAAGATCTCGGCTTCGCGATGCTTATGCAGCGGCGGGCCGAAGCCCGGCGCGTTAATCGTCTCGATCAGTTCGAGGCCGCTGCCCGCGAAGTCTTGCGGCGTGCGGACCCTTAACTCCAGGCCGATCTCGGGAACGGCGACGCATCGATCGTTCGCAAGAGCCACGCAAGCGCTCTCAGTCAATTTGAAACTCGTATTCATGGTGGTGTTTCCGAAAATGCACCGGACAAGCCGAACGCCGCCGATGCGCGCTTCAGGAAGCGGAATCAGAACAGGTGATTCACGCGCAAGATGCCTTCATTCGAGCTGTAGCCGCTGCCAAACTGGCCGCCATACTCCAGCTTGATCTCCGTGCTTTTGGAGACGCTGAGGTTCATGTCCAGTTTGACCTTGGCGAGCGCCGACGGCGCCGACGACACCGCGGTGAAAGGCGCAACGCCTGGCGCGCTGCCGACGAACTGCGCGCTCGAATCCCAGTGATTCCTGTTGTGGAAAATCGCGCCGGCCGCAACGTCCGGCCGCAAGACCATGCCGTTCGCGAAAGTCCAGCGGCCGCCAACCTCGAACATCGGCGACGCGGACAGCGTCGTGGCAGTCGAACCGTTGACGGCAAGGTCCAGCGCACCCGCGCCCTGCTCCGTGAATCCACCCGTATGGAAGTGGACGACGTGCAAATCCAGATAAGGCTTCATGTACCAGTCGTTCATCGGGATCGTGTACGCGATGCGCGAGTGCAAGCCGGCCTCGTAGCTGTTGAAGTCGCCCTTCGCTTGAGCTGCGTAACCCGGCAGCGAGACGTTTCGCGTGGAGTCGTACCAGCCGTAGCCTGCATCCGCGCCTCCGGAAATCGTCCAGTTGCCAATCTCCTTTTTGAGCATGACGCCGACTTGCGGGCCGTGTCCGTTCACATCGCCGACGCCATCCGAGCCATCGAGGTTCGACGTGTCGTAGCCGACACTGCCGCCGACGAACCAGCCATCGCCGATAGCGTGCTGGCCGCCGAACTGCATCGCATACGTGTTCGCCGAATAGCCGATCGTGCCGGAGCCATCCGCGCTCGTGTGGTTATCGATGATGCGTCCCCACACGCAGTCGCGCTCGTGCATCATCGCGTCGGCCGGGCCGTCTAACGACGGGCAGCTATACATGCGCTCGACGAACGCGTGGCTCGCGGCAAGGCTTGCGATTCCCACGGCCTGCTGCGTTTCGTTGCCGAGCCTGTTGAGCGCCGCGTTATACGACGCGTGATTCGCAACGCCATTCGCCAACTGTGCGAAGGCTGTACCGAGCGCATCGGCGTTCGCGCCTGCGTCGAAATTGGCCTGCAGGTGGGTCGCGACCGCCTGCGCGTTCGCGCTCAGACCCTCCGCGTTCTCAGCGAAACTCGCATGCGGCGTGACATAGAGCGACTGGCCGCCGGACTGCGCATCAGGCGTCTTGCCGCTCGCCAGCGTGTATTTGACGAGGTAGGGATTGCTCATCTGCAATTGCGAGGCATCCAGCGCGCCTTTCACGTCGATCACGTCGAGCGTGCTGTTCGTGAGGCGCGCCGGGCGCATTACGAGCTGGCCTGCAAGCGTCGCGTTACCCGCTACGACCAGACGATCGTTCGTGGCCGCGACGTGATCGCTGTCGATGACAATGTTGCCCGTCACGCCCTGCGCCAGATCGCCCGTCACGAGCGTGACCGCACCGGGCGCGCTCCTGCCGCCGACATCGAGTGTCCCGTTGTTGCGCGTGAGCGCCGCCGCGACCGTCGAACCGGTATTCAGCGTGCCGCCCGGATCGTTCACCACCTGTCCTTCGCCGCCATCGTTCTCGAGATTGATCGTGCCATCGATCACGCCGGTTGCGCCGTTATGCACGAGCGTCTCGCCGTTGTAACTGAAGACCGCCGAGCCATTTACGCCGGCCGTCGAGGTGATGATGCCGTTGTTGTTGACCGCGTTGAGCGGCGTCGTGCCATCGATGCTCAGCAAGCCTTCGAAGACCTGAATGGCCGCCGCAGTGCCGTCGCCGCCGTGGTAGAAGTCCTTCCCGCCGGAAACCGTCGCGCCCTGATTGACGTTGACAACGATCTGCGATCCATTCAGGTCCGCGCCGCCCGCCTGCGAGCTTTGCGCGTAAATCCCCGGCGATGCGGCGCCCGTCGCGCTGACCGTGCCGCTCACGTTCACGTTGACGGGCCCGCCGTTGCCCGAGCCGCCGAACGAGCCCGCATACAAACCTTGCGCGTATTCGCTCGCGCCCGCCGTGAAGTAGCCACCTCCGCCGCCCACGCTCTGCGCGATGATCGCAGGTGCGTTGGCGCCGCTTGTCTGCACGCTCGATCCGGCGCCGACCGTCACCGCGACCGTGCCGCCGTTGCCGCTGCCCGGATGATTATTGGCAGCGTAATAACCGAGATGCGCTTGCGACAAGCCCGTGTCGCCCGCAATCCCGCCGCCGCCGCCCACACTTTGCGCGAAGATGCCGACCGCACCCTGCCCGCCGGTGACAATGCTGCTGCCGCTGTTCGCGGTCACGGTCACGTCGCCGCCATTGCCCCGCATCGCAGCGGTGTTCATGAATCCGCCCGGACCGCCCGCGATTTCGCCGCCGAGTACGATCCCGCCGCCGCCGCCCACGCTTTGCGCGAGCACGCCGTAAGAGTTGCGCCCTTGGGTCGTGATCATGCCGCTGTTGTTGACGTTGGCCGCACCGGCCGAGCCGTTGCTACCGTCATCGCCGGTGCCCCCGAAGACGACGTTCAACTCGAACGTGCCATTGTTCTTGACCGGGTCTGGGTTGGCGCCGCCGCCCGCGTTGTCCGTGGCGTCGGTCGACGCCGCCTTCACGATGCCGCCGCCTCCGGCGATGCTTTGCGCAATGATCCCGCTTGCGTCGTGGCTTTCCGTGAGAATGCTCGCGCCCGCGTTATTGTTGACGGTCACAGTACCGGACAGGACCGTCGCGGCATCGTTGCTCTTGCCGATCTGGTCGCCGCCGATGTTGATGCCCTTGTTGCTGACATTGAGTCCTTGCAGCGCGCCGTTGCGCCCGCCCGCGACGCCGCCCATCCCTCCGCCGCCGCCGATGCTTTGCGCCACGATGCCGTTCGCTATCGAGCCGATCGTGATGATGCTGGCGTTCGTATCGTTGGTGACGGTTACGTCCGACCCACTGCCCGCCGCGCCGCCCGAGCCGCCCACCGCAACCGGCGCGCTGACGCTGTCCTGATCGACGTTGAGCGAGCCCGAGCTCGTCGCCGCGCCGCCCTTGCCGCCGCCGCCGCCGATCGATTGCGCGAGAATGCCGTCGGACATGACGCCGATCGTGCCGATGCTGCCGGTATTGCTGACCTGCACGATGCCGCCGTTGCCCGCCGCGCCGCCCGAGCCGCCGATTGCAATATTGGTCTTGATCGACGTGGCGTTGCTGTCGTCGCCCGAGTCGCCCTGATCTTCGCCGAGGTCGCCAAGATCGCTGGCATCGTCCGCCGGGCTTGAACCCAGACGGCCTGCGGCAACGGTGGCCGGAGAAGTATCGAGAAGTTGACCGGCGAGCGCGCTCAACGCGGCGACGCTCGTGTATTGGCTGCCGATGCCGCCATCCTTGAAGGCGTTGGCGAGCGCGTCGAGGGTTGAGTTGGTGGCGCTGCTGCCATTGCCGCCGTCGCCTGTGGACTTCTTGCTGCCGATGCTCGTCGCGGCTTTCCCGCCCATGCCGCCCCCGCCGCCGATGCTCTGCGCGACGACCGCCGAGGCGTCGGCGCCGAACGTGACGATCGAGCCGCTGTTGCTCACCTGCACCGAGGCCGTCGGATTGTTCGACGCGTCCACGACGGTCGCCGAACCGCCGGCACCGCCCGAGCCGCCGATGCTCACGGTCGCGCTGAAATCGCCCTTGCTCGTGCCCGCCGCGCCGCCCGCGCGTCCGCCGCCGCCCCCCACAGCCTGCGCGATAATCCCCGACGCGCCGTCCCCGAGTGTGAGAAGCGCGCCGCTATTGCTCGCCTGCACCAAGCCCAATGCGTTGCCGCCTTTACCGCTATTGCCGCCGATTGGAATGCTCGCCGAGATGTTCGTGCCGTCGCCTGTGGCCTTAGCCTGTGCATCGCCGCTGCCGCCGTTGCCGCCGCCACCTCCGATCGACTGGGCAAGGATGCCGTCCGCCGATTCACCCGTCGTGACAATCAGGCCGGTGTTGGCGGCGTTGATCGCGTTGCCGTCGCCGCCTGCGCTACCCTTGCCACCGATCGCCACCGACGCATCAATGTTGAGTTCGCTGCCAGTCGTGCTCGACGTGGCCGACGAATCCCCGCCCGAACCGCCGCCGCCGCCGATGCTCTGAGCGATCATGCCAATGCCGCCCGCGCCGCTCGTCGCGATCAGGCTCGCATTCGTGATCTGTGCCGTGCTGCCGTCGCCGCCTGTGCCGCCTGAGCCACCGATCGACGCTGTCAGCGAGAGCGACGGCGTGTCGTCAGGCGCATAGGTTTTCGATGTCGCAACAGACGCCGCGCCGATTCCGCCGCCGCCGCCGATGCTCTGCGCCACGATGCCGAAGCTATCCGACCCGCTCGTGCGAATCGCGCCCGTGTTGGTCTCGGTCATTCCGTCGACGAAGCCGACCCACGCCGCCGAGCCGCCCGCGCCGCCGTTACCGCCAACCGATTCCTGCGCACCGAATACGCCGTTGGTGTCGTTGCTGAAGGCCGCGCCGCCCTTGCCGCCGCCACCGCCGATCGACTGCAGTTCCATGCCCGACGCATGCTGTCCGCTCGTGACAATATTCCCGCTGTTGTAGGCCTGCACGGTCCATCCGTTGCCGCCCGCGGCCCCGCTGCCGCCAATCACCAGATTGATTTCCGCACCTTGGCCGCTCTTCGCATCGCCGCCGTTGCCTCCGCCCCCGCCGATGCTCTGCGCCTGAATCCCCGCTGACGACCGCCCGCTTGTCGTGATGGTCTGGCTCGAATTGATCGTCACACTCGCACCTGAACCGGCGTAAGCGCCCGCGCCGCCAACTGCCATCCAGCCATTGGAATCGCCGCCGTTGCCTCCGCCCCCGCCGATGCTCTGCGCGAGCACGCCGGGTGAATCGGTGGTGCTCGTGGCGATGTTGCCGCTGCCTCCAACGAGCACGTTGCCCCCGTTGCCGCCGAACGCGCCCTCTCCACCAGACGCGCCGAAACCGCCGCCCTTGCCGCCGTTCGCGCCCGCGCCGCCGAGGGACTGCGCGAGAATGCCCGGCGAATGCGATGCGCCTGCCGTCGATAAGGTGCCATCGTTGGTCACCGTAACCGAACCCGCGTTGCCGCTCTGCCCGGCGATCCCGCCATTGTCCACGCCGCCGCCCGCACCGCCCGCGCCGCCGATTCCGCCAAGCGACTGCGCCCAGACCGCGGGCGTCATCGGGTTCGTGCCGGTGCCGGCCTGCGTCGCGACGCTGCCCGACTGAACCGTTACGACGACGTTTCCACCCGGCGCGCCCGCGCCGCCCGTGCCGCCCTGACCGCCCGCCTGAGCCGTGCCGGTCGAGCCGCCCGCGCCGCCGTTGCCGCCCGCGCTGACCGCCCAAATGCCCGCGCCCTGGTCGCTCGGATAGGTACCGCCGACGCGCCCATTTGCAAATCCGACGATCGACGTGCCTGTTATGACCGTGACGTTCCCGCCCGGCGCGTCCGAATCCGCACCATCGACACCGAACTTGCTGAAGCTGGTCACGTGCGGATTGCCGGTGCCGCCATTGCCGCCGACGGACGCCGCATAAATGCCCGAGCCAAAGCCGATGACCGCGGCCGTGCTACCCGTCAACGGGTTGACCTGGTTCGGGTTCGCCATGTCTTGGACCGTCACGTCGCCCGCGCTGCCGCCGATCTGCGATGTGCCTTGCGTGCCGCCCGTGCTGGGCACACCGCCGCCGCCGCCCGCGCCACCCTGCGAAACGACGGATATTGCGGGCGCCTGTCCCGCCGCGCCGACATTGGCCGGGCCGGCCATGATCGCCTGCACCTGCGCGCCCGATGTGATGGTGAGCGCCACGCTGCCGCCAGCGCCGGCCGCGCCGCCGTCGCCGCCGTTCAGATTGGTTAAGGGCACCAGCGTGCTATTTCCGCCGCTCGCGTCGCTGCCGTTTCCGCCCGTACCGCCGATACTCAGCATGCCAATCGCGGAAGGCTCGTCGCCTGCGCTTCCCACGCTCCGAAATACCGTCGACGACGACTCGCTGAAGGTGGCCGTTAGCGCAGGTGCAGTGCCCGCGCTCGTGCCCGGATTGCCGCTTTTATCAAGATCGCTCTTCGGTCCGGGTGTGCCTGGGTATCCCGCAGCGCCGATGGTGCAGATGTTTGCCGAGAGCCCGGCGCACGGGTTGCCGCTCGTCTGCGCGTGCGCGCCGAGCATCAAACCGCCCGCCGATGCGCCGATGGCAAAGTGGATCAGTTGCACGAGACGCTTGCGCGCGAGGCGCGGCGTCCCATCGAACGAGGCGCGCGCGGCATGCGCCTGGCGTCGCGCTGTTCCGGCGCGAGCCGATAAGGAAGTGCTTCTATTGCTGAGACGACACGAATGACGGACCGACATGGAATGATCCTCGGATCTGATGGGTTGAAATAGTTGCGTCGAACTTGCTCGCACCGCCGTGCGCGTGAAAGCACGTGCCGGAGTCGTCGCTGCTGGACGCCGGTGGGCCTCGACACACGAGGACACACCGTCTCAGGGTTTCCACATCGACATCGTCTGGACTTTGCTGCTGGCGCTGGTGAACCGAATGACACCGTCGGGACCGCCCGTCGCATTGGTCAAGCCGGCAAACCAGGTGAGTCGTCCAATTCACGGTCGATGTGGCGGCTTGGAGAGCCGGTCGACGCGATCCGTCAATGTGTGTGCCGAACATTCCTGCAAATTCGGCCTGGGAGAATTGTGTTAAATTTTGACTGCTATTCCATCCCCTTAACTGGGTATAAATTGCGCTACTTCGGCAGTCGGAGGCTTCTATGCCCGGGTCCGCTCTGTCCGATGTCATCGATCTGATCTATGCCGCAGCGACCGGGGACGGGGCGGCGTGGGACGATGTCGCCCCACGCTTATGCACGCTCTTTGGCGCACAGCGGGTCGGTCTGGTGCTGCCGGAGGCCCCAGGCAGGATTCGCCAGGTTCTGGGCGGCGGCGATGACGAGTTCGCCGTCTCGTACGCCGCGTACTATCACCGGATCGATCCGTATCGCCAGTCGGCAGAACAACACTTTCGCGACGCCAGATTGCCTCGGATCAATGTGGTAGTGGACGAAGAAATCGTGCCGTACAGCACCCTGAACAAGTCCGAGTACTTCGCCGATTACGCACGGCCAGCCGGATTTCGTTACCTGCTGGGAGGCTTGTCGGGCGTGGAGTCGTTCGCTCCCATAGGCTTTTCGCGCGATGCAGGCAGCGGCCCATTCAGTGACGCCGACAAGCACCGCTTGCTGACACTATTGCCCCATTTGCAGCGCGCGCTTCAACTGGAAAAGCGGCTCGCAATTGCTGACCGGACGCACCTTGGGTCGGGTGCGCTGGACGCACTCGCAATTGCTGTCGTGCTCGTGGACCGCATGATGCGAATCCTCCATGCGAACGCCGCAGCAAGCAGATTGATGGACGGCAGTCGATGCGGCCTCGCGATGCTCGGATCGGGGCCATGCCCGGGTGTGGGTGACATCCGCCTGCTTGCGCGCCATCCGGACGATCAATCGACGCTGGTCAAACTCGTCGCCGACGCCGTCTCCGGCGGCTCAGGCGGTGCGTTCAGATTGCGGACCACGCGCGACGAACCGGCCCAAAACGCACAACTGGCGGTGCTCGTGTCTCCTGCCTTGGGTCACCTGCGTTCCCACGCGACGGACCGCTACGGCGTCGCTCCCGGCGCGGCGATGCTGGTCGTTCGCCAGTTGAATCGCGCGTGGCTACCTCCGCCCAGTCTGATGAGCGAACTTTACGGCCTGACCAAAGCAGAAGCGGAAGTTGCTTTGCGCTTTAGCGGCGGCGCGACCGCCGAAGACGTGGCGCGACACAGACGAGTCTCCCTGGATACAGTCCGCACACAGGTAAAGACCATTCTGCGCAAGACGAATGCGGTGAGCCTGCGCGATCTTGAGCGCATCATTGCGATCAGCTCGGCCATTTTGCCTGCGGCGTCGTAAGGCTGTTCATGGCGGACCGCGTATTTTCATTGCCGATCGGTATTTTCCCGACAAGGTCATGGACGGCCACCAATGAACGACAGTCCGCAGCGCTCCCCGGATCAAGGCGATGCATCACGACCGGTCTCGCCTTCGCTCTCTGCACTCGGCCGCTGGCTGGACCGAATCGACCCTGGTACGCACCGTCGCATCAAGGGGCTTCGGCTCGTCACGGCGTACGGCATCGCGGCCGCACTGGGAGCATTGCAAGATATCGCTCATCACGTGCCGGGCAGCATCCCCCTCAGCTACCTTGCTGGAAGCTTCGCGCTGTGGGCAAGCGTGTCAGAGGGCAAATCGACGCGAGCCGAGTCAGGCCACGATCTCACGTTACTGAGCTTTTCTGCGAGCTTAGGTGCGCTTCTGTTCGTGTTCCTGTCCGAGCCGCTGCGCTTGGCCGGTCCAGCGGGTCCGGAAATGGTTCTGGTGACGGGCGCGTTTCTGGTCGGTTATCTCAAGCGATTCGGCGTCTTGGGTGCAGGCATCGGATCGCAGATTTATATCGGCGAGTTGCTCGCTTACGGCGCTCGTTTGACTAAGGACGACGTGCTGGCAATCGCAATCGCCGCACTGATCGCTACGCTGGCGTCGGTCGTGCCGCGCATGCTGAGCGGACCCGCGGAGCGGCCTGTCACGCCAGCGGTGCTCGCTGCCGGGCCGCAAGTTGTTCCGGGCAGATACTCGCCAGAGTTATTCATGGGATTGCAGGCGGCCATCGGCGCGTTGGTCATTGTTCTTCTGAACGGTCTGGTCGGGCTTGAGGAGTCCGCCTGGGCGATCACCGCGTGCACCTACGTCGTCGCCGGCTCGGCGACCGGGACGGTAGAACGTGTGCGTCGCCGGATAATCGGCACGCTGATTGGTGTTCCGCTAGGCATTGCTTGTCTGCCGGTCGCCGAGCACACGCCGCTACTGGTCTGGGCTGCAGCCGCAATCGCCATGGTCATTTATTCGATGGCGTTGCCGGAGCACTACGACGTTGCCTGTGCGGCGTTCGCTTTCACGTTGATCGTGACGCTCGCCGCTAGCGGGGTGCACTCATACGCGCTCCTTGCTGCACGCGCCTGGGAGACGCTGCTCGGTGGCGCGCTTGGCATAGTCGCCGCAATGGTCGTTTTCCCGATACGCACCCCAAGGTCCGGGAAATAAGAGCTCTAGAAGGCTGTGGTGCCTTCACGACCTTTTGAATTTCGGCGCCGAGGAGAAGGTGACCGAGCCGCTAATTCTGGTTTCGATTGAGGCCGTTTTTTTACACGTTAGCCTACGCATTGCTTGCGCTCGAAAAAGAAGATTTACGCCGCCAAGTCGCAACACTTCAGGGCGAATATTTGGAGACGCAAGCCGGTGTTGTGGGACCGGGCACTGACGTTCCGCGCAACTCGCCACACCTATCCAACGGCTCCGCGACCTGGAAATTTCCGTCGTGATAATTCGGTACCGGGTCCTTTAGCCTGTGCGATTTGGACACGCTAAAAGCCGTCTCTCTGAAGATCGACAAATCCTTCGTATCCGCGATCGGCAGTGACGCCGTGACCGGGTCGGTCATCGACCACATCATTGTGGGCTACATTGTCATGCGCCTTGGTCCGTGCCATGTCGAGATTCTCATCGAGTTAGGATCGCAAACCTTCAAACAGTGCGTGCAGTTCCAGATGCTCGCCTGTTCCGATCAGCGGTGATGTGGCGACGCATCATAGGTCAACTGCTTTGTTGCACTCAGCGCAACTAGAGCGGTAAGCGAGTAATCCGTGACCAGTCAGGTAATGGATCAAGATCGGGCCGCATCGTGACGCTTTCCTGTTCGTTGGGATCCGTTCGGGCGATCACCGCGATGCAAGGCTCATCCGCGCTCGCGTTGTACGGGACATGCGGCACCCCTGCGGGAATATAGAAGAAATCTCCGGCCCGAACCACCGCATGGTGCTCCAGGCGTTCGCCATACCAGCAACCCGAGACGCCGCTCAGCTGATAGATGGCCGTCTCATGTTCCGCATGGAGATGCGCCTTGGCGCGGGCACCCGGTGGAATTGTTGCGAGCTGAAGATGCATATTCTCCGATCCCACATTTTCAGCTGAGATACCGACAGCATAGGTCAGCCCTTGCTTCCCCTCGAACTGTGGACCCGCTTGCACGAGTTGGCAGGTAGCGGTGTTTGGCTTGTGTGTGCTGATGTTCATCGCTTCTCCAGGCAATGAGCGCCGACGCAGGCGAAATTGCGAGCATACGAAGGCAGATTAAACCGCGCGCTGTTCGAAACGGTCATCCATTTGTGGGTCATGTACCGTGTGTCCCGGATATCGAATAGTGCGCTGCGATCAAGGCAGACAATCACTTCAATTTTACGCCGCCCGTCGGCCGCCTGTATCTCGCCTACAACGTCGAGCGGATCTACAAGGGGGCCGGGATATCTGGATGACAGCCGCGTGGCTGGACATCCTGAGGGCATTGCCACGTAAGGCACAGCTGAACGTTGAAAGCAGCTCCGTTAGGTCCGAGGAGCGGCCTGGTTGTCCGCGCGGCTTTCTGTTGAGTATAGGCGGTACGGGCAAATAGCCAGTTTTCAGTGATGGTCAAAGAGCGCGATTTTGTTGGCCTTGATCATGGATCTGACTTTCGACATGAATCGAGCGTGCGGGTCCTTCTTGCACTCTTCCATCACCGTTTCTCCCACCGGATGAGCCGTGTCCACCACCATGGTGTCCGTTTCCTTCACACCGAGCTTATCAACCCCGGCGACCCAGTAGACCAATGCGGGTCGATAAACCTCGTCAACGGCCACGAAATCGGCGCAACTCATCTTCGCAGGACTCAATGGCTTCTCTTGTGCGCTGGCCGCATGAGCGACGAAAAAACACCCGGCGATTGCCAGAACTTTCAAATATTTCATAAGAATTCCAAATATCAATAAATTGAGTTTAAAAACACGGTCGAATACGACATTGATAGCGGATATGGACAGCGTGAAATTCGCCGGCGATCCGTCATTCATGTGAATCGTATAGACGTAGAGTTAGCTGCGAATTAACTCGGGTAAAAGCCACCACTTAGGATTAGCGAACCGTTTGGCGAAGGAGCTAATTATTCCCTCATTTTCCGGTCTCACAATGCGTCACATCGAAGCTCGACTACCGCCTCGAGTCGTGTATCACGCAAAGGAAACGATCATGGAAAACATCAGCGCAACAGCATGCCGGCCCTACATTGACGTCCTGCTCGACCGACTCAAACAACGATCCAATAGCGCGGTGTTGCGCTATCTGGATGATGACGTAACGGGCAACGCCCTCAGACGCTCCATCTTTCGCCATGCACGGGCGCTGACGGCCCTGGGCATTGGCCGGGGTAGCCTGGTCGCACTGCTCTCACCGAATTGCCCGGATGGTCTCGCGATTCGCTACGCGGCAAACCTCCTTGGCGCGGCAACGATCTTCCTGCCTAAGCTTGCGAATGCCAACAGGATGTCCACCTTGTTGACCCGCCTTCAACCCACGCTCCTTGTCGTTTTTCGGGAAACGGTTCGCTTCATTCCCGATGCGTTCGACGGACGCCTGGCCTTCGTCGGCATTGGCCCCGCATCGTCACGCATCGACAAGCTCGCGCAGGCGCAGTCGGAATTGCCGTTGCGCGGACAACTCAGGCCCGATGATCTCGCCGTAGTCGTCTCGTCGGGCGGCACGACAGGCGTGCCAAAATGCAGCCGACGGTCCTTCTCCACCTACTCGACGATGGTCGGCACTGCGGACGACGAGAAGCGACGTCAGCTCATCAATGGTCCGCTTGCCTACCTGTCGCAAGTGCTTGTCGACGCCACGTTGATTGGCGGAGGGACGGTCGTGTTGAAGCCGCACTACGATCCCGCGGAAACGCTCGCAACGATTCAATCGGAACGTATCACCGACATGCTTCTGGTCGAGCCTCAATTGTTCGAAACCATGAATCACCCGGACGTCGGCCGATGCAACTTGTCGTCGCTGCGTTCTATCGTCCACGTTGGTGGCTCGGCGCCTGCGGTGCTGCGTCAACGGGCTGCCCTGCGCCTGGGTTCGGTGCTGACCCACGCGTACGGCGCCAGCGAAATGGGTCTCGTCAGCGTTCTGCCGCCATCCTCTTACGAGGATCGCGACCGGCTCACTTGCGCGGGCCGCATCCGAGCTGGCGTCGAGGTCCGCGTGCGTCGCGCCGATAGAACGATTGCCCGTGCAGGAGAGTGCGGAAACATCGAGGTCAGGTCCGCCACCGTGGCAGACGGTTATTACCACCAGACGCTCGAGGAGGCGCAAAAGTTTCGGCACGGCTGGTGCCTGACGGGCGACACCGGCTTTATCGACGAGGCAGGCTATCTGTACATACTCGGCCGCGCGGCCGACGTCGCGCAAATCGATGGCGTGGCGATTGGCCCAACCCAGATCGAGGATGTCCTGTGCCGCGTGCCGGACCTTCGTTATGCCGTGGTGTTGGCCGCCGACAACGACGCCGCCAAATATGGCTGGAACGCGCTGGTCGAGCCGTGGGTCGCCGGTCCGGACGTTGCGCTCTGCATGCGCAAGCTCAAGATCGCGTTCGGCGCCCGCGTTGCAAACCGGATTCGTATTGTCGTAACAGACCGCGTGCCCCTCACTGAACAGGGGAAAGCAGACCGCACCGCGATCGAAGCGATCGTGAAAGATGATCTGCGTTCGCGTCTCGACACGCTCCCCTCCATTTTCCGCGCACCGGTCCTGGCTATTCATTGAGAAGTCGAGAGTGCTCACTCATTCTCGCGAGACTTTTGGCTCTGGCGCTGGTGACGCTCACCCCTCCGCCGGATCTGATTGATGTCAAAGGACAGCCATCCAAAAAAATGGCACTATTTCGCCAGCTACTCTCTGGAGGTCTCAGGTCATGAGCGAAGAAACGCAAGTGGATTCATCACGGCTGCCGACAAGCCCCGTTGTCATCCGCGACATGGGCAGTTTCCATGTGGGCGGAGAGATGTTGAGCCTTCAGGGAATGCCGTTCCGTGAGCGGGTCAGTACCCTTCAGGGGGCGGTCCATCCGGTCGATCAGAACGGCGAGATTATCGCCGGCCAGATGTATGTCCAGTACGTCAAACTCGAACGCCCGACCAGCGAATGGCCCCTGCTGCTATGGCACGGGGGCGGCATGAGCGGCGTCAACTGGGAAACTACGCCTGATGGCCGCCCAGGCTGGCAGATGTTCTTCCTGCGGGCGGGATTCGACGTTTATGTCTCGGATGCGGTCGAGCGAGGCCGCGCCTCGTGGGCGCCCTATCCGGAGGTCTATGCGGAGGCGCCGTACTTCCGAACTGCACGCGAGGCATGGGAAGAGACCTTCCGGTTCGGGCCTGTTGGATCATGGCATCGCGACCCGGGAGCGAGACGCCCTTACCCGGGCGTGCGCTTCCCGGTTGAGTTCATGGAAACCTTCATGAACCAGTTCGTTCCCCGCTGGTCGACCAACAACGAGCGCACGCAACGCGCCTACGACGCCCTTGTCGGCAAGCTCGACGCCAGCATCATTCTCACGCACAGCCAGGGCGGCAACTTCGGACTGACCGCGGCGCTGCATGCGCCGGAACGCGTCAAGGCGGTCATCTCGCTTGAGCCATCGGGCGCGCCTTCTGCCGACCAGAACGATGCAGCCGCGCTCAGGCACGTCCCTCATCTTTTTGTATGGGGCGACTTTCTCGATCAGCACTCATTCTGGGTAGACTCGGTGCCGAAAGTGCGTCGCTGGTACGACGCGCTGGTGGCCGCGGGCGCAGACGTTGAGTGGATCGATTTACCCGCGCGCGGCATCACGGGCAATTCCCACGCGCTGATGGCCGACGACAACAGCGACGCCATCGCGATGATCGTGCACGACTGGTTGCGCAAGCGGGGTCTGGCGATCTAACCGGAGATCAGTACCCGGTGGATGCGTCTGTGTCCCGATCCTCGGTTGCTCGTTGATTGCTTCCGGCGTTTGTCCGGTTGCCGCGCGTCCGGCCATAACGCGTGTCGAACGTTTCCGCACATTCGGCGTGCGGAAACTATTCACGCTCTCGACCGCAATTTCGACCGATACAAAAATCTTAATGCGCCACTGTCCAGCCGACTCCGCGCACGTTGCGGATCAGGGACGGCCCGAACTTCTTGCGCATCGAATGGATCAGCACGTCAACGGCGTTGCTGTCCACCTCTTTGCCCCACCCGTATAGCCTGTCCTCCAGCTGGTCGCGAGACAGGATCATGCCGGGCCTTTCCAGCAACGCGTGCATCAGCGCGAATTCGCGTACGGAGAGCGACGACGCTACGCCGTTGCAGCACAACATGCGCTTGTTGAGATCGAGATTAAGCGACTCCCCACCGATCCGCGAGGTCGCGTAGCCCGCCTTTCGCCGCAAGACCGCCCGTATGCGGGCAAGCAGTTCGCGGACTTCGAATGGCTTGCGAACGCAATCGTCGGCGCCGACGTCAAGGCTGTGCACACGGGTATCGAGATCATCCAGTGCGGTGAGCATCAGGACAGGGACGTCGTTGCCCGAGGCACGCAACGCGCGCAGCAGATCGATACCGTCTGCGCCCGAGGTACCGAGATCAAGCAAGACGACAGCGTAATAGGCGGTGTTGATGGCCGTGCTACCGGCGTGGCCGTCGCGCACCCAGTCGACACTGCAATCCGCATCGTTTAATGCGCGAAGCAGGCTTCGGCCGATCTGCACATCCTCTTCAACCAGTAAAACTCGCATGATGTCCTATTCGTTTTGGATAGCGTTCGGGAAACGTCAGCCGCACGCTATTGAACATACAAATCCCCCTGTTGATTCGCGAAACTACTGTGCTGGGCTTAGATCACCGGAATTCACGTTTTTGAAGCGTCGTGCGCAGCCTCGCGCATGGTTTTGCCCTGGATCGAATCACGACAAGTGGTCGTCTTGATACTACGGGGCGCAGTGTGCGGGATTTTTCGGAATGGCGAAAATACCGACTATCGATGCCAATATAAGCAGCGCCTATAGCTCACGTATTTGCCCACCTACAGCCGGCCCGAGCGGCAAGGCAATGTCTGGCTCAACCCTGCCTGAAGGCTTTACAGCCGGCCGCGAAAGAGGAATGCGGTGGTCGGTCCGACCGTGGCCGGACTCGACATTCGACGCCCGCGTACTCCGGGATTTTTATCCGCAGGCGATGTTTCAACGTCCTGTCTGCACGTCTGACGCTTCACTTGCAGACCGCGCCAAGGGGGGTCCCAAAAACTCGACTCCCCATTTATCCCCGAATTTCTGCAATGTCTCCGGAGCGGGAATGCCGTTCTTCATGGTGTTTCCGAGTTCGGTAAAGAACGCGGCCGCATCGAGCCCCGGCATGATCAGGATCAACATCTGCGAAGGCTCGGCGTCGATGTTGCTGAAACGATGCGTGCTGCCTGCCTTTGCGACGACGGTCATTCCTGCTTCCGCGACGGTTCGCTTTCCATCGACTTCGAAAAGATAGCGCCCCTTCACGATGTGAAAGACCTCGGTCTCCCGCTCATGCCTGTGCATGGGCGGCCCATAACCCGGAGCGTCCGTTGTCTCAATGAGGGTCGCTCGTCCTTGCGTCGCGGCCGGAGCAATGCGCACTAAAAGATTCACCCCGATAGCGGGAATGACAATGTCGTTTTCCGCTGTCTCCGTGTAAAGAAGTTCGGTATGCATGTGTTTACCTCATGAATGGTGGGCAGCGTGAGCATGGACACACACACGCTTGCAGTTATTGCCGTCAGGCGAACGATGGGGCGTCGAAACCTTAGAAGTCCCGGCCTTCATCCGATCTCAGGATGAACCCGCAGACCTAGCCAAAAATGATTGCGGCATGGTCGACACATCGGGCGAGATTGGTCTACTCGCGCCCTCGGACGTTCACTACCGCGAGCAGCTTGGCCTGCTGGACAAGACGACCTTCTGCGATCAAACCGACACGTCGCGGATGCACCGGGAAGTCTGTTTCACGCACGAAATAGCGCTTGAGCAGTTCCCAATATCCGCCCTGGATCAAGAAGCCACCATTGCGTGCCGCATAACCGTCACGCCGAATCCGATACGCATGAGGCAAGTGATACCAAGGCAGATGTGGCAGATCGTGATGCACGAGATGGTAGTTATTGTTCAGATACAGAAGCCGCATCAGCAGCCCTGCTTCGTTGATGACCGTGCGGTGCTTGGGATCGCGAGCCGCGCGATGCTCGTACAGCGATCGAATCATCGCCAGAGAAAGCGCAGGCCATGTCACCCCCAGCAAGTAGTACCACCACGGTATGCCCGCATAGAACTGCAGCCACGCAAGCAACACCGTGACGAGCGCCGCGTGGATGACCCACGTAGACGCATAACGACTGTCACCGCGGCGCCATTCATTGAACGCTTGCGCGAGCAATGTCACGACACCAAGCGGCGGACCGACAATCAACCGGCCAACGAAACTCTTGCGCATACGCCATAGGGCGCGTTGCCATGCCTTTGCGTTCATCCATTGTTCGCGCAGCACGTAGTTGCTCTCCGGATCAATGTTCGGCTCGGTAAGGCTGTCATCGCGATGATGCGCGATGTGAGTGTCGCGATAGATCGCGTACGGATACCAGATCGCAAGCGGGACACTGCCGAGCAGTTTGTTGATGCGCGAGGAACGCGTCGGATGGCCGTGAAGCAGTTCGTGCTGAAGCGACATGTGCCATGCGCACACCACGATGAGCAACGGCGTCGCGGCCACTATCGATAGCACCCCGGTTTGCACGCACCACGCGACGGCGAGCCAGCCACCATGAATCAGCACGATCAACAGCCACGTGGGCCATTCGGTACGCGCTGTGAACGTTGTTTGCAGCGATGCGATTTCCGACGCATGCGCTTCGTCTAAGTACTCGGCCATTCTCTTCTCAAGCCCGCCTGTTGATCACGGACGCAATCTAGGCTGCGAATATGAGGTATGAATGAGGCCAGTTCAGTTGGAGAGAAGATAATTCGACGCTAATTATTCACGTGGATTATTCAGTCTGTGCGGGCAAGCGTGTAGTCACCCAGAGTCGATTCAGCCAATCCCCGCCCTCATTCTTTGCTAGTTCCGTGCCCGTACGATGAAGTCGTTCGATAGAGCGGTCGTTAATCGCGGCGCGAAATATAATCCGATCGGAAGGAGGCAAGCATGTCACCAGCAGCAATCATCCACGGCGCGCCCATCTGGGTCTGGGTGCTACTTGTCGTCCTGTTATTTCGTGGGTTAAAGGCGCTCAATAGCGGCACGGCGCCGCTCTCGAGGCTCGCCATCACGCCGCTCATCGTAGCGGGCCTGGGCATGGCGCATCTGGCTTCGAATCCACTAGCGGGATGGTTCGCAGTCGTTGCATGGATGATAGGCGCGCTCGTTGGCATTGCGGGCGGCATTGCCATCGCGAGCCGGACTCGCTTCATAGTCGATCCGATTCGCAATACCGTGATGCTGCCGGGTTCCTCTGTGCCGTTACTGCTGATGCTTGCCATCTTCGCCACTAAATTCTGGCTCGGGTTCGAAATGGCTACGCTAACCAATGCATCGTCGCTCGGGATGGTCGTGTTGATCGGCGCTGCGGTGTCCGGAGTCGTCGCAGGCATGTTCGGCGGACGCTTTATTACCTACTGGCGAGCGATGACCGCGCGACGGGTGACGCAGCCGAATTCGCAAAGTGCTTAGGTGTGTCGTGTCACTGGTGTTACCCGCGCGCTGCAGGCCATCGTTGATCGTCGTTAATCCGTCGGAATGATCATCCGCTCCAGCATGGATTGCTTTTGCGTGCGGAAACCATCACGCTCACTGGGCGACGCCGATATGACCGGTTTCTCCACGGTGATCTTGATCGCGTTGCAGTTGTCGACGAAATAAGTGCCCACAACCGAGGTCAACTCGAAGCCGAGTGCATCCGCCACATTGCGTGTGCAAAAGCAGTTCGAGCGCAGCGCCGCTTCATACGCGTCCTTGGAGACGAACAGCACGTCGAATGTCAGCCGGTTGATGCCGGCGTCCTTGCTTCGGATCACACGGGCAATGTCGACCAGACGCCGGCTTCTCGGTAGTGTTCCCAGCGGTGGGTCAGGCGGGACGTCCTCGATCAGCGAGAGCGTCCTGTCGTCGAGATTCTGAGCGCCGGCCGGTTCGCCTACATCGAAATAGTCCGCTCGCGCCTCGCCCGTCTTGTTCCATTCGCGGCCGTTCGCACGGTAATAATGGATAGGAAACATCCGGTTGCGAATGACATCCTCGTTCTGAAGAAGATGATAGAGCGTCCATTTATACGCATTGGTCGCATCGGTTGTATCGATTGTATCGGGGCCGGGTAACGACCCCGCGGCTGCCGACTCGACGCGACGCGCGCCCTCGAGCTTGATGCTCAACGGCCACGGCTTGCCGACGCGATAAAAGCGACTCTTGCGAATGCCGGCCGTGCGGGTATCGACAGCGAAGTACTCCGTTCTGGCCATCGCGAGCACGCCTTCAGGATAAAACTGCAACTGCGGATGAGCTTGCCCATGAAGCATATGCGCGGCGATGGAGTCCGGCGTACAGCGGCGGCTCTCGTCAGGGGAGATAAAAACCGCGCTGCCGTCGTCGTAGAGCTCCGCCACGAGAAAGTCAGATGAGGAGCCGGGATCGCATGCGAGCGCGCCGCCCGCGAGCACGTGCCCAACGTGATACGCAAGCCCCGGCGCGATACCGCGGCGGAGCATGCCGGCGGCAAAGAGCGCCACGTCACCGGAACGGCACGTGAAAATATACTTCGCATTGCTATTCAGTGCAGAAAGTACCGGATGGATGCCCATCTGGCCGACAATCGTACTGTCGCGCAGCGACGCTTCGTCGAGTGCGGGTTCCACGCCGACCGGGCGCAATAAACCGGCGCGCAGTTCGTCGATCACAATCGCCGGATCGAGTTCGGATTGGATCACGGCTACTTTTGTATCGTGCACGTCGAGTTCTTCGAATACTTCGCGGGCGACCTCGAGCATCCAGTCGAGATTGCGATCGCCGCCTGCGATCCCACAGTTACCGAGAATCATCGGACCTTCGATACGTTCTGCGGCAGCGACCATGTTGCGAAGCGTGTTCTTGACAGCATGACGCTCGACGTATTGGCCGCCACTACCGGGATAATACGGTCCGGCATCGGTCGATCCCCCGGGGGAAATCACCGCATCAACACGCCCAACCAGCGCCTTTTTCAGCGATTCAAGTGAAGATTCGCAGCCCAATGCGCCGCCCGCGGAGACCACCCGATAGATTAGTTTCGCCATATCAACTTCCCCACTCGCATCGGACGACACCATATCGTCTTCGAGATGCCGGGGGGAGAGTCTGCGCGCGTTTTGAGAACAGGACTAATACTGTCTTGCGATGCCCGTATAAGCCGACACTTATAGCTTGCGACGGGTCATCCCCCTGGCGGTTCGATCCCGGCTGGCGGGTGCTCGGACAGGTGCTGTTTTACAAAGCCGGCAATGAAGTCGCGCACGGCTTCCCCGGCGGCAGAAAGCGGCGTCTCGGCTGAAGAAACGATGCTGGCCGTCAGCGAAATGGGGGGGTCGATCGCTTGCGCGGTAATAGTGCCGGGCAACTCGTCCGTGCCGCCAAGGGGCAAGATGGTATCTCCGACACCGGCCTGCACAGCGGCGAGCATGTCGGTACTGACGTCGGCCTCGGCCGCGATATGCGGCTCAATTCCGGCTGCCACGAACAGACGGTCGAGTACAAGCCGCACAATATTCGGCTGATGCGGCAGCACGAGTGGAAGGCCCGCGAGTTCCTCGAATTTGATCGATCCAGGACTAAGCGAGCCGTTTGCACGCCGCAGAAGAAAGAGTCGTCGCTCGAATAGCGGCACACTGACACAACCGCCATACGGCTCGCTTTCGAAGAGCACAGCCAGGTCGAGCGCCTGTTCACGAATGCGTGCGGCCAGTTGAATGCTGCCCGCTGAAGAAACCTTAAGCCGCACCTTTGGCAACGCGGTTCGGCATGCCGCCATGATTGGCCCTGCAAGCTGCGACGCCAGGGGGAACGCCATGCCGATGGAAACGCTACCCTCAACTTCTTCGCCGTGTCCACGAACGACATCGGGCAAGCGCTCGACCCGCCGCAGGATCGCACTCGCCTCCACGTAAAGCCGCTCGCCTGCAGCCGTGGCGTTCACGCCTCGCGCGCTCCGTTGCAACAGCGTGACGCCGAGCCGATCTTCGAGATCGGCCATCTGCTGGCTCAACGCAGGTTGGGCTACGTGGGCGACCTGTGCCGCGCGCGAGAAACTACCGGCATCGACGATTGTCACGAAATAACGCAACTGTCGGAGTTTCATGTATCAACACCTCGCTGGAATGTCCAACACAGAGGCATACGCGCATGACGCGTGGTGTTCCGCCGGGCGTGGAAACCGCGCCGGTTCGCGCCAGATAATGTGCTCATCGGCTATGGGCCGCAGATCCGCACAAAAGCGAGACGGTAGGCGCTCAATGAGTCTACTGCGTTGCCGCTTGACGCACAATCCGCGCAATTTAACGCTGGCGGGGAGATCGGAAAGCGTGGAAGCGGTCGATGCCCGACCCGGCCGGTTCAGCTGCTCGGCTACGCGCGGCTTCGTGCGCGCTGCATGAGCCGGCACCTCCAACTCGAAACCTGGTGATATGTTGTTGCATGTCGAGCACTTGCCTTATTGTTCACGAATGCGATGAGCGCCTGCTTTATGGAGGACAGATACGTAGCAATACCAGGATTAACCACGGAAAGTCCGGATACCGATATCAGGACCGCACTCAGCATGTCGGTGTTCACTAAAATGCCGGCGTTTTAAATCATGCGTAACTTCCAGCTAAGTTTGGGTCCTTATCCTTGCCTGATTCGTCAGCGATCTCATTGACGCATACGTTCGAACCCGTCGGACTTGACGCCACGCAAGGAGATTTTGTATGTCAGATCTTGCCACCACAACGCTTGACTCACAGCCCGGGCGACGCTCATTCCGGGCAGCCATCGCGGGCGCCATCGGCAACGCAATGGAGTGGTACGACTTTACCGTTTATGGTTTCTTTGCGGCCACCATCGGCAGCTTGTTCTTTCCCTCTCAAAGTCATCTAGGGTCATTGCTGGCGTCGTTTGCTGCTTTCGCGGTCGGCTTCGTCGTGCGACCGTTTGGGGCGCTCGTATTCGGCCATATCGGCGACAAATTCGGGCGTCGCGTCGCGCTGTGGACCTCAGTCGTCTGTATGGCCGTCCCCACATTCATGATGGGTCTGCTGCCGACCTATGCGCAAGTCGGTGTCATTGCGCCCATTTTGCTCGTCCTGTTGCGGTTACTCCAAGGGCTTGCCGTCGCTGGAGAGATGGGCACGTCCGTGACGTTTCTCGTCGAGCAAGCAGGTCAAAAGCGGCGCGGCCTGGTCGGGAGCGCCGCGATGGTGAGCGCGGCACTCGGAACGCTGGCCGGTTCTGCACTCGGTGCGGTGCTGACAACGCTGTTGAGCGCTGAAGCGATCAACACCTGGGGCTGGCGCGTTCCATTCCTGATCGGGATCGTGATCAGCGGGGTTGCCTTGTATCTGAGACGGACGCTTCCTGACAGCGAAGTACCCGCGAAGCGAGCAGGTTCCCCGTGGCGCGAATCATTGAGGACACAATGGCGCACGATGCTGCTTCTCGTCGCCATGAACGCAGTCGGTTCGGTAGGTTTCTATCTGTGTTTCGTCTTCGTGACGACGTACCTTCGACAAACTGAGCATATGGCGGCATCCACCGCGCTCGACATCAACACATTGGCCGTCTTCATCCAGATGGGAACGTTTCCGCTCGCCGCGGCGCTCTCTGACAGGATCGGCAGGCGACCGGTTCTACTGACTGCAGCGGGAAGTCTGCTCATCCTCGGGCTGCCGCTCTTTTGGCTGATGCATCATCCTGATCCAATGCTCGCGGTCGCGGGTCAATGTGTGCTCGCGGCATTGATCGGTTGCTTCATCGGCGTCGCGCCGACGTACATGGCGGAAATGCTGCCAGGAAGCTTGCGATGCACGACTGTGTCGCTCGCCTATAACGTCGGTTTTGGCGTGCTGGGCGGGCTGACGCCGCTGACGGCACTGTGGTTCATGCATCTTGACGCCAATGCGCTTTCGCCCGCCTATCTGCTCATGGCTGCT
>Ga0302220_10000525_pt1 | contig 32486 bp, 33 predicted proteins | sample II_Palsa_E1_3_FD_194572 | JGI IMG/M metagenome (GOLD analysis project Ga0302220, IMG submission 194572) | Peat permafrost microbial communities from Stordalen Mire near Abisko, Sweden - II_Palsa_E1_3 | ecosystem: Environmental > Terrestrial > Soil > Palsa > Peat permafrost | place: Sweden...
CGGAAGGTGAAGCGCGTGACAATGCCGAAGTTCCCGCCGCCGCCCTTGAGGGCCCAGAGCAGGTCGGGGTGCTCGTCGGCGGTCACCTCGATCACCTCGCCGCTGGCCAGCACCAGCTCCAGCGAGACGAACTGGTCGCAGGTGAGCCCGTGCCTGCGGGAGAACCAGCCGATGCCGCCGCCCAGGGACAGCCCGGCCACGCCCGTCTCGGACATGATCCCGGCTGGGACGATCAGGCCATGACTGGCCACAGCGGCGTCCACGTCGCCGAGCCGACCACCGCCGCCTACGCTGACCAGCTTGTTCGGGGCGTCCACCGTCACCTCGCGCAGGCCGCTCAGGTCCAGGGTCAGCCCGCCGTCGGACATGGCCTTGCCGGCCACGTTATGGCCGCCGCACCGGACCGACGGGTACAGCCCGTTGTCCCGGGCCACGTTGACCGCGGCCACGACGTCGGCGGTGCTCGTGCAGCGCAGGATCAGCCCGGGGCTCCGGTCGATCATGGAATTCCACACCTGGCGAGCGGCGTCGTACTGGGGATGGTCCGGGCCGATGATGTCGCCCTTGAACCGGCCGGCCAGCTGGTCGGCGATGCGCGCCCGCAGCCCGTCATCGAGGCCGGGAGGTGCGGTGGCACTGGGGCCAGCGGGAGAAGTCAGTGACATCGCAGTTGCCTTTCCAGGTAATACAGGTCGGCTGAGGCAGAGATAGGGATGGCGGATCACCGGACAGAACTGCTGCGCGGCCGGCGGTCAGGCGGAGACGGCCTTGTCGGCCGCGATCCGGCGCATGGCGCCCAGGGTGGCCGCGACGGCCTTAAGGTAGTCGCCGGTCATCGAGTCGGCGTACTCCTGCTCCCGGCTGGAGCCGCCTTCGACCCCGGTCACGACCAGGGCGAAGCTGAACCGGAGCCGCAGGTCGTCGTCGCTGCCCTCGATCTCATTGGCGATGGCGCCGAGCACGGGCCCGGCGATGCGGGTGAAGGTGACCCGGTGCGGCTCCTCCATCGTGATCCGCTCGGTGAAGCGCTCGCCGCGGAACTCGATGTCGCGGTCGAAGACGGTATCGCTCAGGCGGCTGGTGACCTCGCAGAACGTCATGCTGGGCACGAACGGCAGCGCGTTGTTGGCCTTCAGCACCAGCCCGTCCCAGACGTCGGCGCGGCCGAGGTGCGGCTCGCCGGGGAGATTCACCGGCAGATCATGGGTAACGAAGATCATGATGTTCCTCCCGACGGATTGACCACGGTGTTCTCCAAAGTCCCCAGGCCTTCGATGGTGGTACGGACGACATCCCCGGCCCGCAGGTAAAGGCCGCGGCCGGCGCCCACCCCGGACGGGGTGCCGGTGGCGATGACGTCTCCCGGCTCCAGCGTCGCGACCTCGCTGGCCGCCGCGATCAGCTCCGCGACCGCGCAGACCATGTCGGCGGTCGACTCGTCCTGCTGAAGCTCGCCGTTCACCCACAGGCGCAGCCGCAGGTCCTGCGGATCAGGAACCTGAAAGGCGGGAGTGATGCCCGGCCCGAGGGGCAGCGACCCGTCCATCGACTTGGCGGCGAACCAGTCGTAGACGAATGGCTCGGCCGGCACACTGTCCCGCTTGTGGTGGCCCCGGGCGGTGATGTCGTTGGCCACGCAGTACCCGGCGACGTGGGCCAGGGCGTCCGCGGCGTCGATGTCGCGGCCGCCGGTGCCGATGACCACGGCCAGCTCGGCTTCCCAGTCGTAGCGAGCCTGCTCCGGGGCGCGGACGATGATGGGGTCGCTGGGCCCGATGATCGTCGTGGTCGGGGCCTTCAGGAAGAAGAACGGCCGCCAGCCCGCCGCGGGGATCTCCCCGCCCATCTCGCGTATGTGACAGCGGTAGTTGACGCCCGCGCACATGACCTTGCGCGGCCAGTGCAGCGGGGCCAGTAGCCGGTCGTGCTCGACCAGCGGCGCGTCGGCGACGTCCAGGCCGCGCAGGACGCCGGCGGCCTGCTCCCAGTCAGCCAGCAGCTCCATCATCGTGGGCCACCGCTTGAGCTCGGTCGGCGCGGCCAGCGAGCCGTCCGCGCGCAGCACGGCCAGCCCGGTACTGCCCGCCCGCTCGTACGTCGACAACTGCCAGGTCATGAAGGCTCTCCTTGGCTGCGGGCGGGCAGGCCCGAGATCTGGTCGTAGACGGACGCGATGTCGAGGTGGCCCCACCCGTCCGCCAGGGCCTGGTCGAACACCGCCTTGGCCGAGGCGAACACCGGAGCGGCCAGGCCGGTCTCCGCGGCACAGTCCTCGATCTGCTCCAGGATGGGGTGCAAGGTGGTGATCGGGCCGGGCGCGGGTGACCAGGCGCGCTCACGCATCAGCGGGCCGCGCTGCCGCCAGATCGCCGAGCTGCCGATCGAGTCGTCCAGGGTGCGCTGCACAAGGTCCAGATCCAGGCCGCTGCGGCGGGCCAGTTCCATCGCCTCGGCCGCGGCCACGGTGTGCACGGCCAGCAGCAGGTTCGCGATGTACTTGAGCCGTGCCCCGGTGCCGAACGCCCCCGTGTAGACCCAGGGGCCCGAGATCGCGTCCAGGACCGGCCGGACCTTTGCCATGCTGGCCTCCTCGCCGGAGACGAACGTGGTGGCCAGCCGGGGCGCGACCATAGCCGGACTGCCACTGATCGGGCAGTCGAGCATGTCTCCGCCGCGGCGCTGGACCGCGTCGCGGATGGCGCTCTTGCGACCCACGTCGATGGTACTCATCTCGACGTGCACGGTGCCGGGCCGCAGGGTGGTTAGCGTGCCGGCCTCACCGCAGACAATGTCCGACACGGCGGCGGTGTCGGGCACGATCGACAGCAGGACGTCCGACCGGCTGGCCACCTCGGCGGCCGAATCGGCCAGCTTGCCGCCGGCCTCGACCAGCTCGGGTGACCCCTGACGGCGGTAGCCGATCACCTCGAAGCCGCGATCCATGAGGTTACGCGCGATGGGCAGGCCCATCTTGCCGAGACCGATCACACCGACTCGTTGCATCGCTGCCTCCTCGCAGCCGTTCAGCGCCAGCCGTTCAGCGCCAGCCGTACCTACCGGTGCCCTGGCTGACCCGGAAGCTGATGCTTCCCCGGCAGCCAGCCGACGTGTTCTTCGGCACGGGCCCCGATAACCGCCGGACCGGTGCCACGCTGGGGAATCGAGCGGATCAGCCAGTAGTCACGGCCGAGCAGCCGGGACATATCCACCCGGCCCGCTGATTCCTGGCTTCCCGTCATTCCTCAAACTGTATGCAGTCTTGGGGGAGAGTCAACCCTCTGCGGGAATCAAACTGTATGCAGATGGCCAGGCGTCGGTGACAATAGATGTCATGCCACGGATCGTTCAGATTCCTGATATTCGCAAGGTCGATCTGCCGGAGGCCCGGCAGGCCATCCCGCGCCTGCACGCGTACCTGCGGGAGTGCATCCTCGACGGCACACTGACCCCCGGGACGAAGCTTTCGCAGGTGAGCCTGGCCAAGCAGCTCGGGGTCAGCCGCACGCCGCTGCGCGAGGTCCTGCGGATGCTGCAGGAGGAAGGGCTGGTCGAGATCGAGCCCAACCAGCGCACCCGGGTGGCGGGCCTCGACCCCCAGGAACTGGACGACGTGTACGCGAGCCGGATCCTGCTCGAGACGCTGGCGCTATCGATGACGCTGGGAACCTTCACGGCCGCCGACCGCAAGGAGGCCCGGCGGCTACTGACCGTGATGCGGCGCGCGGCCAAGAGCGGTGACTTCGGCGAGTGGTTCGCCGCGCACGCCGACTACCACCGGCTGATCACCGGCGGCGCGGGCGAGGCGATGAAGCGGCAACTGCAGACGCTGGCCGACCGCACGATCCGCTACATCCGCATTTACCAGGTCTCAGACCCGCACAGCTGGCAGACGGCCGGCGACGTGGAGCACGCGCAGATCCTGCAGGCGCTGATCACCGGGGACGAGCCGACCGCCCTCATCGGGATGGCTCACCACCTGGCGCGCACCGCGCTGCGGGTGCTGGCCGACTGCGCGCCCGGCTACGAGCCCGCTGCCGTGACGCACGCGGTCGCGCTCATCGAGGACGGCCGCCCCGCCGCGCTGCCCCTGACCAGTGCCAGCTGACCTCAGGGCCAGCTGACCTCAGGGCCAGCTGAGCCGGGGCCGTTATCTCTCCGCACGTCGCCCCCTTCGTCCCGCTGACCACACCAGCACCCGCGCCTGCGCACCCCGGCAGGTATGGGGAGCGTTCTCAGCGTTATCCGCTGAGAACGCTCCCCTTAAGCTGAAACGGAGGCACACGCCCGCTGACGCTGCGTCAGCGCGCCGGGCGGGCGGTCGGCGCGCCCCGGCGCTAACGTGGCCGGGTGAGACGGGCGCGGAGTCAACCCGGCTCATCGTCCTGCGCGGGAACTCCGGCTCGGGCAAGAGCTCGATCGCGGCGGAGCTCCGCGCGAGGCACGGCCGGGGAATCGCCCTCGTCGGCCAGGACAATCTCCGGCGCGAGTACTCAAGGAGCGCGACACGGCCGACGGTGCGAACATCGGGCTGATCGACGGTGTGGCCCGCTATGCGCTCGACCATGGTTTTCACGTGATCATCGACGGGATCCTTTACGAGGCGCACTATGGGGCCATGCTTCGGGCCCTGCGCGACGACCACCTAGGCGTATCCCGTTTCTATTAACTTGATGTGCCGTTCGGGGAAACGATGCGGCGGCACGCAACGCGTCCCCAGGCGGGCGACTTCGGCCAGACCGAGATGACGGCCTGGTACCGGGGACGTGACCTGCTGCCCGGGGGAATCGAGCAGGTCATCCCCACAGAAACCACCTTGGAGGCCGCCGTCGAGTGGGTGCTGCGAGAGGCCGGCCTTGACTCCTTCAGGCGCCAGCGCGATCGGCCTTGACCTCGCCGGCAAACCGGCGCCACGTCTTCGGGCTGAAGGACTCGTAACCGACGCGGAGCTGGTCGTCTCCGAGCTGGCGACCAACGCGGTCGACGCCCAGAGCCTGCTGGACGCGGACGGCAGCCGGGACGAGGCAGAAAACGTCGCGGCCATGCAGGTCCGGCTGCTGCTGTTCGAGGCCAGCATCGTCATCGAGGTCTGGGACGGTGATCCGGCCGCCCCCAGACCCCAGGACGGGCCTGAAGAAGCTCTGACCAGAGACGCTGAGCGGGCCGGACGGCGCGCTAACCCGGGCCGGCGGGGGCGAGGAACGGCTGGACAACGGCGAGAAAATCAGCGGTCTTCTCGATCATGGTCCAGTGGCCGCAGTTGGACATGACGTGCAGCCGGGAGTCCGGCAGCAGGTCGATCAGCTGGCCGGACGAGGGCCGCCAGGGCACAACGCGGTCGTCACGGCCGTGCACCAGCAGGGCCGGGGCCTGGATGGACGCCAGCTCGGCGCCGGACAGGGCCAGGTCGTCCACCCAGCGCTGACGCGGTGCCGGGAACATCGCCGCCCACGAGTCACGGACCGGCGGGTTCAGGCTCGCCTGGTAGCGCATTTCGACCAGGTCGTCGGTGATCAGCCCGCGATTATGTGCGAACAATCCGATGATGTGGCGCATCTGCGCGGTCCCGGGGGTGTAGCCCCAGACCTCGTTGAGCCCGTAGGGAAGCGCCATCGCCACCCCCATGGACCCCATCGTGACGATGCGGCGCACCGCACCGGGACGGGCCACCGCCATGGCAAGGGCGATGGCACCGCCCATCGAGTTGCCGATGACGTCCACAGTGCCGAGCCCGAGCGTATCCAGCAGCGCGAGCGCGTGCTCCGTCCACGCGGCCCGGCCGTAGCTGCGCGGCTCACCGGTGGCCGTGCCGCCGAAGCCGAGCTGGTCTGGCGCGATGACCCGGCGGTCCGCGCTCAGGGCGGGGATCACCGGGCGCCAGTTCGCCGCCGCCGTCACCCCGGGGCCGGAGCCGTGCAGGAGCAGCACCGGCGGCGCGGCCGCAGGGCCGGGCGGGGGCCCCGTGTCGATGAGGGCGGTAGCCACTCCGGCCACGTCGATCCGGCTGGCCCTCAGGTCGGCCGTGGTCACGAAACGCCACCTCCCACTGTCTCGGGCTGGCGCGGGGCCGCTCCCCCGGGCTCGGGTACCGGGCCCGCGCCGTTCGCCGGGGCGCCAGCGGTCAGCTGGCTCTGGGAGGACACCCGCTTGGTGGGGCCCAGCCACATGTCGATCGAGCCCGGCTCGTCCGGGTCGAAGCTGCGCGGGACCCAGGCGGCTTCGTCCTCGATACGGCGCACGCCGAAGGAGTACTCGTAAGTGAATCCCTCCGGGCCGAGGAAATACAGGAAGATCGCGGTGGACTGCGGGTGGCGGCCCGGGCCCATCTCGATCTCGACCCCCTGGTCCTGCAGAAAGTGCCAGTTCCGGAAGAGATCGTCGATGGAGGCGACCTGGAAGTTCAGGTGGCACAGGCCCGGCCGGTCACCCTGGAAGACGGCGAGCTTGTGGTGCACCGGGTCGATCCGCAGCAGGCAGGCCCGGTCGCGGATCCAGTCCGAGACCCGGGCGTTGAAGCGAGTGCTCCAGTACCGGTGGGCGTCATAGACGTCGGGAGCGTCCAGGCACAGGTGCCCGAACTCGGTAATCCCGGCGGCCCGGCTGAACGCGACCGGCCGGGCGATGTGCACCTGGTCCGTGACCAGCTCCAGCCGGTTGCCAAACGGATCGTCGAAGGCGATGAACTCGCGGACCCGGCGGGACCGGGCCTCGGCGGGCAAGCCGCGGTAGACCCGGGTGCCACTGCGCTCGAGCTCTGTCTCGGCCGCGGCGAGCGCGTCCGGCCCGGCCACGCTGAAGCCGGAGGAGATGACGCCGGACGGGCCCTGCACCAACGCGAGGCAGTGATGGCGGTGATCGGCGCGCAGGTGGGAGACGCCGGGCTCGGTCCGCTCGGCCAGCTCCAGGCCGACGATGCCGGTGGCGAAGCGGGTGGCCGCCTCGAGGTCGGCGACACCGGAACGAACGTACGCGATATCAGTGAGGGTGATCATGCTGCCTCAGGCGAAGACGGGGGCCAGATCGATGTAGATCTGCCAGTCGTGGACCAGGTCGCCGGAGAATTCGAGAATGTCGGCGTTGGGCACGGTGACATGCTTGCCGTCCTTGCGGACGTACTCCACGTTGATCTTGGCGACCATCGTGTCGCCGGATTCGATGACCTTCACCAGATGGTGGGTGAGGCCGTCGATCGTGCCCCAGAAACCGAGCACGGCCTCGCGCACGGCGTCCCGGCCGTGGATCGGGTCGGCGTTGCCGAAGCGAAAGGTCACATCGGGCGTGAGGTGGGCCACGAATCTGTCCACGTCGAACGAGTCGATGTCGGCGAAGATCGTGGTGGCGTCGCGGTTCATGGTGCTCTCCCTCGTCGGAGACGGGCCTGCCCCGGATGGGCGGCGGGTGTCGGTCAGGCCGGGGGCTCGCGGTTGGCCAGGAAGGTCTCGGGCGGCGGCGCGCCCCACAGGTGCGGCGGGACTTCCCACTCGCCGGCCACCCAGGAGTCGTCCACCTGATCGATGTCGGAGAACCACTCGATCCACGAGCCCCACGGATCGGGGTTGTAGTGGAAGAAGTTGGACCCGATCGTGTGCCGCCCCAGCCCCCAGCCGGCGTCGCGGCCGCGGGAGCGCATCCGGTCGGCGCCGAGCGCGATGGCGTCGATGGACGGCACCTCGAAGCTGGCGTGGTGGAAGCCCCGGTGCGTGCTGGCGATGAACCCGAAGATGTGATGATCGCCGGGACCGCCGTTGAGGAAGGTCACCAGGCCAGCGATCCGGTCACTGACCCGCAGGCCCAGCACGGTGGTATAGAACTCCGTCATGCGCTCGGGCTGGGCGGTGAACAGCAGCGTGTGGCCCAGCCGCCGCGGCATCACATCCGCGGTGGCCTGCCGCCACCAGGCGGTGCCGATCCGCTGGCGGGTCGCACCCATGTTGACAGGCACCTCGGCGACCGGCCGGGCGGGGGCCGGCTGCTCGTCGAGCAGCTGGACCGCGGTGCCGTCCGGGTCGCGGATCCACAGCCCGTCCGGGGCGGCTCCCGGCGGCGGGTCGATGACCGGCGTCCCGGAGCGCTCCAGCGCCTCGCGCACGGTGTCCAGCGTGCCGGGGCGCAGCGTGAACGAGACATGGTGCAGCCGTTTGGCGGGCGCTTCGACCAGCCGGACCTGCTCCTGGCCGCGGCCCGGGCAGTGCGCGACCAGCGACCCGTCCTTCTCGCCGGTCTCCAGGCCGAAGTCCTGCAGGAAGCCCTCAGCCGTCCCGAGGTCCGGCACCTCCAGCGCGTAATGATGCAGCGTCGCGATCACGGTTGGCCCCTTTCGCGGCGTGTTTTGTCCACGTAAACTGCATACAGTTTAGGTCGGTACCGGCCACGTGGGAAGAGATCACCCGAAGAAACCAGACCGGAAGAAACGGATGACCATGGAACGGGATGTCCCAGAGGAGGTCGCGGCGGAAGTCGCGGAGGCGGCCCGCGTGCTGTCCGCGCTGGGGCTGGTGACGGCGTACGGCCACGTGTCCGCCCGGATGGGGCCAGCCATGGCCAGCCCCCCGGCCGCCGACCTGGCCACCGTGACCCCGGACAGCATCGTCACCGTGCCGCTGGACGCGGGCGCGCTGCCCGCGGGAGCGCCGGCCGAGGCGTGGGCACATCTCGCGCTGTACCGGGCCCGGCCGGATGCGGCCGCCATCGCCCGGGCCCAGCCGCCTAGCGCGTTCGCCGCCGCGGCGGTCGCTTCCGAGTTGCCGCCGCTGTACGGCCAGGCCGCCTGGCTGGGTGAGCGGGTCCCGGTCCATAACGGCGCCGCGCTGCTGCGCACGGCGGAGCTGGCCGGCCGCGCAGCGGGCCGCCTGGCGGCCGGCGAGGCGCTGCTGCTGCGCGGGAACGGCGCGCTGACCCTGGGCGTGGCGCCGGGGCTCGCGGCGGCCCGGATGTGGCTGCTGTCCGCCGCCTGCGAGGCCTACCTGGCCGCGCGTGCCGCGGGCCCGGTCACCGCCCTCAGCGCCGCCGAGATCGCCAGCTGGCGGGCGGTAAGCAGTGAGCTTCTGCCACGGCTGTGGCAGCACCTGCGGCGCCGGGCAAACTCACAGAGCGCGCCGCTACGATAACTGCGGGGGGAACCGGGGGCGCCGACGGAATGGGAGACGGCATGACCGTGGAACCCGGCTGGGTACCACCAGGCATCGATACCAGAAAGGCAAACATCGCCCGCGTCTACGACTACTGGCTGGGCGGCAGCAACAACTTCCGCGCCGACCAGGACGCGGCCCGCGCGATGATCGCGATCGAGCCGAACATCCGTGGCATCGCCCGCGCGAACAGAGCCTTCCTCGGCCGGGCCGTCCGGTTCCTGGCCACCGAGGCCGGAATTCGCCAGTTCATCGACATCGGCTCGGGTATCCCCACCGGGCGCAACGTGCACGAGGTGGCACAGGAGGCCGCACCGGGCTCGCGAGTCGTGTACGCGGACGTCGACGAGGTGGCCGTGGCCCACAGCAGGCTGCTGCTGGAGGACAACGCGGACAACGCGGTCATCCAGGCCGACGTGCGGGAGCCGGACAGCATCCTGACGGCCCCGGAAACCCAGCTGCTCATCGACCTCAGCCAGCCGGTGGGGCTGCTGCTGGTGTCGGTCCTGCACTTCCTGGACAGCAGCGACGACCCCTGGCAGGTGATGGCGCACCTGCGGGACGCGCTCGCGCCCGGCAGTTACCTCGTGCTCAGCCACGGCACCGGCGAGGCCAAGCCGGACGTCGCCGCGGCGGCCAACACGGTCTACCTGAGCAGGGTCTCGGCCCGCGGCGACCACCGGTCCCGGGCGGAGATCCTGCGCTTCTTCGACGGATTCGAGCTGGTCGACCCGGGACTCGTCTACCTCACACAGTGGCGCCCCGACGACCCGGCGGAGGAGGCCGCCGACGCATCCCAGTACTGGCTGCTGGCGGGGGTCGGACGCCGCAGCGATTCGCCCGGATAATCCCCTTACGCGGTCATGACCCGCCCTTGGGGTAAGCATGGGACCGGCATGCCATAACAGCAACGATCTTGTGACCCCCTCCGAGGCTGAGGTGCGGTTCCCTGGAGTGGTGTGGACCACGTCACCGAAGCCGGCGGCCCGCACAGCCAGCACGTCCGCCCGGCAAGGGGACGGTGGGAAAGGTGAAGCAGTACAAGTACAGCGCGCTCGTCAGGCTCAATCCGCCCAGTGACGTGAGAGCGGAACCGGAGCTGCCGGTCGCGGGCAGCCGGGTGGTGGTGCGGGCGCGGCACCACGACACCCGAATCAGCAAGATATTCAGCGCCCTGGTCAGCAATGCGCAGGACCGCACGATGCGAGCCAATCGAAGCATTCAGCTGACGCTGACCGTGCTTGGTGACGACGCCTGCGACTACCTCGAGGCGGGCGACAGCTTCACGCTGTGGCGCGGCCACGACATCGGGCAGGGCGTGATCTCCCGCCGCCTGTCCTGGTGGGCCGACGCCCCTTGAGACAGCCGTACGGTGCGGGCCCCGGGCTGACGCAGTGGTCGTCGCGGGTCACTTGGCCATGACGCGTGCACGCGCTGACCGCCCCGCGCAACACGGTGGTGGCCCGGATCGCGCTGCGGCCGCTGCCGGAATTCCCGCAGTGGCGGGCGGCGAGCGGGACGGCGGTGATGGCGCGTGGACCTGGCCACCTACTCACGGCTGGACGTCTCGCTGCAGGCGTTCGACGGCAGTACGGTGCACGCCCGGACCAGCGTGGTGCGCGGTTCGCTGCCCGTGTCGTGATCAGCCATGGATACGCTGAGGACCGCTGCGGCCCGAGGCCGGCCGCCGCAGGCTTCGTCCACACGCCAGGGAGCAATGGTGACCACAGACGCTGACCCGCTCGAGACCGTGCTGCCCGCACTGCGCAGCTCACACGCGCGGCTGGCCGCCGTCGCCGGGCCGCTCACGGCGGATGAGGTGACCGATCCCTCCTACTGCGACGAGTGGACGATCGCGCAGGTGCTGTCCCACCTGGGGTCAGGCGCCGAGATCTTCGACCTGCTGCTGGACGCCGGGCTGCGCGGCGAGGACGCCCCCGGGCCGGGCCAGTACCAGGAAATCTGGAGCCGGTGGAACGGCAAGAGCCCGCAGGACCAGACGCAGGACGGCATCGCCGCCGACGGCGCGTTCCTGGACCGTCTCGGCGCCCTGGACCCGGCGGCCGGGGAAAACTGGCGGCTCACGTTCTTCGGCGGCGAGCGCGGGCTGGGGGACCTCGCCCAAATGCGCCTCGGCGAGCACGCCCTGCACACCTGGGACGTCGCGGTGGCACGGGACGATAAGGCCACCGTGGCCGAGGACGCCGTGGAGCTGATCGTGGACACGCTGCCCGTGCTCGCCTCCATGATCGGCAAGCCCGCCAGCGAGCCGCTCCGGGTCCACGTGACCACCTACGATCCCGAGCGCCGCTTCCAGCTCGACGCCGGCCCGGACGGTGTGAGCCTATCCCCCGCCGCGCCGAGCCCGCTGCCGCCGGGCGGCGCCGAGCTGCGGCTGCCCGCCGAGGCGTTCGTCCGGCTCGTCTACGGACGGCTCGACGATGAGCACCCGGCCCCAGCCGAGACCGCAAACGTCGAGCTGGGCACGCTGCGCGGCATCTTTCCCGGGTTCTAGGGCCGGCCGATCGTCAGGCCGGTCCTCGTCGCGGGCAGGGTCTGTCATCTCGGCCTAATCCTCGTTCGTCCGGCCTGGTGCGCATCGGCCGGTCTGGTCAGCTGGACGGGTGGTCGACCAGGTGGCTGGCCTGCTCCAGGTCCACCGCGTACTGCGGCCAGTACTGACCCGCGGCCGGGCCGCCGTTGCACGGGCCGTCACTGGCGCCCGGATCCTTGATCCACAGGTAGGCGTCGATCCCGGCCGGGCCCGGATCGAGCCGGGGGGCGGGGCCGGGAGCCCGTCCCGGCGGGTTGCACCACTGCGGGGCCAGCGGGCCGGTGTAGGGGCCGTTGCCGTTGCGGCTGGTGTCCACGACCGCTTCGAGCTTGCCGCCCAGGTCGCGCTCCAGCCGCTGGCTCCAGCTCACCACCACCGATGTCCACTGGAAGTTCGACACGTTGGCCGAGAAACCGCGGCCGTACTGGACCCCGGCCCGCTTCAGCGGCCCGGCGAACACGTCCGGATCGCTGAACATGCCCGGATTGCCGGCGTCCAGGTACACGCGCGCCTTGGGCAAGGCGCCGAGCGTCTTCATCGCGTACCGCAGCAACTGGTAGCGCTGGGTGCTCTGGGCCGCGGACAGGCAGCCGCGGACGATGTCCGGCAGCCCGTCCGGCTCGACCACCACGATGGCGTTGGCGCTCCCGATCGCCGCGGCGAGCTGGCGGATCCAGGCCTCGTACTGCACACCGCCGGCCGGGGCGGCGGAGAACTTCCCGCAGGCGTCCCGGTTGGGCAGGTTGTAGGCCACGATGACCGGGATCTCGTGCGCCTTCGCCGCGGCCTGGGCCGCCTGGCTGACCCGCCGCATGTCGTCTGGGGCCCCGACGGCCCAGATCCCGGCGGGGGTCGAGGCGATGGCCTCGAGCTCCGCCGCGTCCCCGGCCTGGCCGTTGGCCTTCAGGAACGAGGCCGTGGACAGCAGCAGGTTACCTGGATCGGTGTACAGCCGGGTCGAGCCGGTGTAAACGTCCTGGCCACAGCCCGTGGCGGACAGCACGATGACCATGGCCAGGATGGCCAGGAGCGGCGTTCGCCAGCTCCGCCGAGGGGACGGCTGGGCCGTTGACATCCGCGTACATTCCTCTCGCGGCCGCTGGCGGCCGGGTCTAAGCGGTCTGATCGCAGGACGGGCGGCACGTGACGCCGGGCGGGTCATTCGATGAGTGAATACCCGCACCGGCGTCACGTGTTATTGAAGAGCGATCTATCTGTTCCTGGTCAGCGCCATTAATTCACGGCACCTGAATCCAGTAACCGGCGGACGGAACACCCTTGCCGTTCACCGCGAACAGCATGTAATAGCTCGGCGGGATGACATTGGAATTCGACGGGATGGTGATCCGCAGATATCCATTGCCCGCCTGGGTGAAACTGACCGCGATCGAGCGCGCGTTGACGTCGGTCACGTGGGTGGGGTTGTCCGGCCGCATCAGCCGCAGGTACTGGATGCTGGCCGGGTCGTTGACCTTGACCAGGTAGCTCCGCGCCGGGTCCATCACCTGGGGCGCCGACTCGATGGCGGGGCGGCCGCCCTGGAACATGTAGGGCGGGTAGTAGACGTCGATCTCCTGGTTGAACGTCTGCGGCTCGGTGTCCTGCTTGTTGCCGAACAGCGGGTTCCCGCCCAGGGTCAGCACGCTCCCGTTCGGCAGCAGGATGCCGCCCGAGTGATAGTCGCGGCCAGTGATCGAGTTCGCGGCCCAGGAGAACGAATTCGTGGCCACGTTGTAGATCCGGGTGTCCCGGTTGTCGCTGCCGTGCATGCCGCGGTAGTACTTCGACCCGCCGGTCACCAGCACCTCGTCGTTCGGCAGCAGGACGGTGATCGGGTAGCGCGTCGGCTCGGCCAGGTTCGGGCCCTGGACCCAGTGCGGGTTCGGGGCGGAGGTGTCGATCAGCGCCGTCCGCGCGGTCGACAGGTTCGACTGGCCGACACCGCCGCCGCCCAGGACCATGAAGGTCTGCTTCTGCGCGGGAGGCAGCAGGACCGAGGCGCTGGTCTCCAGGTCCTCCGGGTCCGGGATGCCCGGCACCGGGGTGAACACGTTGGTGTTGACGTTCCAGAAGCCGGGAGTCCGCCACGCGGCGGTGGCCGGCCCGTAACCGGAGTTGGACCCGGTGAAGAACAGCTGCCCGCTCTCGGTCAGGAAGGTGGCCGGGTAGGTCGGGAAGCCGCGGGACGGCCCCACGGTCCAGGTGTTGGTCGAAGGGTTGAACGACTCGCTGTTCATGGTGATCTGGCCGACGTTGTTGAGCCCGGACATGGCCATGTCCATGCCGTTGCCCATCTCGGCCAGCGTCGGGTACCAGCGGGCGTAGTTCATCGAGTTGACCTTGACGAACTTTTCTTCCTTGACGTTGTAGATGTAGGCGTCGTTGGTGCCGAAGAAGTTCTGCTTCTGCAGGGTCATGGCCGTGCCGACGCCGTACAGCTCGGTGTTGGCCTGCGGGCCGAGCAGGCCCTGGATCTGGTACTGCTTGCCGCTGTTTTCCTGCGACCCCTTGCCCTTCTTGACCGCGTCCACCCAGACGTTCTGCTGGCTGGCCGTCACGACGGCCTGGCCGGTGGCCGGGTCGATCTTCTGGGTGGCCTTCGCAATGGTCAGGGCGAAGGCCGACTTGAACTGGGCACCGTTCGGCGCGGTGAAGATCGTGCCCTTGGGCAGCGCCCAGGGCTGCGTGACGTCGTTGTTGACGATCGTCATGCTGCCGCCGGCGTTGGTCGGGTTGAGGTTCTCGTACCGGGCGGTGCCTCCCGCGAGCAGGATGTTGCCGTCGGGCAGCTCGATGTGGCCGGCGCAGAACAGGTCCCAGGGGGTGGGGATCAGCTTCTCCTGCATGGTGACCGGGTTGAGCAGCAAGGTCTTGAACGTCCCGGCGTTGAAGTACGCCTGGTTGTTACCCGACCCGGCCATGATCAGGACGTCCCCGTTGTACAGCAGGGTCGAGTGGATGCCGTTCACCCGGAACTTGACCGGGATGTTCAGCTTGGTCCACAGCCCGTACTTCTGTTCGTAGGCCTTCTGGGTGATCTGGTAGTGGTGCACCCAGCCGGTCACGGTGGCCCCGACCGTCGGCACGTTGGCGGCCAGCACGCCGCAGAACACCAGCACGCCGACCAGCACGCCGAGCAAGCGGCGGCCGCGCCGTTTCTTGCGCTTGGTCTCCACCTGGAACGGAAAGGCGAGGGTGGGAGGACTAGTCATCGGTGCAAATTCTCCTAGGCCTTTTCGGAGGCGAGATCCAGCGCGGCTGGATCTTCCGGAAGAATGGATACGGCGTGCCGCCCACCCGGATCTCCGGGACTACGGGAACGAGAACGCGAACGGTCATAGAGCCAGATAAAAATTGGCGCCAGGCAGACGAAAAGAATGATCGCGGTCCAGGCCATCATCATCGGGTAAGGCCGGTGCCGCATGAAAGCGATGGTCATGATGACGACCGGCACGACGGCCCACATCAGCGAGTAGCGGAACGTCCACAGCCGGTCCTGGGCCGTCGACCTTCCCTTGGCCGTCACTCTGAAGGTCAGCTTCCGGCCGAACACAACCTTCATCACGGCCCGGGCGTAGATCGGCGCGGTCAGCGCGGACACGAGCATGCCGGAGAAGCCGGAGGAACCGGCCGGCTCGTGCGGGCTCACGTTGTGCCGCCGCATGAAGCGGTAGAGCAGGAACTGCATGACCGCGACATCGACGTAGTAGCTGAGCCACCAGGTTTCACTGGTCCGCAGGCTGGAGATGCCGAACCCGAGGTAGCAGGCGCTGATGAGGATGCCGAGGATCCAGCCGAGGGCAACCGACGGGTAGTAGGTCAGCATCAGGAAGTAGTGCAGCATCGCGCCCGGGCGGAGCTTGAAGAACATCCGCCAGACCTGGCGGAGGATGGCGTCGAATGTGCCGGCCGACCAGCGCGTCTGCTGATTGAAGAACTCCGTCCACGAGGCCGGCCCCTCGCCCACCGCGACCAGGTCCGGGGTGTACACCGACCGCCACATGTGGCCGGTGGGGGCCTTGGTGGCGTGGATCCGGAGGCTGGTGGCCATGTCCTCGGTGATCGAGTCGACGTAACCCTGCCGGATGGCGCTGGTCCGCACGGCCGCGTTGGTCCCCACGAGCATCGGGCAGCGGCGGCGGTTGCCGGCCCGCTGGATGACGCTGTGGAACAGGTACTGCGCCGACTCGGCCCAGCGGGTGATGCGGTTGCCCTGGTTGCCGTAGAACTGGGGGGCCACCACGAACGCCACATCAGGGTCGCGGAAGTACCCCAGCAGCCGTTCGGCGAAGATCGGCAGCGGCACGTGGTCGGTGTCGACAAACATCACGACGTCGTAGTCGCCGGCGTGCTCCCACAGCCAGCGGTTGTGGTTACCGTGCTTGGTCTTGGCGGCGAAGGCCCCCCTGTCGAACTCCAGGTAACCCCGGCCCTTCCGGCTGAAGTGGTGCACGCCCAGCTGACGGCACATCGCCTTGCATTCCTCGTCGTTACCCTCGTCCAGCAGCCAGAGGTCGAGCTTGCCCTCGTAGACGATGGACTTAGCCGCGCGGAGCGTTCGCTCGGCCACCTCGAGCGGCTCCCTGTCCGGGACGATCGTGGTGAGGAACGCCACCCGCAGCCGGGTGTCCGGCTCCACCGGGATCGGGTCCCGGGCGACGAGGCAGGCCCGGGACACGGTCAGCACGTTCAGCAGCAGGAACAGCTGCATGAGGATCGATCCGAACGCCATCCCGGCCAGCAGCATGATGTGCGCGTCGGTGCCGACCGTCTGCAGGCTGCCCGGCATGTGCCAGCCGCTGAGGTCGGGGTACTGGGACTGGAAGATCAGCCAGTACATGAACCGCAGATCCAGCAGGACCAGGATGGTGGCGATGATCCTGGTCATCAGCCACTCGCGCCTGGTCCGGTGGATGGGCCGGTACTGGACCTGGTAGGGCTCGTCCCAGCGGGGGCTCTCCAGCGGCCCGGCCAGATTCGAGAACTGGTCGTAGTCGTAGCCCGAGTCGGCCAGTTCGTCGTCCACCGGGGCGCGGGTGCCGCCCACCACCATGAACCGGGCCCCACCCGGGGAATACTCGAAGCGCGGCTCCCGGGGCCGGGGCGGCTCAGGCCGGCGTGGTGACGCCGGCTGGAGCGGGACCTCAGGCCGCGGCGGCGGCTCGGAGCGGGGTGCAGGCTCGGAGCGGGGTGCAGGCTCGGAGCGGGGTGCAGGCTCGGAGCGGGGTGCAGGCTCGGAGCGGGGTGCAGGCTCGGAGCGGGGTGCAGGCTCGGGACCGCGCGGCGGCGGGGGGGCCAGATCGGCCGGCCCGCCCGGCCCGGCCGGGCGAGGTGCGGCGGCTGGAAGCGGCGCAGTCCCCTGGTGCGGCGCGGAGTCCGGCCGGAAGTCGGGGTTCGGGTAGAAGGCGGGGCGGCGCGGCGGGACGGCTTCCTGACGCGGCGCGGGGGCCCGCTCGAGCTCGCGGCCACCCTGGGGAGGCGGCTCCGGCTGGGGCCCGGGGGCGGGCTGCGGAGCCGGGCCCGGCTGCGGACCCGGCCCGGGCTGGGGGTCGAAGCCTTGCGGCGGCGCCGGATCCCAAGGAGGTCTCGCACCCTGCCGGGGGGCAGGTCCTCGCTGAGGCTCAAGGCTGGGTTCCGAGGTCGCACCGGCCGTATCGTTCACTGCCGGCACGATCTCGGTACGGCGTCCTTGACCTGACATATTTCCTTTTCTCTCTTCCGGGCACCAGATGCCGGACGAGCGGCAGCGTGGAGCAGAGAATGCGTCATCGCATGGTGAAAAGCGGCTCGGGATACAGCGTGGATCTGTACTCGCACGTCAGCGTGGAGTGCCCGGCGGACCGACCCGCGGGGCGTGGCTGAACCCGGGTGAAAGGCCTAGCGAGAGCGGCGCCGCCCCGGGAGCAGCCCCGGACCTACCCCGTCGGGCAAAAGGATCATCGTGTTCTCCCCATCGATGACTTGACCATCTCAGCTGCACCGGGAGGCCTGCAGTCCCGCTACCAGCACAGATCTCACTGGCCCCAACCTGCACAGATCCGGCGCATGCGATATAGACGTTTTTAGCCGCTCTTACGTTTACATGACGGATGTTCTTCGCAGATAACTCGCACCCCGATTTTTTCGCCTCTGGTCGCGCCGCGTAAGCGCCCGATATTAGGACCATAAAACCGAAGCCGAGGTGGCGGGTTTGGCTAGAAAAGACGGTCAATTCTTGATAACAAAGGTGCGGCGCTGGGGGCATGACGGCGGGCTGCAGCGGACCATAGTGGCCTGAGCTGCGTAAACATCTACGGCGCACTAGGCGCTTCGCCGACCGCGGCGACCGCGTAGGCGCGCCGCCGACGACCTCGGAGCCGGGAGTGGCTTGCCGAAAGCCACCCGCGTTATCCGTTCCGAAATGGAACGGGCTCCTGACCGTAATTGAGCACGTAAGGTAACCAAGGCCAAACCAAGAGCCTGTACATTCGCTACCGGAACCTATTCCGGAGCCCCATCCAGGCCCATTTAGGACTATTTAGGCCCACTCCGGACTTATTCCGGCCGAAGGTTCGGGGACCGGACAAAACACGCAGAACTTCCCGGGTGACGGCGGCGCATCGGCACCGCGGCCTACGTGAGCGGCGGCGCACCGGCACCGCGGACCAGGACGGCTGCCGATTTCCGGATACGGCATGGCCGGTTTTCGTGCCGCCACTGCCGCCCGGCTCGGGGCACGCTTCGGCTAGAAACCGGCGGCCCCGGCCTGAACGGCGGGCGCTCAGCATCCGCGAATCACCCCAACAGTGCGACACGGCGTGCCCGCGACCGCAGTGACCGCGCTCAGCCCAAGGTGCTTGATGACAGTGACTGACAACGGTCGTGCTAGACTAATGTCAGCAACTGACATCGACGGTCGTCCGCTGCGGATCTCCTCGGCGGACGACCAGCTCCCGGAGGTTTCCATGCGTGTTTTCGTCACCGGAGCGTCGGGCTGGATCGGCCGCGCCGTCGTCCCCGATCTGATCGCCGCCGGCCACGAGGTCACCGGGCTCGGCCGCTCCGACGCCTCGGCCAAGGCCCTGCAGGATACGGGGGCGGAGGTCCGCTTGGGGTCGCTCGACGACCTCGGCATCCTGCACGACGCCGCCGCGTCGTCCGACGGCGTCATCCACCTCGCGTTCAAGCACGACCTCGCCTTCACCGGCGACTTCGTCGGCGCCGCCGACGCCGATCGGCAGGCAATCGAGACCTTCGGCGAGGCCCTGGCCGGCACCGACAAGCCGTTCGTCATCGCCTCCGGCCTGCTCGGGCTCACGCCCGGACGTGTCGCCACCGAGCACGATGGGCTGATCGCAGAGACCGGTGACCGCGAGGCACCGGTCAGCGGCCCCGAGCAACGGCAGGCCAATGCCCAGTTCACACTCGCGCTCGCCGACCGCGGGGTCCGCTCCTCGATCGTGCGGCTGCCGCCAACCTGTCACGGTAACGGCGACAACGGGTTCATGACGACCGCGATCGGCTTCGCGCGCGAGAAGGGCGCCGCGGCCTACATCGGCGACGGCGCCAACCGCTGGCCGGCGGTCCACCGCGACGACGCCGCTCGCCTGTTCCGCCTCGCGATCGAGTCCGCGCCGGCCGGGTCGGCGCTGCACGCGGTCGGCGACGAAGGTGTCCCGATCCGCGAGGTCGCCGAGGTCTTCGCCGCACATCTCGGGGTTCCCGCGGTCTCCGTCACCGCCGAGCAGGCCGGGCAGTACGTCGGCTGGCTGGGGGGCTTCTGGGGACTCGACAGCCCCGCCTCGGCGCAGATCACCCGCGAGCTGCTCGGGTGGGAGCCGACCCGCCCGGGACTGATCGCCGACCTGGAGGAGGGCCACTACTTCGCCTGAGCGCCTCGGGGCCGACGGCAGTCGGCACCGGCGTCCGGCGTCCGGCGTCCGGCGTCCGGCGCAACCGGCATCGCTCGCGCAGCCCGGACACGAGAGCGGGTCGCCCGGCTCGGTAGCCGGGCGGCCCGCTCACAGGTCAGCCAACCCGGAAATTTACCGGTCAGGTGCCGGCCGCATGGCCCACTCGGACTTGGCCGCGGCCCGGTAGGTCCTTAACCCGGCGGAATGCCCGCCATAGCCGATTAGGCTTTGATCACGGCGACACCGGTGCGGCCGCCGTCGACGTCGATGACCGTGCCCTGCACGAACGCCGCCTCGTCGCTGGCCAGGTACACGGCGGCGCTGGCGATCGCGGCCGGAGGACCGGCCTGGCCGGCCGGAGTGCCCCGCATCATGGCGTCGCCGGGTCCCTCCCCCGCTCCGGGGTCGTGCGTCACACCGGGGGATATACCGATCCCGAGCAGGCGGCCACCGCGATCCTGACCGCTGTCACCGGCGGCGCGACCATGCTGCTGGCCACCGGCCAGATCAGCTACCTGGAGACAGCGCTGACCGAGGCGCTCGGGCGGCTCCGGCCGTCCCGGGCCGGCTGAGCGCGCGCTAGGTGCCGTCGGCGCGCTGGGCGCGGAGGGCCTCGCCTTTGGCCCGGGCCGTGGCGGCCAGCTGATCCTGGAACAGGGTCATCCGGTGGCGCAGATCCGGGTCGGCCGTGGCGAGAATGCGGACGGCGAGCAGCCCGGCGTTCCGGGCGCCGCCGACCGCGACCGTCGCCACCGGAATCCCGGCCGGCATCTGGACGATCGACAGGAGCGAGTCCAGCCCGTCCAGGTGAGCCAGCGGCACTGGCACGCCGATCACCGGCAGCGGGGTCACGGACGCTAGCATGCCCGGCAGGTGCGCCGCCCCGCCCGCGCCCGCGATGATGACCCGCAGCCCGCGCTCGGCCGCGGTCGAGCCGTACTCGATCATCTCGCGCGGCATCCGGTGCGCGGACACCACGTCAGCCTCGTAGGCAACGCCGAATTCGGCCAGCGTGTCCGCGGCCGCGCGCATCACCGGCCAGTCCGAATCGCTGCCCATGACGACGCCGGCCAGTGGCGATGGGCTCATGATTGTGCTGCCTTCCGTCGGGCCCGGATCGCGATCGCGTCCCGGGCCACCCTTAGTCGCCGTCCTCGGTCCCCCAGCGCAGGAAGCTCGCGGCCCGGCGGGCCCGGTCCCGCAGCTCGGCGACGTCGTCGCCGAGCACGGTGACGTGCCCGATCTTGCGGCCGCGGCGGACCGCCTTGCCGTACAGGTGAACCTTGAGGCCGGGATCGGCGGCCATCACATGGATGTACCGGTCGTAGACGTCGGGGTCGGTCCCGCCGAGCAGGTTGGCCAGCACTACCTGGGGGGCCAGCAGGCCCGGCGCCCCCAGCGGCAGGTCGAGAACGGCCCGCAGATGCTGCTCGAACTGGGAGGTCACCGCCCCCTCGATGGTCCAGTGCCCGCAGTTGTGCGGCCGCATGGCGAGCTCGTTGACCAGCAGGCCACCTGGCGTGTCGAACAGCTCCACCGCGAGCAGCCCGGTCACGTCCAGCTCGGCGGCGATCCGCAGGGCGAGCGACTGGGCCGCCTCGGCGCGGTCCGCCGCCAGGCCCGGCGCGGGCGCGAGCACCTCGCGGCAGATCCCGTCCCGCTGGACCGTCTGCACGACCGGGTACGCGGCGCCCTGCCGGTGCGGGGACCGGGCGACGAGGGCGGCCAGCTCGCGATCGAAGCTCACGTACTCCTCGGCCAACAGCCGGAGATCCAGCCCGGCCACTTCGGCCGCCTCGCCGGGCGACGCGCAGACCCAGACGCCCTTACCGTCGTAGCCCCCGCTGACCGCCTTGAGCACCACCGGCCAGCCCCTCTGTTCGGCGAACCGCTCGATGTCGCCGAGGTCGCGGACCGGCGCGTACCGCGGGCAGGCCACGCCGAGCGCGGTCAGCCGCTCGCGCATGGCCAGCTTGTCCTGTGTGTAGCGCAGCGCGTCCGCACCGGGGCGGATCACGACCCCGGCTTCCTCCAGCGCGGCCAGGTGCGGGCCGGGCACGTGCTCGTGGTCGAACGTCACGACGTCGCAGCCTGCGGCGAAGCCGCGCAGATCGGCCAGGGACCGGTAATCGCCGAGCCGGACATCGGGCCAGACCTTGGCGGCGCTGTCGTCGGCGGCGGCGGCGAGCACGCGGAAGCCGATGGCCAGCCCGGCGGCTGCCGGGCAGGTCATCCGGGCCAGTTGCCCGGCGCCGACCATGCCGACGGACGGGATCGCGGCTCCGGCCGGCTCCCCGGCGGGCGGCGGCGCGGGGCGCTCGTCGAGCTGTTCACTCACGGCCCGTAGCTTATGAGCAGGCCAGGTGTGCCCGCACACGGTGTCACGCTTCGGGGCCAACCGGGCAAAATTAACTTTGGCGATACATTCCTTCCCCGCCATCAGGCCTACGATCAACGCGATTACGAGCAGATGAGCCGGAGGACCGACATGGCCATACCCGACCGTGAGGCTGATGTCCTGACCGAGGACGTGCCCCCGGGCGCAGTCGCGCGCGAGGGCACCTACGGCGAGCGGGTAGTAGCCGTCGAGCCGGGCGGTGCAGGGTTCATCCCGCTGCACGAGCGGCACGGCAAGCCGCTCCAGCTGTTCTGGACCTGGACCTCGCCGAACATGGAGTTTGCGACGGTCTTCGTCGGCGTGCTGGCGGTGGCCGGGTTCGGCCTGAGCCTCTGGGAAGCGCTGCTCGGGATCGTTATCGGCACCGGCATCGGCGCCGTCACCCAGGGCCTGCTGTCGCAGGACGGCCCGGTGTACGGAGTCCCGCAGATGGTCATCAGCCGGCTCGGCTTCGGCTACTGGGGCAACGTGCTGCCCGCTGGCCTGAACGCCATCACGGCCGGGATCGGCTGGTTCGCGGTCAACAGCGTGAGCGCGACCTTCGCGCTCAACACGCTCACCGGGCTGGCCAAGCCCGCGTGCCTGGTCATCGTGGTGATCGTCCAGGTCGCGATCGCGTTCTTCGGCCACAACCTGGTGCACATCTTCGAGCGGTACGCCTTCCCCGTGCTGACGATCATTTTCCTGATCGCCTCGGTGGTCGTGCTGTCCAAATCGAACCCGGGCGCCGCTCATCACACGATCCCCGGCGGATTCCTGCTCACGATCGGCGCGTCGTTCGGTTACGCGGTCGGCTGGAACCCGTACGCCTCGGACTACACCCGCTACATGCGCCCCACGGTGAGCAAGACCGCCGTCGCCTGGTGGTCCTTCCTCGGCCTGTTCCTGTCCTGCGCGCTGCTGGAGACCGTCGGCGCGGCCGCTGCGACCGTGGTCAGCCCCGGCGCGGCGCTGGGTAGCAACCCGACCGCCGCCTTCACCGGGCTGATGAGCACCCCGCTGGCCGACGTCACGCTGCTGGCGATCTGCCTGGGCGGCATCTCCGCCAACGTGCTGAACATCTACTCCGGTGCGATGTCGTTCGTCGCTCTCGGGATCAAGCTCCCGCTGGCCCTGCGCCGGGCGATCGTGGCCCTGGCCTTCGGCGCGATCGGCTTCGTCCTCGCGCTTACCGGCCTGCACGACGCGGGCACCAAGTACCAAAACTTCCTGCTGGTCATCGCCTACTGGATCGCGCCGTGGCTGGCCGTGATGCTCTGCGACCGGATCCGGCGCAGGCGGCTGGGCCCGGCACAGATCGAGCGGCTGCTGTTCGACAGGAAGTACGAGAACTGGGCCGGCCCGGTGGCCATGCTGGTCGGGATCGTCGTGTCGATCTGGCTGTTCTCCAACCAGACCGAGTACATCGGAGTGGTACCCAAGCACGTTCCCTCGGTCGGCGACCTCACCTTCGAGGCGGGCTTCGTCATCACCGCGGTCATCTACCTGACCTGGCACGCCATCGAGGACCGGCGGCACCCGGCCGCGGTGACCCGCTGAGCCTGGCTCAGGCGGGGCCGCTGCGGACCGGCTGAGCGCGGGACGCCGGCGGTCGCCGGGGCAGGAACACCGCGAAGACCGGAGGCCGCTGCCGGACCAGAACCACGCGGCCACCGTCCGCCGCCGCCATCGTCCGGGCCAGTGACAGGCCGAGCCCGGTTCCCTCGGGGCGGCCGCTCACGCTGCGCTCGAAGATGCGGGACACAAGCTCGGGCGGGACGCCTTTGCCCTGGTCCTCCACCTCGATGACGGCCGACTTGGTGTTCTGTGACGTGCGGATCTCGACCGTCCCCTGCCCGTGCATCAGGGCGTTGTCGACCAGCGTGGCCAGCACCTGGGCCAGCCCGCCCGGGGTGACGTGCGCCCGGAGCCCCCGCTCGCCGGTGACCGCGAGTTTGCGGCCCGCGCGGCGGAAAGCGGGCTCCCACTCGACGACCTGCTGGTGGATGATCTCGTCGATCCCGGTGAGCGAGGCGGTACCGGACGTGGCCCGCCGGACGGGGTCGAGCAGCTGGCTGACCACGTCGGCGAGCCGTTCGGCCTGGGCCAGTGCCGCGCCGCCTTCCTCCCGGACCGCATCCGGGTCGTCGGCGGCGGCGATCACTTCCTCTAGCCGCATCGACAGCGCGGTCAGCGGGGTCCGCAGCTGATGGGAAGCGTCGACAGCGAGTTCACGCTCGGCGGCCAGCAGGCTGGTGACCCGGCGCCCCGAGCTGTCCAGGCCGTCCGCCACCTGGTCGAGCTCGGCCATCCCGTAACGGCGGCCGATGGGCCGCGGGTCCCCGGACCGGAGCCGGTCGGCTGCTTCGGCCAGCTCCGCGACGGGCCGGGTCAGGGCGCGGGACTGGACGACCGCCGCCGCGGCGGCGGCCACGATGGCCACGGCGCACAGGCCAATGATGACAGCCCGGAAGTTCGCGTCCGCCACAGCCGCGGGCACACCGACTACAAGCACCGCCGCCACCGCGATGGCCAGCGTGGTCAGCATGATGCGGCGCCGCATGGGTCAGCCGCCCTGGCCGTCCGGCCACAGCGCGGGCCCCGGGCCCGTGCGCTGGGGCTCAGTCGCCGCGTTCAAACCGGAACCCGACTCCGCGCACGGTCGTGATGTACCGGGGGCTGTGCGCGTCATCACCCAGCTTGCGGCGAAGCCAGGAAATGTGCATGTCCAGCGTCTTGGTGGAGGTCCACCATTTCGCGTCCCAGACCTCGCGCATGATCTGCTCGCGGGTGATGACCTTCCCTGCGTCCCGGAACAGCATCCAGAGCAGGTCGAACTCCTTGGTGGTGAGCTCCAGCTCCGCGTCACCGTGCCAGGCCCGCCGCGCCTCCGGGTCGATACGCACCCCCATCACCGTGGAGTTCTCCGCGCTGCCGCGCCGCAGCAGGGCCCGTACCCGGGCCAGCAGCTCGGCCAGCCGGAACGGCTTGGTCACGTAGTCGTCGGCGCCAGCGTCCAGGCCGACCACCGTATCCACCTCATCCGCGCGGGCGGTCAGGATCAGCACCGGCAGACCATGCCCCTCGGCGCGGACCCGGCGGCAGACCTCCAGCCCGTCCAGCACCGGCAGCCCGATGTCGAGCACGATCAGGTCGATGCCGTCGCTGAGGGCCCGCTCGAGCGTGCTGGGCCCGTCGGCGGTCACGTCGACGTGGTATCCCTCCCGGCGCAGGGCACGGGACAAGGGCTCGGAGATGGACTCATCGTCCTCAGCGAGCAAAACGCTGGTCATGCCTCGATCGTAGAGCGTAGCCGACCGTGCCGTTTGCTCGCGCCGCTCTCATTAAGCCCGACAGTGAGGATAGATCGACGGTGCTGCCCGGCTCCAGGCGGTCCAGGGGCGTGCCGGCGGGCCGCCCGGCGAGCGCCAGCCAGTTCGTGAGACCGGCCAGGCCCTTGTCGCTGAGCATCGCGTCGTGGATCGCGAACCCCTGGCGCGGATTGACCTCGCGCGCGTAGTCGATCATCTCGCCGGTCTTCAGCCAGGGGGCGCTGGCCGGCAGGAGCAGGACCGGGACGTCCTCCTCCGGGACGGTGAGGGCGTCACCCGGGTGGAAGACGGTGCCGTCGACCAGGAATCCCGTGTTGGCGACGATCGGGATGTCTCGGTGGATTAGCGCGTGCGGCGCCCCGTACACGTGGACCTCGAAATCGGCGACGCCGAAGGCCTCGCCCTCCTGCACGCCGTGCACGCGGCCACCGAACTCCGCGAACTGCTCGGCCAGTTGCGGGTTGGTCCACAGGGTGAGCCCGGGCTGGCCGGCCAGCGCGGACCGTACGAGGTCCGCGTCCAGGTGATCGAAGTGCTCGTGAGTGACCAGGATCGCTGTCGCCCCGTCCAGGACGCCCGGTCCGCTCCAGGTGCCCGGGTCGATGACCAGGACCTCTCCGTCCTTCTCGAGCCGGACGCAGGCGTGCTCGAGCTTGGTCAGGCGCATGACGCTCCACAGGTACGGCGTATCCGGGCTTGTCCTTGGACCCTACCCGGGCACGACCCGCGCTACCGCTCACCGTTCGCGTCGCGGCTGCCCCGTCCGGCAGGACTAGCGGTCCTCGCCCGCGAGCCGGGCCTGCTCCTGTCCCACCAGCTCGAACAGGATCGCCTGCACGCGCTCGACGCTGGGGATGTCGGCCAGCACGATCTGCCCGTGCTCTCCCGGCGACTCCACGATCAGGCGACCGGCGCCGAGCAGCCGGTCGAGCAGGCTACGGGTGAACGACACGTCGGTGATCCTGGCCAGCGGGATATCCCGGCCACGGCGGGTCACGATGCCCTCACGTACCCGCAGCCGCCCGGTGGTGAGCTCGTAGGTCGTGGTCTTCCAGCGCAGCACCGGCCGGAGGACCCCGACGAGCAGCAGCACGACCGCGACAGCCGCGATCACCAGGCGTTCCGTGCCCGCAGAAGCCCCCGCCGGGATGCTGGCCAGCACTGCGACCACGGCGGCCACGACCAGCACGCCGAATATCACCGGCCACAGCAGCACCTTCCAGTGCGGATGCAGGACGAGGACACTGCGCTCCGGCCCGCCCGACGATGCGTCATGGACCATGTGCCTCATCGTGGCACGGCATCGCCGTAGCCAGGGGCTCGGATCACCCCACTCCGGGCGGAAACGTCAGCGGACGTGCCGGACGTCGCCGGCCCCGATGGCGACGTCCCCCGCCGCGGTGCGGACGACCAGCCGTCCGTCCCCGTCGACGCCGGTGGCAAGTCCGCTGGTAGCCGCGCGCCCCGGCAGCTCGGCCCGGACGTCCCGGCCGATGGTCGAGCAGAGCCGCACGTACGCCGGACGCAGGCCGCTGGCCTCCGCGTCACCCGCCAGGTCTGTGCCGCGCCACGCCAGGTACCAGCGTTCTATCTCATCCAGCATCCGGCCCAGCAGCAGCTCGCGATCCAGGCTGGACGATCCCTCCAGCCGCAGCGACGTGGCCGGCAGGGACGAGGCGGCGGGCGCAGGAAGCTCGTGCCGCGCCGTGGAGACGTTGACGCCGATGCCGACGACGACCGCATCGCCGGACTGCTCGGCCAGGATGCCGGCCAGCTTCCCGGATCGGAGCAGCACGTCATTCGGCCACTTCAGGGCGGCGTCCAGCGCAGAGACCTGCCGGATCGCCGTCGCCACCGCGACGCCGGCGAGCAGCGGCAGCCAGCCCCGCCGGGCGGCTGGCACATCCGTAGGCCTCAGCAGCACGGAGAACGTCAGCGCAGCCCGCGGCGGGCTCAGCCAGCTGCGGCCCATCCGGCCGCGGCCGGCGGTCTGCTCCTCGGCGACCAGGACGGCACCTTCCGGGGCGCCGTCACGGGCCCCCGCGACCAGATCGGCGTTGGTCGAACCGGTCCGGGCCACCACCGAGACCTCGCCCCAGATTCCACCTGGGCGGACGATCTGCCTGGTCAGTGCCGCGCCGCTGAGCGGTGAGCGAGCCGGGTCCTGAATATCGGTCATAGTGCTGATCATTGTCGCGCGGCCAGGAGCGGGCCCGGGCAGTCGGAGACCGCGCCGGGCATAACGGAGGGGCCCCGCGTTGGCGGGGCCCCTCCGGGCTGATCAGGTGGTCCCCGCTACAGGCAGGAGCCCAGCACGCGGTTAGTACTGCCCGCCGCCCTGACCCTGGTCCTGGCCGCCCTGGTCGCCGTAGCCACCCTGACCCTGGCCGCCCTGGTCGCCGTACTGGCCGCCCTGGTCGCCGCCGCCCTGCTGGCCCTGGTCGCCGTAGCCGCCCTGCTGGCTCTGGTCACCGCCCTGGTCGCCGTAGCCGCCCTGGTTCCCCTGGTCGCCGTAACCGCCCTGCTGACTCTGGTCACCGCCCTGGTCGCCGCCGTACTGACCGCCCTGGCCCTGGTCGCCGCCGAACTGGCCCTGATCCTGGCTCTGCTGCTGCTGGTCGGGCTGCTGCTGCTGCCCGCCCTGCTGCTGACCGCCGAGGTAACTCTCGCCGCCCTGCTCGCCCTTCTGGATCTCGCTATCGAAACGGTTCCCTGTCTCCTTATCGGCCACATCGCCCGCCTTGTCGATACCCTGGTCGACTTGCTGCGAGTGCTCGCCGGCTTCCTTCTTGGCTTCATCCTCGAACTGGCTGAAGTCAGGCATGGGTGCCCCCTCTTCCGTTATTGGCTGAATTGCCCCTACTCTGCACCCGCCTCACGTTCCCAGCCGATGGCCTGGTCAAACAAGGGCTGGCAGCCGTCCCCGCAGGTCCAGGCCTATCTTGACGTCTCCCGTTCGCCGCAGGACCGAGGAAAATCCATCGGGGATTAGCCGGGGATTAGCCGTGGATTAGCCGTGGATCCGGATCCTCAGCCGACGGAAGCCCTTGCCTTTGTTCTCCACCTTGACGACCTCGATCCGGCCGACCTGCCGGGTAGAGGCGACATGCGTCCCGCCATCTGCCTGCTGGTCGAGCCCGACGATGTCGACGATCCGTACGTCTTTGACCTCGGGCGGGACCAGGTTGGTGGCGGTGCGGATGATGTCGGGAAGCGCGAACGCCTCCTCGCGGGGCAGCACGCGCACGTCGATGCGCCGGTCGGCGTCGATTTCCATGTTGCAGAGATCCTCGACGGCCAGCCGGAACCCGTCGGGGACGGTGGGCAGGTTGAAATCCATGCGTGCGGTCAGCGGTTCCATATTGCCGCCGGTGACGAGGGCGCCGAAGTCGCGGAACACGACACCGCACAGGATGTGCAGTCCTGAGTGGGTCCGCATCAGCGCGGTCCGGCGTACGTCTTCTACCGCGCCGCGGACCGTCGCCCCTGGCGACGGGACCGGGTCGCCTTCGCGGGGAATCAAGTAAAGGTCGTCGCCCTTGCGAGCGCCGTCGATGTGGGTCTGCACCCCGCCCCAGAGCAGCACGCCCTGATCCGGCGGCTGGCCTCCGCCACCCGGGTAGAACGCCGAACGATCCAGCACGATCCCATCGGGCCCGGAGGCGAGGACCACCGCGTCCCACTCACGCAGCGTCTGATCGTCCAGTTCGAGCCGGTGCGTCCGCTCTTTGGTCTCAGCCACCCGAGCAGCCTACTGTGGGTCACCTGGCGCGGCCGTCGTACGATCGGGCCGCGGATCGGCCGCCGCCGCAGCTGGGCCGCCCGGAACGCCACAGCCGCCTCGATCGGGGCTGAGCTTCCCGCTGGACCGGAAAGCTCAGCCAGGAGCCGGGCCGCAAGCGCGCCGCATGGTCAGGCGACGCGGCGGCTGGCCAGGATGCGACGGATGTCAGCCGTCTCCTCGTCGCTGTAACGGTCGAGGATCGCGTCAAGGTCGTTCAGGTCACTGGCCGACGTGTAGGTGGCCAGATCGCCAGCCAGCGACCGGCGGGCGGCGCGGGCCTCGCGGCTGTCGCGCAGTTCGTCCCGCAGGGCCGTCCAGCGGCGGCTGAGTGTGTGCGTCGTGCTCTCCATTTGCTCTCCTCAGGATCAAATTGCCTTCGCTGTCCAGTGTCATGACGAATGACCCATGCGTCCAATGACTAAAACTCATTTGAGCCATGAGCTAACGTCATGAATATGGAGACGGATTCGCTGCGCTGGTTCCAGCAGGTCGCTGACGGCACGACCGTGACGGAAGTCAGTGAGCTGGAGCAAGTGACGCAGTCAGGGGTGTCGCGCGCCCTGGCCCGGCTGGAGGCGGAAATCGGTACGCCCCTGCTGCAGCGTTCCGGCCGCATACTCCGGATGACCCACGCGGGCTCGGTATTCAAACGGCACGTCGACGCGATGCTGCACCAGCTCGACGACGGCATCGCGGCCGTCAATCAGCTCATCGAGCCCGACACCGGCACGGTGGCCCTCGCCTTTCAGCACTCGCTGGCTACCTGGCTCGTGCCGGACCTCGTTCGCAGCTTTCGCGCGGCGCACCCGAACGTCCGGTTTCAGCTCACCCAGGTCCGTGACGAGCTCCACGCGCCCCCGCTTGCCGGCGGCCACGCCGAGCTCGAGATCGGGACACGCCACCCGCACGAGCCAGGCATTCGTACCCGGCGGATCGCCATCGAGCCGCTGCGGCTCGCCCTGCCGCGCGACCATCCACTCGGCCAGCAGCAGCACATCCCGCTGGCGGACCTCGCCGACGAGCGGTTCATCAGCCTGAGCCCGACCTCCGCGCTGCGCCGGCTGACGGACAGCCTCTGCGAAGAGGCCGGCTTCGGGCCGGATGTGGTGTTCGAGGCGGAGGACCTGTCCACCGTGCGCGGCTTCGTGGCAGCCGGCCTGGGGGTGGCCATCGTCCCCGCGCCCCGTGCCGGGTCTCCCGAGGCAGGCACCGGGCCCCTGCTCTACCGCGATATCACGGACGCGGGGGCGGTCCGGGAGATCACCCTGACCTGGTCCGCGGAGCGGCGCCTGCTGCCTGCCGCCGACCTGTTCCGACGGCACGTCATCCGCCGGGCGAGCGCCGGGCGGGTCCCCACGCTCTCGGAGTGAAACGCCCGGGACCGCCGGGCCCGTTGATCCGCCGGGCAGATCCGCCGGGCCGGACGGGCCGCCTGCTGACGTCGCACGCCGCAGCTGGTAGACAATTAGCTGAACTCATTGTCTGAACAAAGTTATGCGAAGGGCAGCCGATCCCGTGAGCCCGCGCCCGTACAACCTCGGCAAGCGCCAGGGCCCGATCGACCGGGGCCGCCAGCAGATTCTGGACGCCGCCCGGCGGCTGCTCGCGGACAGCGGCAGCTACACCGCCTTCACCGTCGACTCCGTGGCGAAGACGGCCGACGTGGCCCGGGCCACGGTCTACTACCAGTTCGGCTCGAAAGCCGGGCTCCTGGAGGCCGTGTGCGACGGGCTGGCCGAGGCGGGCCAGATGTCGGAACTGGCGACCGCGTTCACCGATCCCGACCCGGTCGGGGCGCTGCGCCGGTTTGTGGGCTGCTTTGGCCGCTTCTGGTCCGCCGACCGGGCGGCCATGCGCCGACTGCGCGCGCTGGCCGCTCTAGATCCGGACGTCGGCGCGGTGATCTCCGCCCGCGATCAGCGCCGAGAGGAGGGCCTGACGGTGCTGGCGGGCCGACTGGACGGCGCCTCCGCGCTGGCCACTGAGCCCAGTCACGCGGTGCGCGTGCTCTTCGCCCTCACCAGCTTCGAGACCTTCGACGCACTGGCCCGCCCGGACCAGGACCTGACCGCCGTCATCCCCGACATCCTCCAGCTCGCCAAAACGGTGCTGCGGCCCAGTTGACGCGCCCGCTGTCCTGGCCCCGCCAGGCTCCGGCGGAGGGCGGGACCGTTGACATGATGAGCCCCCCGCAGATTTAATTAGACATACAGTATGAGAGAAAGTTAGAAGCGAAGCAGATGTGGCTGGAGCACAGCGGCGGCCGCCGCAGAAGGCGGACTGGCGTGGCGGACGGACCGGCGCAGGCCGGGAACGGCACAGGCCGGGAAACGGCGCACAGAGTGGACCACCGCGGAAAGGCGGACCGCCGCAGCGGGCTGGCCAGCACAGTGAGGGCGGTCCAGTCGCGCCCCAGGGGGCACGGAGAGAGGTGCATCAAGATGCCGGATCGCCGGAACCGTCCCATCGGCCGCCGACTGCAGGCCCGCGCGATGCGCGCAGCTAACGTCCCGATGCGGCTCATTCTGGGACTCCCGGTTGCAACCCCGCTGAGCAAGCGGCTCATGCTGGCCCGGATCACCGGCCGCCGGACCGGGAAGGTGTATCGACAGCCACTCAGTTACGTCCGGCAGGACGGCACGCTGCTGACCCCGGGCGGGGGGAACTGGAAGCTGAACCTGCAAAACGGTCGTCCGGTGCCGATCCGGCTGGGCGGCCACGACATCCTGGCCCGGCCCGAACTGGTGGTCGACATCGATGAGGTTGAGCGGCTGCTCACGGCGATGGCCGAGGAGAATCCCAGCGTCACCGCGTTCACCGGGATCCCGCGCGGGCCGGACGGGCGCCTCGACCGCGACCGCCTCGCACTGGCGGTCCAGCACGGCTTCAATATCGTCCGGTGGCACCTCGATCAACAGCCAGCTTGAGGCTACTCCGACGGTCTCCTGATCAGCGGCTCGACTGACGCCCGTCTTTGCGGTCCGGCGCCGCGAGCGGACCTGGATTTGGCCGACAGCGTAGCGTTTCGATGTCCCGTCCGCCAGGCCACTGTCCGGCCAGGGCGACGATCATCTGCTCCCGCAGCGTCCCGGGCGGGTTCCCGCCCGGATGGCGGCGTCTTTGATGCTGCCCGCAGGGTGGGTGGCTGGTGGTGGCGTCTGGCGATCACGCCATCGAACGGCGGCGTGGGGTCACGCCGCTGTTCGATGGGTGCCCGTGACAGTGGAGGGTTTGGCCTTGCGGGGTGTGGGTCACGCTACGGCGGTGGGTGGCCCGTGGGAGTGGAGTATGCGTCCGTCGGGGCTGGTGGCGGTGGTGGTGCCGTTGGGGTGGCAGGTGATGTTCCAGCCCCAGCGGTGGATGACGATGATGTGGTGGTACCGGCAGAAAAGTGCCAGGTTGCCGAGGGTGGTGGGGCCGCC
>Ga0302220_10000526_pt1 | contig 32481 bp, 24 predicted proteins | sample II_Palsa_E1_3_FD_194572 | JGI IMG/M metagenome (GOLD analysis project Ga0302220, IMG submission 194572) | Peat permafrost microbial communities from Stordalen Mire near Abisko, Sweden - II_Palsa_E1_3 | ecosystem: Environmental > Terrestrial > Soil > Palsa > Peat permafrost | place: Sweden...
ACTCCAGGGTCAGGACAGTACTGATCAGGCAATCGGTCCGTGCCGGCGTTTCGCTCCGGGCCACAGAGCGAGCGCTCTACCTCATATCAAAAGCCATCAACGGCCGGGGAACGACCTGGGCCGAATACGGAGACAAACTCCGCAAGGCCGCACAAGCCGGCCGGACGCCTGGCGCCGACGGCACATCAGACGACGAGCGCGACACTCCTCCGGCAGCCCCCTGACCAGCGACCCCGCAGAGGCCGCCAGGGCCGGAATTCCGGGACACCAGCGCTGGGCGACCTCACGCGAGGTGACGGCGGGCCTGATTCCGCGCGCATTCCCGCCGATATGACTGGCAACCTGGTTGCCGACATGACCGCCCGGCGTTGTGCCGAACCGGACGATCTGTACTCCGCTATCCGTGGTCCGATGGCTGACCCACCTGTCAACGGATCTGCCGAAATGAGGACGCTGCGTCCTCGTATGCTCATGCGCCGCCTTGCATGTCGCCAACAATGACGGTAAGCATTCACCTATAAGGCCGGGTTGTCAGGGGACCCAAGGCGGTCAGCGTGGCGATGCACGATTCGCCACACTCCGCCGCCCGCGCAGCTTGGCCAGCCAGCGTGGTCTCCAGCTCGCTCACCCGGGCCGTCAGGGGCTTCCATCTGGCTAGGGCTACCATCCAGCTTGGCGCGCTCGCGCACCCGGGCAGCAGGAATCCGGCAGCGCCCTCCAGGCTAAGCTCCGGAGGCGCACGAGATCGACCGAACCTGCGTCCGAAGAGCGGCCCCTCCCATGTCGTCGGCCACTGCTCCTGAACCAGGCAGCTCGCAACTGCGCTCTATAGCAAAATATGCTATAGTTCAGGAATGCCAGACGGGAGACCTGTGCTGCGCGAAGTCATGCTCACCACGAGTACCACCCAGTCAGAGCTGTCGCGGCTCAGCGGGGTGCGGCAGCCGAGCATCAGCCAGTTCCTCTCCGGAAAGGTCCACCTGAGTGACGAGCAGCTCGACCGGCTGCTGTCGTGCATGGGGTATCGGCTCGAAGTCGTCCGGCAACAGGTGCGGCCCGAACTTACCCGCTCCGAGTGGCGCTCTTGGCGGCTGCACCGTCAGCTGTCGACTTACTTGACACGGTCGAGCCTTGAGCGGTGGCGTCCGACGGTCGAGCGCAACCTAGAGCGTCTCCGAAGCAGCGTGCAAGGTCAGCCACACGTACGCAACCTCGACAGGTGGGAATCGCTACTGGATCACGGTGACATACCAGGGCTTCACCGGATCCTCACAGGTCTAGATCGCGACTCCATCGAAATGCGTGAAGTGTCTCCGCTTGGTGGCCTTCTGCCGAACGAGGAGCGCTTGAAAGTACTCCAGGCGGCGGGCTGATGCGCCGCGATCAGTTGGAGCACGCCATCCGAACCGCGTGCCAGATTATCGAGCGATCGGAGGTGATCGTGGTCGGCTCTCAGGCGATCCTCGGCACCTTCCGCGAAGATGAACTCCCCCGCCAGGCCACCATGTCGGGCGAAATCGATATCCTCCCGATCGCCGAAGGCAACGAAGAAACCGCCCAGCTCGCCGACCGCATCGAAGGGGTTGCCGGGGAGCTCTCGCCGTTCGAACAGCTTCATGGCTTTAGCATCGATGGCGTCGACCTGCAGACTTCCGCGTTGCCGGAGGGCTGGCGGGATCGACTGGTCAAGGTGCAAAACGCCAACACGGCCGCGGCTGGTGGCGGCCTGCAGTTCACTGGCTGGTGCCTCGACAAGGAAGATCTCTGCGTTGCTAAGTTGTGCGCATTTCGAGAGAAGGACCAGAACTTCGTCTCCGCGCTGCTCGGGGCCGGCCTCGTCGATCCGGGAGTTATTGCAGCGCGCCTAGCGACGGTTCCGGAGCAATACAGACCGAGCGCAGCGCGCGCGGCCGAATGGCTTGAGTCCTCGGCATAGGTGCGGCTGGCTGGCTGGCAAAGTTCTGGCGAATACGGGCGAAGTTCGGCTGTCAGCCGCATACCCGCAGTTCAGACTACGTATGGCGGCGGTCTGTAAACCATCGGCTTCGGCTTCGCCAGCTCCTTCACGGAAATCCCGTTGGCCACCTGTGCCGCCTCTAGGTATGGCTGCGGCGAGCTTGTCGGCCGACAGGAATCATGTTCAATCCTCGCTGACCGCTGCTCTGCGCTTGGCGTCCTTAGCGTACTTGTCAGGCATTCCAGCGTGGCCAAGCCCATGTGCGTCGGCGCGCAGTTGCATTCCAAGATCGCCAGTCACGAGCGTGACCGGTCGGCCGACCGCCCGCTGTAGCAGCATGCAGCGAGAGCGCAATTCCTCATCTGGGTTAGCCATGCGCACATGACCTGGATCGTCGAGGAATACCTCTAGCGTCGTACCATCTGGCAAGGTAGCAGCGCTGCTCGCGCGCAGGTCAGCGCTGTACTGGCGCAGTGCAGTGATTGCCAGCTGGGCGCGGCGGCTCATTCGATCCGAGCCGGTGTACTTCTTGTTGTCCAGCTCGTCAATCACGCAGATCGGCACGATGATGCGCACCGGCGAGGCACCCAGAACCTCGACCCACAAGATCTCATCCAGCCTCTGATAGTGCATGAGCACATTGGTGTCCAAAACCGCGACCTGACCCTCGCGGCCTCTGAGCGCTTCAAGCGCTGTCACCTTTCCCCTCAGCCGCTCCAGCACGCTCACCTGCCTGGCCGCCTCATCATTGATAAGGGGAGACGGGCGCGGCGTCGAGGCAGTCATGTCGCGGATCAGCTTGTAGTGCTCGCCATGCAGCGCCGCCACGGCGCCGTCATCGTCCTCGAACCAAGACCTGAGCGCCTTCTCAAGGGTCTCGACGAGCTGCAAGTAGGAGTTCTGCACCAGCGCCCATGAATCACGCCGCGCCCAGCCACTGGGGATTTGCTGCATCCGGCGGATCATGTCATCCAGGCCTTCGATGACCGCGGACGGAGACGCCCCCTCGCTGAGAAGCATGCCATATGGTCCCAGAGTACCGAGCAGATCTGGCTGATCGGCGCGCTCTCACCCGCGCTGACGGTACTGCGGCTTACGAGTACGGATTCGGCGATCGGCGCGCTTGTAGCAAGAGAAGCGACCGGCCTGCGGGTCACTCGCGATGACGGCCGCCGCGACAGGCTCGCACAAGCTGATGGGCTAGCTGCAGCCGACTGGCCGGTTTCCAGGGTTCGGCATCAGCAAGAGGCAGAGAGAAATCCAACTTTGATGTCCCCAGGGCCAGACGAAGGACACCGTCATCTGGAAAGGGACATCAGAATGTGGAACCTACAGCGGCCCTCCCGTGATCGTGGTGGCCCGTGGTCTCGGGGGCCTTTCGTTTTCGTATCTGGTGACGTAACGAATAAACGAAACGAAACGATTACTGGCCTGTCTAGGCGGAAATGCGGCGCTACTCGATCGTGATGCGGCGCACGATGTCGGCCTGGTCGGCGCTGCCCCTGCCCCGTTGGGCTGGCTGTATCACCAGGTGCTTGCCCCGCAGCGCCATCTTGAGCAGGTCTCGCTTTCCCCTGTAGTCGGCGGTGTCCCACCGCTGCCGCCACTGCGCACGGCTTGTTCCCAGTGACTGTTGTGCTCCAGGGACGGGGCCGGGATCGGGGAGTGCGGCGCGTTCGGCCCGGAGGCTAGCTATGCGTTCATCGACTGGCTTAATGACCAGGTCGTAGCGGGCGAGGGTGATCTCGCCTCGTCCTAGGCGATCGGTGAGAGCTTCCGCCACCGCCTCAGCTTCAGCGATCTTGATGTCGAGTTGGACGGCTTCGCTGGCTGCCTCGTAGGCGGCGTGCTCGATCTCGTCGGTGTTGCGCGTGTCCGACAAGATCTCAACTACGAGCGCGCGTGCCGCTGAATCCAATGCCCGCTGGTCCACTTCGGTCTTTCCGCACCCTCCGGCTGTGGGGTTGCACCAGTATGAACGGCTCACCGATCCATCCGGGTAGGGCTTGAGGCCGTTGCGGGTCCGACCGTGGAGGATGTGGCCGCAGCCGGGCTGCCCGCAGACGGCGAAGGACGAGCAGAGGTAGTGCGGTGAACTCGGACGCCCGCGCCGACGCGCGGCGTAAATCGCGATCACCCGGTCGAAGTCCTCCTCGGAAACGATCGGATCACCTGGAAGACGACCAACGACGGACGTCAGGCCCGACACGGGGTCGGTGTAGATGATCCTGCCGCAGTTCCGCTGCCGGGTGAGCAGCGTCTTTAGCGCCGGGCGCGTCCACGGCCTGCCCTGAGCCGTGGGAATCCCCCGCGCGTTCAGGTCCGCGATCAGCGCGTCTTGCAGTTCGCCCGCCAGGAACCGGGCGGTCAGTTCCCGCAGGACGGCGGCCTCGTCCTCGCGCTGGGTGACGCGGTCGTCCTCGAAGCCGAATGGCCGCGCCGAGCCGTTCGGCTCGCCGGCCATCGCCTTGAGCTTCTTCCCGCGAGCGCTCCTGGTGGACAGGCGGTCGGAGTAGTAGGCGGCGGCGTTGATCGCGTCGCGGAACGCCTTCTTCCCATTCGGGGTCCGCAGGTCGTACTCGCTCTCGCTATCCAGCACCAGGAGGCCGCGAGCGGCCACCCCGATCATCCGCTCGCCGTCCTTGGGCTGCCGGGTGAACCGCTCCAGGTCGAACACGATGAACCCGCCGGACACGCCGCCCTCCAGCCGGTCCATCAACTCGTCCCACGCCGGACGCTCGATAGCCGGGTTCCACGCCGAGCGCCCGGGGTCAACCAGAACCTTGCCCTCCACGAGACCGAGGTCGGCAAGGCGGACCCGGCACACCGACACCTGGCCTTCGGTCGACGGTTCGCGCTTCTCGTTGCGCTTGAGCTGACTGACGCGGGCGTAGATGTCAATCGGCCGGCCTGAGCTGACAAGTTCGGCGGCCACGGTCTACCCGACCCTCTTGCGACGCCAGGAGGAGATATTCGTGTAGTGCAGGCCCTCCCTGCGCAGCAGAGCACTGCGTTCTCCTGGTCCCGCGTTCTCGTACTCTTCGAGAATGCGGGCCTTGTACTCAGCGGTGAAGGTTCGGCGCTTCGACCATCTGGTGTCCAGCGCGCCAGGGGTGGACACCAGCCCGCCGTGTGCGGCACGGGCCGCGATCACGTCCGCGATCGTCATCGTCGTGTCTTGCAGGTCTTCGCCTTCCGCTGAGACGATCCTGAGCCGACGGGTGACATCGGACCGCTCAGCGCGCTTAAGGCTAGCCGGGTCGACGACGAGGCGTCGGCCGCGCAAGGCCATTTTCAACAGCTCGCGTTTTTCCGCCGTGTCGGCGTCATCCCACCACTTTTGCCAGTGCTCCCGGCTTGGCTGCCGCGAAGCGCCTGGAGCTGTGTCGCCCAGCGCTTCGCGTTCGGCCTTGAGCTTGGCTATGCGCTCATCCAGTGGCCGACTGGCGATGTCATAGCGCGAGAGAGTGAGTTCTCCGCGCCCAAGGCGGTCGGCCAGCGCTTCTGCGACACGTTCAGCCTCGGCGATGGCCAGATCCAGCCGCGCGGCTTCGCTCTCAAGTTCCCGGGTGACGGATTCGATCGCCTCGGCATGGCGAGAGTCAGACAGAATCTCCACAGCGATGGCTCCGGCCGCCTCATCCAAGCCACGCTGATCAACGCTGATCTTGGCACAGCCCTTGCCGCTAGAAGACGGGCCGCACCTGTATTCCCGGCGTACCGAACCGTCCTCGTACCGCTTCAGAGCGTCTACTGGGTGACCTGTGAGCGGTTTGCCACAGTCCGGACGGCCGCAGAAGGCTATCCCCGTGCACAGGTAGATCTCCGAGGGCGCCTCGCCGCCCCGGCGCGCGGCGTATATCGCGCATACCCGGTCGAAGTCGTCTTCGATAATGATCGGCTTCCCCGACAGATGCCCGGCAATGGACTTAACGTTTGTTTCCGTGTCGGTGTAGAGGATTCTCCCGCAGTTGCGCTCTCTGAGCAGAAGAAGTTGCAGGGATCTGACAGTCCAAGGGTTGCCCTTGCTGCTGAGGACGCCGCGTGCGTTGAGGTCACGTACCAGCGCGTGCTGCGTTTCTCCCGCCAAGAACCGCCTCGTCAGTTCCCGGATGATCTCGGCTTCGGCTTCGCGCACGGTCACGAAATCGTCTTCGAAGCCGAATGGCCGGGTTGTGGTGTTCGGCTCCCCCGACAATGCCTTGAGCCGCTTGCCTCGCCGTGCCCTAGTTGACAGGCGGTCGGAGTAGTAGGCGGCGGCGTTGATCGCGTCGCGGAACGCCTTCTTGCCGTTCGGTGTGGTCAGGTCGTACTCGCTCTCGCTGTCCAGCACCCCCAGGCCGCGAACGGCCAGTTCGATCATCCGCTCGCCGTCCTTCGGCTGGCGGGTGAAGCGCTCCAGGTCGAACACAATGAACCCACCGGACACGCCGCGCTCAAGGCGGTCCATCAGTTCATCCCACGCCGGACGCCGGACAGTCGGGTCCCACGCCGAACGACCCGGATCAACCAGAACCTTGCCCTCCGGCAGGTCGAGATCGGCGAGCCTCAGTCGGCAGATCGCGACCTGCCCACCCGTGGACGGCTCGTTCTTCCTCTTGTCTTTGCGCTTGATCCGACTGACCCGGGCATAGATGTCGTAGGGCTTGGCTGTCTGATCTGCGCCGTTCAGCATGGCTAAATGGTAGCAAATTACATATCAACCTGGGACGAGACCATGGCCGTCGTGAAACGGGCGGTGGACGCGGTCGCGGCGCGCGCCACGGGTGAGCCTGGTGCTCAAGGCTGACCTGCGGCCCGGCGTGACCGACGGCCTCACGTCCAAGGTCGAGACCGTCGAGCGGTACCTGCGCGCTAGTGACTGACGCGCCCGAGCGGCGCCTAGGAGTCCGGGCTGGTCATCCCGGGCGGTTAGCACCGATCAGGCACTGGCGGGTACGGCCTCGATCAGGCCGGCCAGGCCGGCCTCGTCGAGCAGATCGGCGGGGCGGACGGTCAGGCCCGGCCGGATGTAGTGGAAGGCGGCGCGGACCCGCCCCACCGGGACACCAGCCAGCGCCGCCCAGGCCAGCCGGTAGGCGGCGAGCTGGACCTCGACGGCATGCTTCTCCGCCGCGGAGCTGGGTGGCTGGCCGGTCTTCCAGTCCACGACGTCGAACGTGCCGTCCCCTGCGTCGTCGAAGACCGCGTCGATGCGGCCGCGGACCAGCCGGTCCCCGATCAGCGTCTCGAACGGCACCTCCACCTCACGCGGCCAGCGCCCGGCCCAGGCGCTGGCCTCGAACCGGTCCCGCAAGTCGGTCAGGTCGGCATCCAGGCCGGCCGCGGTGTCCTCCGGATCGTCGGCCCCGAACAGGTCGTCCGCGTCGATGAGGCGCTGCTGGCCGAACCGCTCCTCCAGCCACTGGTGGAAGGCGGTGCCGCGGCGCGCGTACGGAGCCGGCGGCCGGGGCATGGGCCGGCGGACCTGACGGGCCAGCTCGGCTGGGTCGCGGGCCAGCGTCACCAGCGCCGAGACCGACAGGTGGCCGGGCAGGGTAACCCGCAGGCCGCCCTCGGTGCGGCGCCGTTCCCGCTCGGTGAGCAGCAGCTCCGCGTCCTGCCGCCACGCCGCGACGAGGTCCCGGTCGCCGGGGTCCAGCTGCGCTGTGTCGTCCGGTTGCGCAGCGGCGTCGGGGCCGGGGGGCGCGTCACTCTCGCGGAGCTGGGCGGTGACCAGGGCAGCCGCTTCGCGCGCGGCCTCGTAGCGCTCCCCGGCCGGGGTGGCGGGCCACTCTGCCGCGGCGGGCTCGGCGAGCGCGGGGTTCTCCGCGTCCGGCTCCGGCGGCGGCGCCCAGGCGTGCACACGGCCGGCGCCCGCCGCACAAGCGGCGCGCACCTCGGTAAGGAACGGAGACGGCCCGAGGCGGCTGGCGCCGTCCCCCCACCAGTAGCCCGAGCAGCCCAGCCAGAAGGCGGCCCGGGTCGCGGCCACATACATCAGCCGGCGCTCCTCGGCCAGGTCACGGTCGGCGCAGCGCTGAGTGAAGGCGTCCACCGAGCCGGGGTCCAGGTCCCGGAGGTCAGGCAGGTCGGTGGCGTCACCGCGCAGGCCGAACGGCAGCAGCCGCGGGTTGTCCGTCCACCGGGTGGACAGCCGGGGCCGGGCCGGGAAGACCTGTGACCGCTCCCCCGCAGCCAGCCCGGGGACGAGGACGGCAGCCCACTGCAGGCCCTTGGATGTGTGCACGGTGGCCAGCTTCACCGAGTCCGTCTCGCCCACGCGGCCGGTCTCCAGGCCAAACTCCTCGGTCTCCGCGGCAGTCAGGTAGGCCAGGAAGGCCCCGAGGGTGGATTCCTCCCGCGACCCGGCGAACGCGTCCGCGGCGTCGGTGAACGCGTCCAGGTCGGCGTGGGCGGCGAGCGGATCGGCGCCCGGCCGGGACGCGATCTCGATGTCCAGCCCGAGCGTCCGTTCCACCTCGCCGATCAGGTCCGGGAGCGGGCGGCTGAGCTGGCCGCGCAGAGTGCGGAGCTCGGCGGCCAGCGCGCGGAACCGGGTGTAGCCGGCCGCGGAGTAGGCGGCCGGCTCCCCCAGGTCGTCGAGCGCCTCGACCAGGCTGCCGGCCTCGGTGGTCAGGTCGGTGAGCGCCTCGGCGAGCGCGTCCTCGGCGGCTGGCTGGGATGGCACGGCCACGCTGTCCGATCGGGCGAGCGATCGGGCGCGGCGGCCCAGCGCCACCAGGTCCCGCGGGCCGATCCGCCAGCGCGGCCCGGTGAGCAGCCGGACGAGCGCGTCGGAGGCGGCCGCATCGTTCAGCACGCGGAGCGTCGCCACCACGTCCTGTACCTCGGGCACCGTCAGCAGGCCGCCGAGCCCCACCACTTCGACGGGGATGCCACGGGCTTCGAGCGCCCGGCGCAGCGCGGGGAACTGGGACCGCTTGCGGCACAGCACGGCGATGTCGGACGGCCGGACCGGGGCGCGGCTGCCGTCCGGCCAGGGCGCGCCGTCGGGTGCGGTGCCGGGCGGCAGGGCCAGCAGCCCGGCGATCTGCGCGGCGGCCCAGGTGGCTTCGCCGGCGATCGTGTCGAGCAGGGCGCAGGCCACCTTGCCGCGTCCGGCCCGGTCCGGTGCGGGAACCAGGCGCGGCACGTCCGGCGCCTCGGCCCGGAGCTGCTCCTGCAGCACCGCCGCGGTGTCCAGGACCCGCCCGGCGTTGCGGAAGCTCGTCGACAGCAGCCGCACCGGCGCGGGATGGCCCGCGGCACCGGGCCGCGGCGGCCGCGGCAGCACCGGGAAGTCCTGGGCGAAGCGGCGCAGGTTCCCCGCGCTGGCGCCGCGCCAGCCGTAGATGGACTGGCACGGGTCGCCGACAGCGGTGACGGGATGGCCGCCGCCGAACAGCGCCCGCAGCAGGACCAGCTGCGCGTGGCTGGTGTCCTGGTACTCGTCCAGCAGGACAACCTGGTAGCGGCCCCGCTCGGCCAGGCCCACCTGCGGATGGCGGGACGCGATCCGGGCGGCCAGCGCCATCTGATCGCCGTAGTCGAGCACCTCGCGGGCGGCCTTCGCCGCAGCGTACCGGGCCGCCAGCGGCAGCAGCTGCTCCCGGGCCCGCTGACTCTCCTGCATCTTCCGCACGTAGGCCGGCAGCTTGCCGCCGAGGGCCGCGCGGCGGGCCGCCAGCCATTCCCCGACCGCCCGTACGTCGGCCGGCTCGCGCAGGTGCTCGCTCAGCTCGCCGGCCAGCGCGAGCACGGCAGCGGTCACCGTCGGCGGCCCCCAGCCGATGTCGCCCATCGGGCCGTCGTAGGCGGCGACGATGCGGGCCGCCAGCTGCCAGGACTCGGCCGGGGTGATCAGCCGCATGGACGGCTCCAGGCCCTCCCGCAGCGCATGATCGCCGACCAGCCGCCCCGCGTAGGCATGGTAGGTGCTGATGACCGGATCGCCGTCCGGCTGCTGGTCGGCGGCCAGACCTGACCGCCGGAGCCGGTCCAGGCGGGCCCGGACCCGGGCCGCGAGCTCGGCGGCGGCCTTGCGGGTGAAGGTCAGGCCCAGTACGCGATCGGGCCGGACCAGCCCGTTGGCCACCAGCCACACCAGCCGGGCCGCCATGGTCTCGCTCTTGCCCGAGCCGGCGCCGGCGATCACCGCCATCGGCTGGGCCGGCGCGGCGATGACCGTGGCCTGCTCGGGAGTCGGCTCCGGCAAGCCCAGCAGGCGCGCGACGTCCTCCGGACTGAACCGGCTGGTCACGGCTGGACCTGCGTCCCGCTGTCATTGACGGGGCAGCAGGATGCCACCGGGCAGGTCCGGCAGCCTGGGTTGACCCGGGCCTCGAAGACCGGGCCGGCCATACCGGCCGCGACGGTCTCGACCAGGTCCTTGGCCCAGGCCGGATCGTCGTCGTCACCGAGCGCCTGCTGGGGCTGGATCCGGACCCGCGCGGTGAGCGACGCGCGGCCGACCTGGACGAGCTCGGCACCACCCGGTTCGGTGAGCCCGAACCGCTCGAACGCGCCGAGCAGCACCGCGAGCTGGTACACGCCGAGCTGAGGCTGCCGGCCGAGGTCATCCTCGCGGGGCGCGCTGCTGCCGGTCTTGAGGTCGACGACCACCGCCCGGCTCTGGTCATCCCGCTCCAGCCGGTCGACCCGCCCGGTGATCTGCACCGGCCCGATCTGGACCTGCAGAGCCTGCTCGACGGCGACGAGCTCCCGTGGGTTGGTGGCGTGCCAGGCCAGGAACTTGCGCACCATCTTCTCGGCCTGCTCGCGCTGCTTGACGCTGTACCAGACGCTGCCGAAGTCCAGGTGGTGCCAGATGTCATCGATGCGGCTGCTGATCTCGGTGTCGGAGGCACCGCCGGCGGCCAGCACGGCCGCCGCGTGGATCACGGTACCGAGGTGCCGCAGCACGTCGGACCGGCCGGCCCCGGCGGCCGATTCGAGCAGCCAGCGCAGCCCGCACCGGGTGAAGGCCTCGACCTGAGAGGGGGACAGCCGGACCTGCTCGCCGGCAGCGGCGATGGGCCCGGCGTCCGACAGGGGCACCTGCGCGTACCAGTGCCCCGGGTGGGCGCCGCGGACCCCGGCCCGGGCCAGCCGGGCCAGCTCGGCGGCGGCCGCGCGGCGGACGGCGGGCGGGCGGGCCCGGTCGGCCACGGCGCGCCGCAGGTCCGCGGTGAGCGCGGCCAGGGACAGCCAGCGGTGGCCGGGCTCACAGGCCCGTTCCACCTCGATGTCGCCGCCGGCGAGCTCGGCGAGGAACCGGGATGGCCGACTATCGGCACTGTCGCCGCCGACGGCCGAGACGACCAGGTTCTGCCGGGCCCGCGTCACGGCCACGTAGAAGAGCCGGCGCTCCTCGGCCAGCAGTTTGGAGGCCAGGGCAGCCGCCGCCGCGTCCGCGGCCGTGGCGTCCGCCGCCGGATTGGACGCTGCGTCGGCGAGCTCGTCCACTCCGAGCAGGGATCCGCGCAGCCGCAGGTCCGGCCAGGTCTCCTCCTGGACCCCGGCCACCACGACCAGATCCCACTCCAGGCCCTTGGACCGGTGCGCGGTCAGGATGCGGACGGCCTCGTCCCGGGTGGCCTGCTCGGCCAGCGTGTTACCGGCGATTTCCTGGCCGGCCAGGCTGTCCAGGAACAGGCCTGGCGCGCCGGGCGGCAGCGTGTCGGTGAACCGGGTAGCCGCGTCGAACAGGGCCAGCACCGCGTCCAGGTCCCGGTCGGCCGCCGCGCCGGCCGCGCCGCCCGCGGCGCTGGCGGCCTGCCACCGCGCGGCCAGCCCGGACGCGTCCCAGACGGCCCACAGGGTCTCCTCCGCGCCCTGCCCGGCGGCGATCGCTTCCCGTGCGACGGCCAGCAGCCGGCCCAGCTGCGCGGCGGGTGCCGCGACCTGCCGTGGCACCATGGTCAGCTCGCCGGGATTCAGGATCGCCGCGGCCAGCGGGTCAGCGCCGGCACTGCTGGCCGGCGAGCCCGCGGCGTCGCTGACCGTGCGCAGCCAGCGGCGCAGGCGGCGCAGGCCCAGCGCGTCGGTGCCGCCCAGCGGCCCGGTGAGCAGCTCCGCGGCGGTCTCCTCGTCGAGCGTCCCCGGGTTCAGCGCGCAGCGCAGCAGGGTCAGCAGCGGCCGGGTGCCCGGCTCCTCAGGCAGCGGCAGCTCGTCCCCGGCCACCGACACCGGGACACCGGAAGCGGTCAGGGCCCGCCGCAGCAGCGGGACCTGGCGGGTGGCCGAACGCACCAGGATCGCCATCGACGACCACGGGACCCCGCCGGACAGGTGCGCACGGCGGAGCGTGTCGGCGATGACCGCGGCCTCCTGGCTGGCGCTCTCCGCGACGATGACCTTGACCGCACCCGGCGCGGCGCCGGGCCGGGCGGCCAGGTCGCGGTGGCCGGCCTGGACGGCGTGGCCCGCGGTCGCGGCGGGCAGGCGCTGGGCGATCCGGCGGGAGGCGGCGATGAGGACCGGGCCACTACGGCGGTTGGTGCCGAGCGCGACGACCGGCGCCGGGCGGCCGTCGGCGGCGCGGAACCGGTCCGGGAACTCGGTGATGGCCCGCACATCGGCGCCACGGAACGCGTAGATCGACTGGTCGGGATCCCCGACCGCGATCAGCTCGCGGCCGTCCCCGGCCAGCGCCTGCAGCAGCGATTCCTGCGCCGGGTCGCTGTCCTGGTACTCGTCCACCAGCACGACGTCGTAGGCCTGCCGCTCACGCTGCCGGGTCGCCGTCCGGCTCAGCAGGGCGGCGGCGATCCGGACGATCTCCGCGTAGTCGTAGGCGGCCACCGGGGCCAGGTCGAAGCGGGCCGCGTACCGGTTGAGGAAGCGCCCGGCCGCCATCCAGTCCTCGCGGCGGCGCTGGCGGCCGAGCGCGGCGACCCGGCGGCCGTCCAGCCCTCGTTCGGCGGCGCGCAGCAGGAAGTCGCGCAGCTCCTCGGCGAATCCGCGGGTGGCCAGGGCCGGGCGGAGTGCTTCGGGCCAGTGGGCGGCTCCGTCGGCGAGCTCGCCGCGTAGCAGCCGGCGGACCTCCAGGAGCTGCTCGGGCCCGGACAGCAGCCGGGGCGGCTCCTCGCCCAGCAGGGCGAACTCGCGGCGGACCAGGGCGTAGGCGTAGCTGTGGAAGGTGAGGGCGAGTGGCTCCCGGATCGTGCGGTGCAGCCGGGCCGCGATCCGCTCGCGCAGTTCGCCGGCCGCCTTGCGGCTGAACGTGAGCACCAGCACCCGGGACGGGTCGAGGCCACGGTGCTCGATCCGGTGTGCCACCGTCTCGACGATGGTGGCGGTCTTGCCGGTGCCCGGGCCGGCCAGCACGAGCAGCGGGCCGCCGGAATGCCGGACCACCCGCTGCTGCGCGGCGTCGAGGCTGAGCGGGGCGGCGGCCGGGGCGGGGCGGCGGACGAGCCGGTAGGGGGCGGGTCGCGAAGGCGAAGTGCTTTCCATCTCAACGGCATTCCAGCAGAGGGCACCGACATTCCGCCTACAGTTTTGACAGCGGGCCGGGCCAGCGGGCGTGACGCATGTCCACGCGGTACGACGTGCCGTCGGCGGCGGCGCGGAGCGGGGTCCCTTCGGCGCGGTAGTGCCCCAGGGCCGCGCGCTCATGTCCGGCCAGCAGCGAGCCGTCGGCGTGGATCACCCGCCACCAGGGGACGGCGCCGCCACTGGTGGCCAGGACCCGGCCGACCTGGCGGGGACCGCCGCGGCCCAGGTACTCGGCGATGTCGCCGTAGGACATCACGTAGCCGGGCGGGATCGCCTCGACCGTGTCGAGCACGTCGCTGGCGAAGTCATCGAGCGGCGCGGGGCCCGCGGTATGTGCGGGGCGCTGGGTGCCTCTAGTCACGGTCCCGCGCAGCATAGATGGCGAACGGGATCGTGGCGCTGGGGGAGGGCTGGCGCCGCCTCCGGCTCGCCGTGGCGAGGCGGCTGATCGCCGCCGCGAGGAGGGCGAGCGCGCCCGCGGCCAGGACGGCGGAGAGAATCAGCTGCCCGCCCCCGCGCGGCCTGACCGGCGCGGCCGGGACCCTCGACGGCCCGCCACCGAAGTTCGTGGCCGCCGCGACGCCGGTGCCGACGGCCCGCTGGGCGGACAGCTGACCCGCGGCCGTCAGCGCGGCGGCCGCGTTGACCGTGCCGAAACCCACCCGCTGGTCGTAGCCGCCCGGCGGCCGGAACTGGGTGGTGGAGCTGAGCGCCCGGGCCAGCAGGTCCGGCGCGAGATCCGGGTAGCGGGCTTTGATCAGGGCCGCGACCCCAGCAACGAGCGCGCACGCTGGGCTGGTCCCGGTGACCAGCCAGTAGCCGCCGTCCCGGCCCTGCGCTGAAATGTTGATGCCCGGCGCGGCGACCTCGACGGACAGGTTGTCGCTGGAGAACCCGGCCACGCTGCCGCTGGCGTTCACCGCGGCGACGCCGATAACGCCCGGGTAGTCGGCGGGGAACTTGAGCGGCGCGTAGCCGTTCTTGCTGGCGGAAGAGCTGTCACCGGAGTTGCCGGAGGAGGCCACCACGGCGACGCCGTGCCCGTAGGCGTATTGCAGGGCGGACCGGACCCCGGCGCTGGGCGAACTGTAGCCGATCGACATGCTGATGACATCCGCGCCGTGGTCCACCGCGTACCGGATGCCCTCGGCCAGTGAATCCTGGACCCGGTCTTCCTGCTCGCGCTCGTACGTGCCGTAGCCGGGGTCGTTCCGGTCCGGGATGACCCGGACGGAAAGAATCTTCGCCTCGGGAGCGACGCCGATGATGCCGTCGCCGGAGTCGAACCCGTGGCCGTGGCCGGCGATGATCGACGCCATCCAGGTGCCGTGCTGGCCCCAGTCGGGGTTGCTGGGCAGGGTGCTGACCCCGGTCAGGTCCGGGCCGGTGCTGACCGAGCCGGCCAGGTCGGACACCATCGGGTCGACCCCGCTGTCCAGGACGGCCACGGTGACGCCCTGGCCGTGGGTCACGTTCCAGGCCGCCGGGGCATCCAGCATGTCGAGGACCTGCTGCTGGCCGTCCCGGACGCTGTCGGCCGACGCCGGGGACGCGGTTACGCCCAGGGCGGCCAGCGTCGCCGCGCAGGTGGCGGCCAGGCCGAGGGCGGCGGCCCCACGCAGCCTCAGCATCCGGGGCTCCCGGGGCAGGACGGGGCCGGGGGCGGGGCGGCGAGGGTCCCGGCTACGGTCTCGGCGACGCCCCGGGCCGCGCTGGTCATCTCGCTGTCGGCGTAGCTGTCCTCGCCGATCGGGACCCGTGGGCGGCCGTCGGCGTACCCGGCGGTGTACATCACGATGTAGGGACCGGCCACGAAGCTCCGGGTGATCTGGCGCTGCGCGGCAACGAAGGAGCCCGCTGGGGTGCCGCCGAACGCCACTGCCTGGACCCCCGGGTACTGCTCGCCGGCCCCTGCCGCCGTGATCGCCGCCTCTGCCGCCGTCGCCTGTGCCGCGCTGGGCAGAACCGCGACCCCGACGGTCAGCACGTAGGTGGCGGACTCGTCGGTGTAGGTGGCCCGCAGCAGCGCCTTGCAGCCGTGGGCGTCCAGCACGCGGGCTGCGGCCGTGTCGGTGGCTGCGGCGCAGGAGGACTGCGGCGCGATGCCCACCCGCGCGGCCTGCAGACCGACGCCGGTCAGGTCATCGACCGTAGCGGCGGGCAGTTCGTACCGGACGGACGGCGCGAAGATGTCGCCGGCGGGCAGGGACCGCCAGCGCTTGCTGACTTCCCAGGCCATGATCTGCCGCTGCTGGGCGGCGCTGAAGTGCCGGGGCAGCAGCGATGAGGTCAGCCCGGCGAGCGAGACGACCAGGCCGATCCCCCCGAATATGGCGGCGGTGAGCGCGGCGATGCTGCCGAAGCCCCGCGGACCGCGAGCCCGCTGGGCCGGGCGGCCGTCCCCGCCGTCGCGGCCATAACGGGCGTCGCTGGAATAGCGCCGCGAGCGCTCGTCAATCCACGAATCGGGCTCGTTCGGCACAAGGGAATGGTACGGCCTGGTCCGGGCGGACTGCCGCCAGTTTCGGGCCGGCCGTAGCCCGCAGACGCCGATGGCCGCCGGTTTCCCGGCGGCCATCACGGTGACCATCGCCCGATCAGTAGGCCCGATCGGCGGGGCGGATCAGTAGGTCGGTAGGCTCGGGTCGATCTGGCTGACCCAGGCCAGCACGCCGCCGCCGACGTGCACCGCGTCGGAGAAGCCGGCGTCCTTCACGATGGCCAGCGCCTCGGCGCTGCGCGCCCCGCTCTTGCAGTGCAGCACGATCCGCTTGTCCTGCGGCAGCCTCTCCAGCGCCGCGCCGGAGATGAACTCGCCCTTGGGGATCAGCGTCGCGCCCGGGATGGACACGATCTCGTACTCGTTCGGCTCGCGGACGTCCACCACGTATATGTTCTCGCCGGCGTCCATCATGTTCTTCAGGTCGCGCGCGGTGATCGTCGAGCCCTGCGCCGCCTCCTGGGCCTCCTCGGAGACCGCGCCGCAGAACGCCTCGTAGTCGATCAGCTCGGTGATCGTGGGGTTCTTCCCGCAGACCGGGCACTCAGGGTCCTTGCGGACCTGGACGGTGCGGTAGCTCATCTCCAGGGCGTCGTAGATCATCAGCCGGCCGACCAGCGGCTCGCCGATCCCGGCGATGACCTTGATGGCCTCGTTGACCTGGATGGAGCCGATCGACGCGCACAGCACGCCGAGGACACCGCCCTCGGCGCAGGACGGCACCATGCCGGGCGGCGGCGGCTCGGGGTACAGGCAGCGGTAGCACGGGCCGTGCTCGGCCCAGAACACACTGGCCTGGCCGTCGAAGCGGTAGATCGACCCCCACACGTACGGCTTGCCGAGCAGCACGGCGGCGTCGTTGACCAGGTAGCGGGTGGCGAAGTTGTCCGTGCCGTCCACGATCAGGTCGTACGGAGCGAAGATTTCCATCGCGTTGTCGGAATCGAGGCGCTCGGTGTGCAGCACCACGTTCACGTACGGGTTGATCTCGCGGATACTGTCTCGGGCGGACTCCGCCTTGAGGTGGCCGACGTCCGACACTCCGTGGATGATCTGGCGCTGCAGGTTGGACTCGTCCACCACGTCGAAATCGACGATGCCGAGGGTCCCGACACCTGCGGCGGCCAGGTAGAGCAGAGCGGGTGAGCCGAGACCGCCGGCGCCGACCACCAGCACCTTGGCGTTCTTCAGCCGCTTCTGCCCGGTCATTCCCACATCGGGGATGATGAGGTGACGGGAGTAGCGCTTCACCTCGTCCACGGAGAGCTCGTCGGCCGGTGAGACCAGGGGTGGCAACGACACGGTGCTCTCCAGAGTCAGTGGGCTGTTATGCGTGCGGCGCCCGCCCGGGGCGCCTTCCCTACACAACCGGGACGGGCAGTGGCTCATTCCCGGCGAGCAACCCGCGGAACTCGGCCGCCACGGCTGCCGGGCGCTCCATCTGGGCGACGTGACCGGTCCTGGGCAGCACGACGACGCGAGCCCGGCGGAACGTGCGCGCCGCGCGGCCGGCCATCCGGGGGTCCACGATCCGGTCGTGGCTGCCATAGATGATCAGCGCGGGCGAATTGACCCGGGCGGCGTCGCGCCACAGCGAGGTGGCGCCGCGGCGCAGGTATTCGGCGACGATGGACCGCGCGCAGCGGACCAGCACCGCCGGGCCGTACCCGAGCTGGTCCCGGCGCTCGATCTCGGCGATGTCCCCGGCGATGCGGTCCGGGTGCACGCAGGAGCCGTCGTAATAGATCGTCGCGATCGAGGCCTCCACCCGGGCCTGCGGGGACATCTTCTGGACCCGGCTGAGCAGCCAGCCGCCGAACTTGGGCACGCACAGAGCGGGGAAGCGGGCGGTCGCCGGGCGGACCAGCAGGTCCGGCATGGCCGGGGCGATCAGGGTGAGGGTCCGGACCAGCTCCGGGCGGGTCGCGGCGACCCGGGTACAGACGGCACCCCCCAGGGAGTTGCCGAACAGGTGCACCGGGCCGCGGCCGCGCGCCTCGATCAGGGCGGCGACGGTGGCCGCCTGGCCGCTGACCGAGCAGCTCGCCTCGGTGGGCAGGGATTGGCCGAAGCCGGGCAGGTCGAGCGCATCGCACCACAGGGCGGGGCCCGCGCCGGAGCCTGCCGAGCTGAGCAGGTGCATGAGGTCGGTCCAGTTGGTGGACGAGCCGCCGAACCCGTGCACGAAAACGGCCGGCGCGGCGTCACCGCCCGGGCCGGTAGTGGCTCCCGGCATAGCGGCGGTCCGCACGAAGATCTCGCCGTCGTCCAGCCTGACGAACTCTCCCGGCCACACCGGAATGGGCTCTGCCACGTACCGCCTCCCGCCAGGTGAACATAGCGTTGACCGCGTTTACTGCTCCTTAAGGTTAAACAACCTGGCGTTCACCTAATACACCTGCGTATCAGGAACATTCACGCGACGGGCCGGCCGCCTTCGCGCCGACCAGGCCGGCCAGCTCCGTGCGGTAGCGGTCGCCGTGTCCGGCCGGGGCGAAGTCCGCCGTCATCGTGTCGATGAGCGCGGCCGCCGTGGCCAGCTCTGGCCCAGCTGGCCCGTCCGGTCCTGCACTGTCGGGCGGCAAGGGGAAATCGGCGGTCCTGATCTCGTCCGGCCACAGCAGGGTCTGCAGGACGAGCACGCGGTCCCGGGCCCGCAGCACGGCCATCGCCTCCCGCTGCCGCAGCGTCACGGTCGCGACCGCGACCTTCCCGGCCCGTGCCAGGGCGTCGCGGAACACCAGGTAGGCCCGGGTGCCGGGCGCATCTGGCGCGAGGTAGTAGCTGCGGCCCGCGAGGATGGCATCAATCTGCCCGGCGGCGGTGAAGGACAGCACGTCGATTCGGCGAGCGCGTTCCCGCGGCAGGCTGGCCAGGTCCTCGTCGCTCAGCATCACGATCTCGCCGTCCGGCCGCTCACTGCCCTTGGCCACGTCGGCGTAGGGCACGTCGCGGCCGCACTCCTCGCACACCCGGCGGAACGAGACGCGGCCGCCGTCCTTCCGGTGCACCTGGCGGAAGGCCACGTCCCGCTGCCCCGTCGCGGGGTAGAGCCGCACCGGGATGCTGATCTGGGCGTACACGATCGGGCCGGCCCACAGACTCTGCATGGCCCGGGTAATACCCAGCGGGAGTGGGCAGTAAAGAGCGGCGAGCCAGCGGGAAGGCTGAGATGATGAGCGGACCTGCGCACTCTGGGTGCGGCCCGGGGCAGGGGTGAATGGAAGGTGAGCAAATGGCCGAGTTCGATGTCGTCGTGCTCGGTGGCGGGACCGCGGGCGTGTACGTCGCCGGCGAGGTCGCCCAGGCGGGGCGGTCGGTCGCGCTGGTCGAGGCCGGGCTGGTCGGCGGGGAATCCCCCTACCTGGCGTGCCTGCCCTCCAAGACACTGCTGGAGGCGGCCGGCCGGGGCGAAGCCTGGGAAAACGCGGTCGCCCGCCGGGACGAGGCGGCCAGCGGCCTGGACGACGGCGCGATGGCCGGGCGGCTCACCGAAACCGGCGTGACGCTGTTCCGCGGTACCGGGCAGGTGACCCAGCCCGGGACCATCGAGGTGGCGCCCGCCGACATCGCCGGGCCGGCCGTCTCGCTCGGCTACACCGACCTGGTCGTCAGCACCGGGTGCGAGCCGGTCGCGCCGCCGATCGAGGGCCTGGCCGATATCCCCGCCTGGACCAGCGCCGAGGCTCTGAGCTGCCCGGATCTTCCGCGGCGGCTGGTGGTCCTGGGCGGCGGCTCGGCCGGCTGCGAGCTGGCCCAGATCTATGCGGCGTTCGGCTCGCAGGTAACGCTGGTGGAGACCGAGAGTTCCCTGCTGCCGGCCGAAGCGCCCTTCACCGGGGAGATCCTGGCCGAGGCGCTGCGCCGGACCGGCGTCGACGTCCGCCTCGGGTCCGCCGCGGCCAAGGCCGAGCGCACGGACGAGGGGCTCGCGCTGACGCTGGAGGACGGGACCCGGATCGAGGCGGACCGCGTGCTGCTGGCCACCGGCCGGCGTCCCCGGCTGAGCGGGCTCGGCCTGGACAAGCTCGGCATCGAGCTCAAGCCCGGCACCGCGATCCCGGTGGACGCCACCTGCCGGGTGGGCCAGCCCGAGCAGGAGCGGCCGGCGGTGTGGGCGGCGGGCGATGTGACCGGGCTCGGCACCCACACGCACACCGCGAGGTACCAGGCGGGGGTGGTCGCCGCCAACATCCTCGGCCAGCGGCGGGAGGCCGACTACCGCGCCATCCCGCGCGCCGTGTACACGATGCCGGCGGTGTTCGCGGTGGGCGCCTCACCGCAGGGCGCCGCGGAAGCGGGGATATCCCTGCTGACCGCAGGCGCCAACCTGCAGGACACAGCCCGGGCCACGGTGGCGGGCGAGGACGCCGGACGGGTCGAGCTGTACGCTCATCCTGAATCGGGGCTGCTGCTGGGGGCCGCCGCGGTCGGGCCGAACGCGCCGGACTGGATGAGCGAGGTGACCCTGGCCATCCGGGCCGGGCTCCCGCTGGCCATCCTGGCCGATACGGTGCACGCCTTCCCCACCTGGAGCGAGGCACTCGAGCCGGCCATCGCAGAGTTGGTCAGCAAGGTCTCGTGACCGCCGCACAGCCCCGGACATCGGGCACAGACATGGAGAGCCGCGAGATGAGCGACATGGACATCGAGAAGCCGTTGGACGACGCGTTGGAGCAGGAGCGCGACGTGGTTGAGACCGACGAAGAGCCGGACGAGCAGCGCCCGGAGCTACCGTTCGATGCGAACGAAGCCGACGCGGTGGAGCAGGAACGTGCGGTCGAGGACGACGAGGACGACTACCGCTGAACTAGGCTGGCCCGCCTGCTTGGCCGTACCATGGCGGGAAACGCGGAGAAACAGTCCGCGGCCGGATCAAGATCTCGGAGACCCTGTTGACCGCAACGTCCGACGCACGGCCGCGCGGCGCGCGGCTGCCACGGCAGGCCCGCCGCCGCCAGCTGCTCGGGGCGGCTCAGGAGGTCTTCGTCTCCCAGGGGTACCACGCCGCCGCGATGGATGAGATCGCGGAGCGGGCCGGCATCAGTAAGCCCGTGCTCTATCAGCACTTCCCGAGCAAGCTGGAGCTCTACCTCGCGCTGCTCGACGAGAGCGTGGACGCCCTCATCGATACCGTGCGTAATGCGCTCAGCTCCAACGCCGACAACAAGCAGCGCGTGGCCGCGACGTTCGGTGCCTACTTCAGCTTCGTGGCCGGGGCGGGCGGGGCCTTCCGGCTGGTTTTCGAGTCCGACCTGAGCAACGAGCCCGCGGTCCGCGTCCGGCTCGACCGGTCGGTCCAGGAGTGCGCGCGGATGATCAGCGAGTTCATCAAGGAAGACACCCGTATCCCGGACGACGCCGCGCACATGCTCGCGGTGGGCATGGTCGGGACGGCGCAGGTCAGCGCGCGGTACTGGCTCGGCAGTGACCACCAGATCCCCCAGGAGGAGGCCGAGCAGCTGATGGCCCGGCTGGCCTGGCGGGGAATCAGCGGCTGGCCGCTTAACGGCTGACCGGACCGGTAGGGCCGCAGACCGCTAATCTCGATCACTGACCACATCTTTTCCCGATCAAAGGAGCCCGGTGGAAGTCAGGATCGGAGTCCAGTCCGCGCCTCGCGAGCTGGCCGTGGTGACCGGCACCCCAGCCGGCCAGATCGAGCAGGACCTGGAGGACGCCATCGCCGGCGACGGCGTCTTCACCCTGAACGTGGAAAAGGGTGGGAAGGTGCTTGTGCCGGCGGACAAGATCGCCTACGTAGAGTTCATCGGTGCCGAGGGCCGCCCAGTCGGCTTCGGCAATCTCTGACCGCCGGCTGTGCTGGCCGGCTGTGCTGGCCGGTTGTGCAGGTCCTGACCGGGCCGGGCTGAAGTGGCCCGTTCCGGCCCCTGGGCCTACCCGGGAAGCCTCCTGCTACTATTTGCGTTGTACGTAATACGGATGCGGCGACCGCAGCGCGCTGAATATGGCGCAGGCAGCGGGATACGCCCCCGGTATGCGCAACAGGCACCACGCGCGGTCAACGCCGTGGTGGCACACGACGGACCTTCGCCCAGCCTGCTCGAAGGCGGCCGGGCCGGGTGGTATTGATGGAGGCTGAAACCCCTGACCAGCGAAACATTGACCGGGCAGCGGGCGCCGGAAGAACCGGCCCCCGCCACTGACAGTCCCGGCCGCGAGATCCTGCTGGAGGACGCCCCGGCAGTAGAGGCAGGCACCGTGTCGGCGGATGCCGCGCATGCGGTGCCGTTCCGCGAACTTGGCGTCTCGGACACGATCTGCGTCGCCCTCGAGGCGGCAGGAATATACACCACCTTTCCCATTCAGGCCCTGACCCTGCCGATCGCACTGGGCGGCCACGACATCATCGGCCAGGCGCGCACCGGCTCCGGCAAGACGCTTGGCTTCGGTATCCCGCTGCTGCAGCGGCTCCAGGACGAGCCGCAGGCCGACCCGAAGGCCCCGCGTGCGCTCGTTGTCGTCCCCACCCGGGAACTGGCCATCCAGGTCGCCGACGACCTGCGGATGGCAAGCTCGGGGCTGGGTACCCGGGTGCTGACCCTCTACGGTGGCCGCGCCTACGAGCCGCAGATCGAGGCGCTCCGCGCGGGTGTCGACGTCGTCGTCAGCACTCCCGGCAGGCTGCTGGATCTCGTGGGCCAGCGGCACCTGAGCCTGGGCGAAGTGCGGACCCTCGTGCTGGACGAGGCGGACAAGATGCTCGACCTCGGCTTCCTGCCGGACGTGGAACGCATCCTGCAGCTCACCCCAGCTGAGCGGCAGACCATGATGTTCTCGGCCACGATGGCGGGTGAGGTCGTTACGCTGGCCCGACGGCATCTGCGCCGGCCGACCCATGTGCGCGCCGAGACCATCGACGCGCCCGCCCCGGTCCCGACCACCGAGCAGCACGTCTTCCGGACCCACCACCTGGACAAGATCGAGGTGCTGGCCCGCGTGCTGCAGGCCGACGGGCGCGGCCTGACCTTGGTGTTCTGCCAGACCAAGCGGGCGGCCGACCAGGTCGCGGCCGCACTGGCCACCCGGGGCTTCGCGGTCGCCACCGTGCACGGTGACCTGGGCCAGGGCCAGCGGGAACGCGCCTTGCGGGCCTTCCGCAGCGGAAAGGTCGACGTGCTGGTGGCCACCGACGTGGCTGCGCGCGGCCTCGACGTCGAGGACGTCACCCACGTGGTGAACTACGAGTGCCCCGACGACGAGAAGGCCTACCTGCACCGCATCGGCCGGACCGGCCGCGCGGGCAAGGACGGGGTCGCGGTGACCTTCGTCGACTGGCGCGACATGCAGCGCTGGAAGCTCATCGACCAGGCCCTGGGCCTGGCGCAGGCCGAGCCGGCCGAGACCTACTCCACGTCCGACCACCTCTACACGGAGCTGAGTATCCCGCGGTCCGTGTCCGGGACGCTGCCGCGGGCCATGCGGAGCAGGGCCGGCCTGGACGCCGAGGACGTCGAGGACATCGGCGAGACCGGGCGGCAGGCAGCACACGGCGGGCCGGACCTCGGTAGCCGGAGCGGCAGCCGGCGGCACGGATCGGCCGCGAGCCCGAACAGCCGCAAGGCGGCCGGGCGCGGCGGAGCCGGGCGCGGCGGAGCCGGGCGCGGCGGAGCCGACCGCAGTAGCGCCGACGGCAGCAACGCCGCGGCCCCGCGGGAGCGTACCCGGACCCGCCGGCGTACCCGCGGCGGCCGGGAGACCATAGCCGCCGAGGCGCAGACGCCCAGCGAAGCCCACGAGAACGCCGCGCCGGCCGGCCCGGTGAGTGCCCCGGCTGCCGCCCCCGCGGCGAGCGGGACCGAGCGCAGTCCGCGGACCCGGCGGCGCCGGACGCGGGGCGGCCAGTCAGCGTCCTGAACGGCCACGCCGCACGCTGGCCCGCCGGTCCCTACAGTCGGCCAGCGGCGGCTTCAGCATGTCATCGCGGTGCCGCTGGCGTGATTCAATGGCATCAGCGACGTTCCCCGTACGTCTATCCAGCATGGGCATAAGCAGTGCTCGGTAAGGTCTCCCACGGTGAGCACACCAACGTCCCTCACACTGCCCGACGGTGTCCGGCGGACGGCCATCGAGACGAGCCGCGGGACTTTCGCGGCGCTCGAGGCCATACCCGGATCAGGGGTCTGCGAGCTGCAGCCCGCCATTCTTGTTCCCGGCTTTACCGGGAGCAAGGAAGATTTCCTGGCCATTTTGCAGCAGCTGGCCGCTGCGCGCCGCCGGGTCCTAGCGCTCGACCTGCGCGGGCAGTACGAAACATGCGGCCCGGATGACCCAGAGGCCTACACGATCGCCGAGCTGGGCTTCGACATTGCGGCCGTCATCGACGCCGTATCGGGCCACGTGACGGGCAACGGTAGCGCGGCGCTCGGCGTCCACCTGGTCGGCCACTCCTTCGGCGGCCTGGTGGTGCGCGAATCGGTGCTCGCTGGCGCCTCAGGCATCACGTCGCTCACGTTCATGAGCTCGGGGCCGGGCCGGCTCACCGGGCTGGCGGCCGCCGAGCTGGCTCAGCTGACCGGGAGCCTGGACAGCGGCAGCCCTGAGGTCATGCGGCGCACGATCCGGCACATCTGGGACACCCTCCTCGCGCCGCAGGCCGCCGCCACGGGGATCGCGCCCGAGATCGTCGCCTTCCTGCGGGACCGTATGCTGCGCAACTCCCCCGTCGGGCTGCGCGTCATGGGAGAATACCTGCTCAGCGCGCCGGATCGCACAGCCGAGCTAGCCGAACTGGCCGACAATCTGATGCTCGTGCTGTACGGCGAAGACGACGACAAATGGGAGCCGGCCGCGCAGGAGGAGATGGCGGCCCGGCTGGACGCCGAACGGGTCTGCATCCCGGCCGCGGCGCACTCCCCCGCCGTCGACGCGCCGGAAACCACCGCCAGCGCGCTCAGCGGATTCTGGCACATGGCCGAGGCCGTGGCGGACGAGCGGGACCGCACGGCGAGCCGGGCCGCGCGCCGCCAGTTACTCGGTGATGCCGTCCCACGGGCGGCGATCGGGGCTGGCCGTGGTGCCAACGGGACAGTGCTGCCGGTAGTCACACCAGCCACAGCCGGGCCCCGGACGCGGCGGGAACACCTCGTCGTACTGTACGGGGGCCAGGCCACCGCGGAAGGCCGCGTCGGCCTCGCCGCTCTCGGCGGCGATGTCCTCGGCCCGGCGCAACTGCCGCGCCAGTGACTCGTCCGTGTGCTCCCAGCTGAGCACGCTCGCGGTGGGCAGATGGTGCAGCTCGACCCGGTGGCACGGGCGCCGTAGCGACCGGGCCGCGGCCACCGCGTAGATAGCCAGGGCGAGCGAGCCGCGGGCGCTGTCGGTGGTGAGCAGGTGACGCCCGGTCTTGTAGTCCACCACGACAAGCTCGGTGCCCTGCTCGCCCGAGGGCCGCTCATCCAGCCGGTCGATGCGCCCCGATACGGCGATGCGGTCGGTACGGGTGCCGACCGTCCGCTCCACGCCCAGCGGCTCGTCGCCGGGGTCCAGCGTCGCGACGTAGGACTCCACCATCGCGCGGGCGCGGGCCCGCTGCCGGGCGGACTGCTCTTCGTCCGCGAAGCCCTGGCTGATCCAGCCTGACTGCAGCAGCTCACCGGCGGCGGTCACGCTGCGGCCGGACAGCGGTAGCCGCCACCAAGCCGCCAGCGCGTTGTGCACGCTGGCGCCGAGACTGTTGTGCGCCCAGGGCGGTCCCTTGGGGAGCGGGGGGCGGTCCAGGTAGGTCATCCGGTACCGGCGGGGGCAATCCAGCCAGGACGTCAGCCGGGTCGGCGTGCATGTGTAAAGCCGCTGCGGCATGCCGCCGAAGCTGAGCTGCTCCGCCGCCATCATCTGCGCCTCCTTGCTACCGACCGCAAGCTATCAGCAACCACCGACAAATTTGGCCGGGCGGCGAATCAGCGCTGATGGGCGAAGGCCAGCACCGCGGTCGCCACGAGCGAGGGCACATCCGGGGCACTTCCCTCATCTCCGGCTCGCTCGAAGAACTCGTCCATGGCCGCACGCCCGCGATAATCAGCGCCGGGCATCAGATGGGCGCAGGTCCTGTGCACGGTCTCCACCGTGTCCCCCAGCCACGCGGCCACGGCCACGATATCGGCCCCCTGCTCAGCCATACCGACGCGCCCGTAATGGCGCAGCGCATGCATCCCCTGGTCACCCCGGTCAGGGCACCGCGACGCTGCTGGTCCCCGCGGGCGCCGCGGCCGGCAGCTACCCGGTCACGCTCACCGCCACCAACAGCATCTCCGCCGCCACCCAGGCCTTCACCCTCACCGTCGGCACCGCACCGGCGATCACCAGCGCCGCCGGCTACTGGTTCATCCCCGGGGGGGCCGACTATTTCAACGGCACCGCCACCGGGTCGCCCGCCCCATCGCTGACCGAGACCGCCGCCCCGGCGGGGGTCACCTTCACCGACTACGGGAACGGCAATTTCTCCCTGTCGGTGCCGGTGTCCATCACCGAACTCAGCTACCGGACCTACTGGCTCACGATCACCGCGGCCAACGGCGTCGGGCCGCCCGCCGTCCAGTACTCCTTGGCTGTGTTGTTCCGGCGGTAGGCGATGCGTGTCTCTGGCGCCGGGATGAGTCCGTCGCGGCGTGCCAGGCACATAGCCTCCTCCCCTCGCCTCGGTGTTCGCCCAGCAGGGGTAACGCAGCCGATGCTGGCGCGCAGCCCTGACCGTGTTGTAGTCCAGCCGGACGCCCTATCGAGCTCACGCTTGAAGTTCCTGTGCGACGACCTACCGGGAGAGGCTGAGACTCATGACAGCGAGCGCCGGGCGGGCCTCCCGACCGGGCCGCGGAACCTGGCGAGTTCGGGACATCCCTCGGCCGCAAGCCGTCCCGCGGCTCGGGGGCTCGGGCGGCCCGCCCGTTCACCGGCCACGACGGCCCGTTGCCCGGCGCTGAAGATGCTGATGAGGCAGGGCGCGCCTCCGGCGCGTCCTTCGGATGGCGCAAGCGCCATTCTTGACTCTGATCGTTGCCCGGTAAGACCCGGCACCTATCAGGAGGACGGGGAAAAGTGATGCTGACCAAGATCGCTCATCTGCGGGCCGGGCATCACATGCAAGGTGTCACTGTGAACCGTCCCGGGTTTCGTGCATACCTGCTTAGTTGGGAAGGATGGCACGTTCATGCCGGTCAGGGTCCTGGACGATTCGGGACAAGTGAATCTGCGGTGGTGGCCCGTGGCATTATGCGTCGCGGTACACGCGCACTTCGGCAGGTTTCGCCGCGCTTGTCGGAATGGTGACCGTGACCGAATAGATGGCCGTCAGGCGGTGTTTACGAATTGTAGTTTTTACCTTACGGTAAGTAACCAATGGAGAATGGGCGTACCGACACCTTCCGTAGCCGGGGGAAATCGGAGGAGTGTTCATGATGCGTCGGATTTGGACGCACAAGCTGGGGCAGCGACTTGCCATTGTGACGCTGGCGGGCGCGGCCATGCTTGTAACCACCGGCGCCGGTGGCGCACTGGCGGCCGGTGGTTACGGTCCCCCGGCGCCAGTGCCGCCGACGGTTCCGGGCAGTCATTGCGTCGTCGTGACCAGTCAGACGGTCACTCCGGCAGGCGGGACCATCGGGCCGGTCACCATTGACGGCGCGTCGGTCACGCTTATCGTCCCGGCGGGAGCCTTCCCGGTCCCGGTCCAGATTACGCTGACCGCGCTGAACCTGTGTGCCATCCGCATCGCTGGCTTCCGCTGCTTCAAGGTCGTGGCTGGCGTGGGCATCCAGGTCCAGGAAAACGGCTCGGCGTACCCAGGACCCTTCCTCAAGCCGCTCTCCCTCGGCATATCGTCGTCGTCGATCACCCCATCGAGCATCCTCGCGGTGTGGAACGGCACCGCCTTCGTGACCGACCCGGAATTCACGGCCCTCTCGGGCGAGCTAAAAGCTGGCTTCGACACCGATCCGGACTTCGCTGTCCTGACGCCAGCCTGCGGGGCAACAACTGCGATTCCAGGGGCTACCAGCGCCCCCACTGGCAAGCCGCTGCTGGGCGAGGGAATCCTCGCCGCGGTGGTGCTGATGCTCGGGGCCAGCGGGCTCGAATTCGCCCGCCGTCGCCGTACGGACCATTAAGCGGCGGGCGCGTCCACGACGTGACGGCCGCACGTGCCCGGGCATTGCAGCCGGCCGGGGAAACCCAGGGCGACCGCTTACCTGAAGAACGACCTGGAGGAGAGGAGCCCATGGCCAGATTGACGCGGCGCCGCGTGGCGGCCGCAATAACGCTCACCTCGGCCGCCATTGCCATCGCCGCGTGCAGCGCGGGCGGGACCTTGGCGACCTCGCCGGGTTCGACGGACGTGTCGGCCGGGATCAGGCCCGAGCACATCGTGCAAGCGCCCAAGAACATCCTGGCCTCGGCCGGGCCGCAGCCGAACGGCACCATGTGGGTGCTCACGGGCAGCGCGGAGAGCCGCGGCCTGTTCGAGCTGGATCCCACGAGCGGGAAGGTGTTTGGCAGCATCTCAGTCAGTAGCGCCGCGCGATCCGTCGCACAGGCCGCGACCGGGGTGATCGGCCTCGCGCTCGGGACGGACAGAGCTGGGGCGCTGGAGTTGCTGGACGGCCGGACCGCGAAGGTCATCCGGACCGTACCGCTCTCTGCGCCCGCCCGCGAAGTGATGGTCGCAAGTGATGGCACCACGTTCTACGTGCTGACCGGCTGGGGATCTTCCTCGAGCGTGACGGTTGTGGACTCCCAGGACGGCCGGGTGCAGGGCACGGTCCCGGTGCCGCTTGAGGCCGTTTCCGTTGCGCCCGACGTCCAGCAAACCACGCTCTATGTGCTGCAACGGGACGGGCGCGTCAGCCAGATCTCCATCGCCGACGGCAAGGTCGCGGCGACGTTCGTGGTCGGCGACTCTGGCCAGTCGCTCGCCCTGAGCCCGGACGGCACCGCGTTGTATGTGCTGAAGGACACGGATGCCGGGGCCAACGTCGCCGTTGTGAATGTCGCCACGGAGAGCGTGCGGCGTGTCCTGCCGGCGCCGGCCAGCTGTCTCGAGGTACTCGTTTCCGCCAGCGGAAGCCAGCTCTACGAGGTGGTGGGGACAGCGGGCTATGGGAACATCCAGATCTTCGCGGCCTAGCGCCGTCCGGGACGCGGCGCGATGAGGCTCATCGCTGGGCGGCACCAGTTCGCGACCGGCAGAGTGCCCGGTGCCGTAACGACGCTGCTCCGCGCCCGGCCAGCCGCCGACCCTCAGACGGCCGCTCCTGGCCACGGCGGGCAGCACGGCCCCGACACCGGCGCTGACGAGACGACCTTGACCGGGCGGGCGCTGGGGACGCTGGCAGGTGTCTTCGTCATCACCTGGTCGTTCCGGCTGTCCGGATACCTCACCTTCAGCCCGTGGCTAGCCGTCCCGGTGGTCGTGCTCGGGCTATCCGGCCTGCTTGTCATCGTCGCGGCATGGCTCCCCGATTCGGTGCTCGGGAGCCGGCGCCGGCACCAGATCGGCTGGGCCACGCTTTTCGCCGTCCTGGTCGCGCTGGCGCTGTGGAGCTATTTCCAGGTCTTCATCGCCCCGGACTACGCAACCGACGAGATTGCCTTCGACCAGTACGCGGCGCAGCTGGCCCTGCACGGTATCAATCCCTATCTGCACTCCATGGCACCGGCCTTCCCGATGTTCCACGTCTCGCCGAACGGCTACACCTTCCAGCTGAACGGCCAGCCGGTCACCACGCTGTCCTATCCAGCACTGTCCTTCGAGGCCTACCTGCCACTGCTGGCGCTCGGGCTCACCACCCAGGCGGCCGTCTGGATCAACGTCGCCGCCTGGGCGCTCGGCGCGGTGATCCTCTACGCCGTGCTGCCGAGGAACCTGGCACCCCTGGCAGCGGTGGTGGCCAGCGTGGACATCTACATCGGCTACGCGGCCGGCGGGGTGACCGACTGCCTGTTCGTGCCGCTGCTCGTGGGCGCCGCGGTGGGCTGGGATCGATTCGCCTCCACCCAGGGCCTGGCCGCCTGGCGGGGCCCCGTCCTCATGGGGCTGGCCATGGCGGTCAAGCAGACTCCCTGGCTTGTGGCCCCGTTCGTCGTCGCGGGAATCGTACTGGAGTCCCGGCGCGGCGGCTGGCACCAGGCGGCCCGTGACGGCCTGCGGTATGCGGGCATCGCGGCGGTGGCGTTCCTCGTGCCGAACCTCCCGTACCTGATCGGCGCCCCCCAGGCGTGGCTGCATGGGATCCTCACACCGCTGTCCTCTCAGGCCGTGCCGGCCGGTCAGGGCCTGATCAGCCTCAGCCTGTCCCTCGGGGTGGGCGGCGGATCGCTGCTTGCCTACAACGTCGCCGCGGTTGTCGTCCTCGCCGCTGTTCTCGCCTGCTATGTGGCCACCTATCCGGCGCTGAAGCCCGCCACGTTCCTGCTCCCGTCGGTCGTTCTCTTCTTCGCGACCCGCTCGTTTGGCAGCTACCTGGTAATGCTGATTCCCGCCGCGATCGCGGCCGCGGCCACCACCCGGCGGCCGCCGGGCGCCGCCTGGCGGCACTGGAAGCTGGTCGCGCTACTCGGCACCACGATCAGCGCGGTGGCGGTCACCGCCGCGGTGGCCGCCGGGAGCCCACTGGCCATGTCGATCGAGTCGGTGCGGACGACCGGCCAGCTCGCCACGGTGGAGCAGCTGACCCTGGCCGTCGACAACACGACCGGCGCCAGCGTGCGCCCCGCCTTCACCATTGAGGACGGCACGACCTTGACGGCCTTCTGGCGACGTCAGGAAGGCCCCGCGGTACTCCGCCCGCATCAGCGGGCGAGCTACACGATCGTCGCACCCAGCTACTTTGCCATGCCTTCGATCGGCGCCGGCTTCCAGGTCCTCGCCTTCCTGCAGAGCCCGGCATCGGTCAGCAGGACCAGCGCCTATCTGGCGAGTGCGTGGCGGGTGATCCTCCAGCCCGACGCGATCAACGATCCCGTCGCGATCGGCCAGCAGATCACGGTGCAGGCCGAGATCGTGAACCGGCTGGACCAACCGGTGCGGAACGCGAACGTGCCGGTCTACCTTGGCCAGGTCATCTACGCGCAGCGCGGCCTTCAGTACAGCCAGGCCTTCATCAACCAGGGGCTGGGCGGCCAGACTCCGGTCGAGGCGCTCACGAACGCGGCAGGCGTGGCCACGTTCACGATCCATTCCCCGGTGGCCGGCAGCGACCCCGTCTATTTCGAGGCCAATCTCGTCAATCCGGCGTTGTTTTACCCCTACGGCTACTCGCCGATCCTCGCGGTGAGGTTCGGCTCATGAGCGATGTCACCGCCGATTTCCAGGCGCACAAGGAATCGGGGGTGCCCTCGGCGCAGACCGGGTCACTTCGCCGGGTGCGGCGGATAGGGTGCGCGGTGCTGGGCCTCCAGCTCGCCGGTTTCCTTGCCTGGAGCGCGATCCAGTACAGCCGTTTCGCGCTGACATCCGACTTCGCGACCTACAACCAGGCCTGGTTCCTGATCGCGCATGGCCATCTTGTCCCCTACGACACGGTGCAGCGCTTCCAGTTCTGGCGCAACCACGGCGAGTTGCTGTGCTATCCGCTGGCTCTGCTCTACTGGGTGTGGCCACACGGCCTCACCTTGCTCTGGCTGCAGGACCTCTGCGTGACCGGGGCCGAGGTGGTGGCGTTCACCTGGGCGTGTGAGCTGGCGGGACGGCTCCGGAAGGGGAGGGAGGCGGCGTGGCTCGCCGGGGCTGGGCTGGTGCTGCTCGCCACAAACCCGTGGCTGTGGTGGGCGGTCTCATTCGACTTCCATATGGAGCCGTTCGCCACCCTGATAGCCGTGCTACTGGCACGCGATCTCTGGAACGGTCGGCGCCGGGCATGGGTCTGGTTGGTGCCGCTGCTCGCCTGCGGCGACGTCGCCGACACATACCTCGCGGGGGTCGGGCTAGGGGGAGTGCTGCTCAGCCGACGCACGCGAGTGCCCGGCGCGGTAATGGCATGCCTTGGTGTAGGCGCCACGCTGCTCATCGCGCTCGTTCACGCGAATCTAGGCTCTGCGCGCGGTCTCCAGGCATATTCCTACCTGGCAGCTGGGTCCCAGGACACGCAGCTCAGTCTGAGCGCGCTTGTGAAGGGGATTGCCAGTCATCCGCTCGGGGTACTGCGCGTGCTCTGGGCCAAGCGCCTCGAGTTGTGGGCGAACCTCGCGCCGTCCGGGCTGGCAGGTCTCGGCGACCCCTTGATACTGCCGCTGATGCTGGTGGTGCTGCTCGCGAACGTCCTTTTTGAGGGATTGTTGTTTGCGCAGCCCATCTTTCAGGACCTCCCGGTTTATGTGCTCCTTCCGGTAGGCACCGTCGTCGTTCTCGGATGGCTGATGCACCGCCGCCGCCGCGCGGCGCTACTGCTGACAGGCCTCCTGGCTGCCCAGGCGCTGGGCTGGGCGGTAGTTTGGGCGCCACGGGCGCCCAGCCAATGGCTGCGGGTGTCCGCTCCTACGGCGGCGACGCTTGCCCGCATCGAGGCCGCAATCCCGGCCTCGGCCGAAGTGA
>Ga0302220_10000527_pt1 | contig 32403 bp, 30 predicted proteins | sample II_Palsa_E1_3_FD_194572 | JGI IMG/M metagenome (GOLD analysis project Ga0302220, IMG submission 194572) | Peat permafrost microbial communities from Stordalen Mire near Abisko, Sweden - II_Palsa_E1_3 | ecosystem: Environmental > Terrestrial > Soil > Palsa > Peat permafrost | place: Sweden...
CCACTACGCGGACAAACGCGGCCGGCGCGCTGCGCTGACGCTGACCATCTTCCTGATGGCGATCGGCTCTGCCATGATTGGACTGGCGCCGAGCTATGCAAGCATTGGCCTCGCCGCTCCAGCGCTCGTCATCTTTGCGCGACTGTTGCAGGGCTTCGCGCAAGGCGGCGAATTCGGCGCCGCCACGGCGACGCTGCTCGAGACGGGTTCGGCTAAAGGCCGCGGTTTTCGGGCTAGTTGGCAGCTCGCGAGTCAGGGTGCTGCTGCATTGATGGGCTCGGGCATTGCCGCACTGCTGACTTACCAGTTAAGCAGCGAGCAACTGCTCGACTGGGGATGGCGCGTGCCGTTCCTGATCGGCACGCTGATCATGCCGGTCGGTGTGTATTTGCGTCGGCATATTGTGGAAGAGCCGCCGAAGCAGGCCAAGGCAGCCAAGTCCAATCGGGAGCCGGGCCTTGTGCGCAAGTGGTTCCTGACCGTCTTCGCCATCATGGGCATGACGGTGGCAACCTACGTCCTCATGTACTACATCCCGACCTATTCGATCCAGTACCTGAAGATGCCGCCCAAGCTTTCCATGCTGGTGTCGATCTTCGCGGCGATCGTTTCGTTGACACTTTGTCCGCTCTGGGGTGCGCTATCCGACAAGATGCAACGCCGCAAGCCGCTGATCCTCGCGGGACGCGTTGCGCTGATCGTGCTGCTTTATCCGGCGTTCTGGTTGATGAACCAGTTTCCTTCGTTGCCGGTCATGGTGGGATTGATCGTGCTGCTGATGCTCTTCTACACGATGGGCTCAGCACCGGCTTACGCACTCATGCCCGAGAACTTTCCGAAGCATGTGCGCGCGGGTTATCTCGCGAGTGCGTATGCGGTGGCGGTGTCGGTGTTTGGTGGCTCGGCGCAGCTAGTTGTGGCGTGGCTTATCAAGGTGACTGGCAATACGATGGCCCCCGCTTGGTACATGATCGTGTGCGTGATCATTTCGCTGATCGCCGTTTCCATGCTCGATGAAACCGGTGGGCGCGAATTGACCTGACGCCCGGGAAATAGCGGTAGAGGTTACTGAACCTGCATAAAACGCGATTCAACGATAAGGCTGGGCGCTCAGGCGTCCAGCCTTTTTTCTTTCGTTTTGAGCGAACCCTTCGGCGAGCTGGCCCGCTTAAACCTTCTTCGTCAACATCCTAGTATGTGGATTCGTTGCGCTGCGGCTTGCACCGTTTCCACTACCGGTCCTAAGCTCATTTGCATAACATCGGAGCCGGACGGGCCCAGATTGGTTACCACTACTTAGGTAACCAAAATAGTAGGAGACGATCATGACAATGCGAGCAGTTGGCCTAGTACATGTTGTACTCGTTTTCGTTTTGCTGGCGAGTTGCGGAGGCAACGGCTCAGACGGAGGCGCAGTTTCTTCCGGCACACCCGATCCCGGCATCGCAAAAACTACCGTACGCTACGCGTTACCTCCCATGGGATGGAATTCATGGAACACCTTCGCGTGCAACACGAACGAAAACGTCATCAAGTCGGTGGCGGATACCATCGCCGCAAGCGGCATGGCCGCGGCGGGTTATCAATACGTAACGGAGGATGATTGCTGGGTAGGCGGACGCGATCCCGCCACCGGCCAGCTCTTTGCAAATCCCACCACGTTCCCAAGCGGCATCAAGGCGCTTGCCGACTACGTCCATAGCAAAGGCCTGAAGTTCGGGCTCTACACATCCGGTGGCACCAACACCTGCGCCGCGCTTGCGCACGGCACACGCCCGCCGACCTATCCGCCTGGAGTGGGCGCCGGCAGCCTGGGACATGAAAGTGTCGACGCAGCCACCTTTGCGAGCTGGGGTGTCGACTACATCAAGCTCGACTATTGCGGCGGCAATCTCAGCGCATTCCCGGCCATGCGAGCAGGCATCGCCGCGACCGGCCGGGCGATGTACCTAAGCATCAACCCCTACAGCGCGAATCAAACGCTGCCGACCAGCTTCGCCTCCGACGGCACGCTATACGTGCCCGCGTACGCCGATACGTCGCGCATCTCGCAGGACATCACGAATACCTTTACGTCGGTGACATCGATCGTCGATATCAGCGCGCAGGACGCATCGTGGACGATTCCAGGCTACTTCAACGACATGGACATGCTGGAGGTAGGCCGCGGCATGACCCCGGACCAGGACACCGCCCACTTCGCGATGTGGGCAATCATGTCAAGCCCGCTGAACGCCGGTAACGACGTCCGCAGCCAAAGTGCCAGCACACTCGCGTTGCTCACCAATACCGGTGCGATCTCGGTGAGCCAGGACGCGCTGGCCTTGCAAGCCGTGCCGGATGCCGCCGATAGTTCCGCCACGCTGCAGGTCTGGACCAAGCCACTGCAAGCAAGCGGCACGCGCGCCGTGGCCCTGCTCAATCGCGGATCGACCGCTGCGACCGCTACGGTCAACTTTGCCAACCTTGCGCTGAGTGGACCGGTACAAGTGACGAATCTTCTCACCGGAGCGGTCTTGTCACCGGCTGTGTCGACGGGGAGTTTTAGCGCAAGCGTGCCGGCAACCGGCGCGGTGCTGCTGAAGCTGACCGGAACCGATCCACTCGCGTTGAATGCCCCACTCGCGCTTCAGAACTGGATCTGGGCTAGCACGCAGGCCGGGGCGGTTGCCGTCAAGGTTTGGCCCAGCAATGATGCGCTGCCGGTCGGGGCGACCGCGGCGGCTGCGGTCACTGTCAATGGGACGTCATACCGTGATGGCCTCACGGTGAACGCACCAGCGCAGATGGTCTATCGTCTCGGCGGCCGCTGCAGCACTTTCCAGAGCGATATCGGACTGGACGCTGCAGCAAAGGGAGCGGGTACCGTGGACTTCCAGGTTTGGGCCGACAACGTCATGCTCTATGACAGCGGTGTTATCACCGGGTCATCACCGACGAAGACCGTCCGCGTGGGCCTGAACGGCTACCAGACCCTTCGGCTTGTCGTGACCGACGGACAAGACGGGGTTGCCAACGACGTGGCGGACTGGGCGGATCCTACGCTCGTCTGCGGATCATGACGGGATAGGCAATTACGTGAATGCCTTGCCAGCATCGAAGCGAATGTTCGCGGTGGCAACTGCCTTTATGGTCGGGCCGGAGCTACTGATATCCAACTCTTCATGTGAGGAAGGCGAGCCCCGCCGTGCAGGCTGGGACTCGCGCAATATCACATTGGAAGATCAGTTCGAGGCAGGTGCCGGAGCGGACGCCGCAGGCTTATGTTTGCGCGGCCCCGCATGCCTCTTCGCGTGGTCATTTCGGAACAGCGGGTCGGCAATTTTCTTCTGCTCGTCGGACAGCGTGGCGTAAAGGGCGCTAAACGACGCAGACAGCTTTTGCATATTGTCCGCATGCAATTGAGCCAACTCGGCGTAGGACTTCATGGCGTCATCTGCATTCTCCGAAGGCAGCTTGTGCGCACGATCGTGGAAAGCCTGATCCGTCTTGGCCGCATTGTCACGCATCGTTTGCGCAAAAGCATCCCACTGCGGCGCTTGCTGGCTTGTGATCTTCATCTGTGCGTGCAGGTCGTCGATCCGTTTCTCCACAAAATCTGCGTGCTTCTGTGCATGGCTAACGGGCGCCGACGCGGCCGAGGAAGGCGCTGCGGATGAATCGCTTGCCGCCGTGGTCTGCGCCCATGCGGAAGTCGTGAAGCAGGCAAGTGCCAGCAATGCTGGTGCAACAGCAATACGAATGGATGGTTTCATGTTGGGAGGCTTGAATGAGTTGTTAGATTCGCGACGTTTTTATCAGTACGCGTTGTGGTCTTAGTGCCGGCCGATGTGCCAGATGAGCTCGATGTGCTTTCGGCGAGGTCGGCAGGCTCTGGGTGCCAAGTTCAGTAACCAGGAGGATAACTGTTCGGGTAATAAGCGACGCCCGGAGGCGGCGGGGGCGGCGGTGCCGAATACACCACGGGAGGAGGTGCCTGTGTGGCGGCGCCCACGATAGCCGCACCCGCGACAACACCCAGCAGCGCGCCGACGAGCGCGCCACCACCACCGCCGCCGCCTCGATAACCACCACGGTCGCCGCCGTGACCACCACCATGGTATCCACCTCGGCCACCGCGATCATCACGGTGCTGCGCTTGCGCCGGTAGCACGGACGTTGCAGCGATGGTCGCTATGGCGACCATCGCCAACCGGCGATACAACAAACTTCGGGAACGCTGCGTCATCAAGCTCGTCTCCTTTCATGTAAGAGGTGAAGTGTCTGCATCGACAACCGCGGCAAGATTACCGATGGAGGACGATCGGGGCCAAGACGACCGGCGATCGAATGCAGAGGAGAAGTGGCTCCCCGTTATTGCACGACCAGCTTAGCCCCCATTACTTACAGTTCCATCGCGCGAAACCACCGGCGCCACCGACGGTCCTCGTGCGTCTGATAACCCGTCGCTCAAAAAAGTTTCCGAAACGAAAGCGACTGGCCGATCCATCCAGTGAATCTCATGGCCTGAAAAGGATTCAATCTCACTCCGATACCCGCAGGAACCAAGCCAGTCCGCCCAAAAACCGAACGGACGTTCGCCCGCTCTTCTAACTCGCTAACTAAATAAAAATTCAGGCCGGAGCCGTGGTCCTTTACACCCACGAAGTAACGATGAATGAGTTAGCAGGCCCTTGTCAGCGACCTATAATCGTCGCAGGGGCTTGTTCGTTGTCAGGCGCGCGGAGCCGTCCCGGGCCCTTCTTTGTCACTTAACCCCGTACTACGTAATTGGGGGATAACACCATGACCCGCAAATACATCGACTGCCGCGAGTTTCCTAGCGAGATGAACTGCACCATCGCGCTGGCTGCTGACTCCGATCAGGAACTCCTGGACGCCGCCGTCCAGCATGCCGTGTCTGTTCATAAACACACCGACTCACCCGAATTGCGTGCCCAGTTAAGCACGCTGTTCCATCAAGGCACTCCGCCGGTCGATTCACCGAGAAGCGCATGACTTGCTGCTGAGCGATCGGAACCCTATTCTCCTCAAGTGGCGCAGATAACATAATAAGTATGACGAACAAAAGCAACTAAACGCCCTTCATTTCACACGGGATGCTTTTAAGGGAGCATGTCATGGCAGTCGACCAGTCAAAACTCGATGCATTCATGGGCGGGTTTGTCCACGACCTTGGCGCCGTGATGCATGCGGCCACTGTAGTCGTCGGCGATCAACTCGGGCTTTATAAGGCGCTTGCCGCCAAGCCGCTAAGCGCGGAAGAACTCGCGCAGGCGACCGAGACGGACGCCCGTTATGTTCGCGAGTGGCTAAGCGCCCAGGCCGCGAGCGGCTACGTCACTTATGATCCTGCGTCGGAGCGCTTCGGCTTGAGCGAAGAACAGTCCTTCGCGCTCGCCGAAGAAGGCAGCCCGGCGTTCATACCCGGCGCGTTCCAGATCGCCGTCGCGCAGTTCAAGATCATTCCGAAGATGGTGAAGTCGTTCAAGACCGGACTGGGCGTTGGATGGCATGAGCATGATGTCTCGCTCTTTCACGGCACGGAGCGTTTCTTCCGACCGGGCTACGCAGCGTATCTCGTGAACGACTGGATTCCGTCGCTTGGCGGCATCGAGGCGAAACTGAAAAACGGCGCACGCATAGCTGATGTTGGCTGCGGACATGGTGCGTCCACCATCATCATGGCGCAGGCTTATCCGCAATCGACATTCGTGGGTTACGACTATCACGAAGGGTCTATCGAGCATGCTGGAGAGTCGGCGGCAACGGCAGGCGTGAGTGACCGCGTGAGTTTCGAGGTTGCTTCGGCCAGTGATTACCCGGGGCGTAACTACGACTTCGTCACCATGTTCGATTGTCTTCACGACATGGGCGACCCGCTCGGGGCGGCGCGTCACGTCCATGAAACCTTGGCTGACGATGGCACGTGGATGATCGTCGAGCCGTTTGCCAACGACACACTCGAAGGAAACCTGAATCCCGTTGGAAGGATTTTCTATTCGGCATCTACGTTGATCTGTACGCCGGCCTCGCGAGCGCAAGCAGGCGCCATGTGCCTCGGCGCGCAAGCGGGCGAGCGGCGGATTCATGACGTGGTGACAGAAGGAGGGTTCCGGCAGTTTCGCCGGGCGACGGCGACGCCGTTCAATCTCATCTTTGAGGCGAGGCGATAAAACGGGGCCAGGATTTCCTGCGTTGCGTGACGGGAATCCGCACGCAGCGCCCCCTCTGCTACTCCTTCGCGGCAGCCGCCGTACGTTTGCGGGCCAAAGGTTTCTTGGGCGCCGTCTTCACGACGGGTTTCTTGCGTGCACTCGATTCTGGCTTCTTGGCCATTCCCTCCCTGCTCCATTGCTCAAGCAAGACCTGCGTCTGCGCACGTACCGTCGCCTTGAGCAAGTCACCCTTCGCGGTGTCTATGTCGTTCCATCCGAGCAACGCAAGCGTCGTGCGCGGCGCGACATGGAACATCAACAGTTGGCCATGCAAACTCAGCATTCGGATCAACGTAAGCTGATCGTCGGGTTTCGTACCAGTGATGCGCGCAATCAACCTCGAGCCAACGTCATTCAAGGGCTGCCGCACGCGCCGCATCATGATCTCCGATGCAATGCTCGGCTCATGGCCGGCTTGTTCACGCGTAAAGAAGAGCCGCTGGTTAGACGTATCGCAAGCCTTCGCGAACATACGGTCCGCAATCGCTTCCTGAATGCGAATGAATGCATCGATCAGCACCGGAATATCACTGTCCTTGCTCAAGACATCGGCTGCGTGGGTCACCACCGGCTCAAGCGTGACCCAGGACGAGTCGGCGAGATATTCCGCACACGCCCGATACACCCCCTCTTTATTCTCGAAGTAATACTGCAGCGCGGGTGCATTGACGCCGGCGCGCGCGGCGATATCACGCGTGGACGCGCCCTCGAAACCATGCTCCCCAAAGGACTCGATCGCCGCTTCGATGATTCGCAGCCTTGTCTCGTCGCCTCGCACATATCCGCCGGCCGACGGACGGCGTAGCCGTTTTGTGTCGTTCATTCGTGCTTCTCCCTTCAACGAAACAAATATATCACTTGACACAATTTTACCAACTGGAATAATTGTTCCGATTGGAATAATTTGGATCAAAGATGTCAACGACCGCCGGGGCGCCTCCGCACGAAGTACCGCAAGATTCCGCCGCTTCGCCCACGCGACGATCTGGAAGACGCCTGTTCCTGATCGTGCTTGGGATTATTGCGCTCATCCTTGCGGGGATCTGGCTTGCCCGCTGGTGGACAGTGGGGCGCTTTATTGAAAGCACTGACGATGCCTATTTGCAAGCTGACAGTGTCACTGTTGCGCCCAAGGTCAGCGGCTACGTGACCGATGTCTACGTCGGTGACAATGCCACGGTCAAGGCCGGCGACCCGCTGGTCCGGCTCGATACCCGCCAATACCAGGTCGCGCTCGACCAGGCACAGGCGACCATCGCTGCACGTGCCGCGGACATCCAGCGCGCGCAAGCTGACATCCTCCAGCAGCACGCCAACATTGAACAGGCCAAAGCGCAGCAGCAAGTCGCACGAGTCAGCGCCCAGCATGCCCGCGACGAAGTCCAGCGCTACGCACCGCTCGCCGCCACCGGCGCTGAAACCAGCGAACGGCTGTCCGAGTTGACCAGCACACGCGATCAGGCGCTGGCAACGCTGGCGGCCAATGGCGCCGCGGTCGATGCCGCCGAGACGCAGATCGCCGCCACCACCGCGCAGATCGCCCAGGCGCGCGCCCAGCTCGAGGCAGCAGAGGCAAGCGCGCGGCAAGCGCACCTCGACCTGCAGGACACGGTCGTGCGCAGCGCACTGGCGGGCAAGGTTGGCGACCGCTCGGTTCGTGTCGGTCAGTACGTACAGCCGGGCACGCGGATGCTGTCGGTGGTTCCGGTGCAAAGTACCTATCTGACGGCTAACTTCAAGGAAACGCAGGTCGGTCACATGCGCGTTGGCCAGCCCGTGATCCTGCACGTGGATGCGCTGCCGGGCACCGACCTGCACGGCGTGGTGGACAGCTTCGCTCCCGGCACCGGCGCCCAGTTCGCGCTGTTGCCGCCGGAAAACGCCACTGGCAATTTCACCAAGATCGTCCAGCGAATTCCCGTGCGCATTCGCCTCGAGACAGGGCCGGAGACACGCAGCGTGCTGCTGCCCGGCCTGTCGGTGACTGCCGATGTCGATACGCGCTCCTCCCGCGAGGGCGACCAGCGCATCAAAGCCGAGAACGACCATGGCTGAGGTAACCACGCCAGCCGCTTCCTCGCCTGCGGCGCCCGCACCGGAAGCGGAGCGCGCGAGCGCGGCGGACTGGCTCGCGGTTGCGGCCGGCTCACTGGGCGCGTTGATGGCCACGCTGGATATCTCGATCACCAATTCCGCCTTGCCGCAGATCCAGGGCGAGATTGGCGCAACCGGCACCGAGGGTACGTGGATCTCGACCGGCTACCTGATGTCCGAGATCGTGATGATCCCGCTCGCTGCATGGCTCACGCGCGTGTTTGGCTTGCGTAACTTCCTGCTCGCCAATGCCACGCTGTTCATCGCGTTCTCCATGATGTGCGGATGGTCGCACAGCTTGCCCATGATGATCGCTGGACGCATTGGCCAGGGCTTCGCGGGTGGCGCGATGATCCCGACGGCGCAAACCATCATTCGCACCCGGTTACCGCGTTCGCAAATGCCCGTCGGCATGACGATGTTCGGCTTGATCGTGTTGCTCGGTCCGCTGCTGGGGCCCGTGCTCGGTGGATGGCTGGCAGAGAACATCAGCTGGAGCTGGTGCTTCTTTATCAACCTGCCCGTATGTATCGCGCTGATCACCTTGCTGATCGTCGGGCTGCCCTCGGACCGGCCGCAGTGGAGCACTTTTTTCAAGGCGGATTGGGTCGGCATTATCGGCCTCACGATCGGCCTGAGCTCGTTGACCGTGGTGCTCGAAGAAGGTCAGCGCGAACGTTGGTTCGAATCCAGCATGATCATCTCGCTGACCTGCGTGTCGCTCGCCGGCATGGTGCTGATCGCCATTTCGCAACTCACCGCGAACCGGCCGATCATGCGTCTGAACCTGATGCGCAATCCGCGCTATGCCAGCGTCATTGTTATTGTGTTTGCGGTGGGTGCGGGGCTGTATGGCGTGTCGTATCTGCTGCCGCAGTTCCTCGGCATAGTGTCCGGATATAACGCGCAGCAGTCGGGCGCCATCATGCTGATATCCGGCGTGCCCGCGTTCCTGATCATGCCGATCCTGCCGCGCATTCTCGGCAAGCTCGACTTTCGCATGCTGGTGATCGCCGGACTGTTGTTGTTTGCGTTGAGCTGCATGCTCGATATCGACCTGACCGCCCAGAGTGTCGGCCACGACTTCTTCTGGTCCCAACTGATCCGCGGCTTTGCGCAAATCCTCGCGCTGATGCCGTTGAACCAGGCGTCGATGGCAGCGGTCTCGCGCGAGGATTCAGGCGATGCGGCCGGTCTCTACAACATGGCCCGCAATCTTGGCGGCTCGGTCGGGCTTGCGATCATCGGGACCGTGATCGACCGGCGCACCACCTTCCATACCGCGATGATCCGCGAGTCGCTGACGGCCAACTCGCTGGTGGGCCAGGAGCGCGTGGCGTCGAGCGCCGCAAGCTGGTTCGCGCAGACAGGCGACCTGGCCTACGCCAAAATGCGTGCACTCGGCCAGATCGCGGCGCAGATCCATATGCAGGCCACTGTCATCACGTACTCTGAAACGTTCTACCTGCTCGGTCTCGCGCTGCTTGCCTGCGTGCCGCTCGCGCTCCTCCTGAAGACTCCGCGCGGCCCTGTTTCGCCGTCCGCCGGCCATTGACGGCAAAGACACTATCCACGATGTTCGCTCGCCCTACTGCCTCTCTCCTTCTTACGCTGCTGGCGTCCGCCTGCGCGCTCTCGGCCTGCACCGTCGGCCCCGACTATGCCGGTGCGCCGCAGGTCGCGCCCGACGCGGCGCATGCCTCCAACTTCGTCCGCACGCCCGCGCTCGGCATGGTCTCAACACGCGCACCCAGTCAATGGTGGCTGTCGCTCGACGACCCGCAACTTAACGTGCTGATCGACGCCGCGCTCGCGCATAACCCGGACGTTCACGCGGCGCAAGCGCGTCTGCGCGAAGCGCGCGCGCAGTTGCAGCACCAAAAAGCGAACGGCATGCCGACCGCCTCTTTCGACGCCGCCGCGTTGCGCATGCGCGAGCCCAACCTGAGTTCGCTGTCGTCGTCTCAAGGCAGTTCCGGCAGCTCATCCTCGTCCGGGGGAGGACCGCTACAGCTCTATACAGCGGGCTTCGATGCATCGTGGGAGATTGATCTGTTTGGTGGCACGCGCCGCGCGGTCGAAGCCGCTACAGCGCAAGCCGATGCGGTCGATGCCGATCTCGCCGACACGCAAGTGTCGCTCGCCGCGGAAGTCGCGCAGGCTTATGTCGATCTGCGTGATGAGCAGGAACGTCTGACGCTTGCACAACGCTCGGCTGAGCTGGAGCAGCAAATGCTCACGTTGACGCAGCAGCGCCGCGCGCACGGCACGGCGGCCGACGTCGATGTCGAACGCCTGACCACGCAGGTCGAGAACACCCGCGCGACGTTGACGCCGCTGGACGAGCAAGTGGCCGAGTCGCTCGATCAGCTCGCCGTCTTGACGGGCCAGGCTCCGGGCACGCTCGATCAGGAGTTATCTGCGCAACGCCCGTTGCCGGCCTTGCCGGCATCCGTGGCTATCGGCGACCCGGCTTCAATGCTGCAGCAACGGCCCGATATTCGCGCGGCGGAACGGCGGCTCGCTTCCAGCAACGCTCAGATCGGCGAGCACAAGGCTGACTTTTTCCCGAAGGTGACATTGTTCGGCGACATAGGCTATACCGCGGCCGATCCGGGCCACCTTGTCCGCAAGAACAACTTCAGCTGGATTGGCGCGCCTTATCTGCAGTGGAACATACTGGACTTCGGCCGCACGCTCTCGAGCGTTCATAGCGCCGAAGCGTCGCGCGACGAGGCCGATGCGAAATACACGCATACGGTGCTCGCCGCGTTGCAGGACGCGAATACCTCATTGTCGCGTTATGGGCATCAGCGCGAACATCTGGCAACGCTGCAGCAGGTGCAGGCGTCGGCGGACCGCTCGGCTACGTTGATGCGTCAACGTTATACAGCGGGTGCATCAAGCCTGATCGACCTGCTCGATACCCAACGCACGCAGTTCAGCGCGCAGCAGAATGTGGTCTCTGGACAAGCCGAATTGCTAAAGGATTTTGTCTCTTTGCAGAAAAGTCTGGGACTCGGCTGGCGCGTACAAGGGTGACGCGAGTGCTCCGAGGATATCGCCGCCGCTTGGGCGGCGATATCCTCATCCGGCGTTAGCGCGCCAACCTCTATAGATTCAAGTCGGCACAGCGTGGACCTAACCCTGGACGATGCCGGGAATATCCACCTTCAGGTTGACATCGGCTTCATAGTCAACCCCGGCGATCTCGAACCCGAATAGCCGTAGAAATTCGCTTTTATAGCCGGCGAAATCAGTGAGTTCGTAAAGGTTGTCGCTAGTGACCTGATCCCATAGTTGCTGCACGCGAGCCTGGACTGACGGGCTGAGTTCCTTGTAGTCCGCGCGCAATCGGCCCTCCTGATCCATGCACGGCGAATTGCCGTACAAGCTGTCTTTGTAGAGGCCATAGACCTGTTCGATGCAACCCTCGTGCGTCCCCTCTTCTTTCATGACCTTGAACAGCAAGGACAAGTACAACGGCATCATGGGGATGGCTGAGCTTGCCTGCGTGACAACCGCTTTCAATACCGAGACGCGCGCATCGCCACCGTGACCGGACAGGCTGCTGCGGATCGCCAGGACCTTCTGATCCAGGTCTTTCTTGGCAGCACCTATGGAACCGTTCCAATAGATGTCGTGAGTGATCTTCTCGCCGAGGTACGTGAACGCGGTGGTCTTCGCGCCCTCTGCCAGAACGCCGGCTGCACGCAATGCATCAATCCACATCTGCCAGTCTTCACCGCCCATCACGGCCACGGTGTTATCGATCTCGCTTTGCGTCGCCGGTTCCAGGCTGCTTTCCTTGACAATTTCCTTGTCGGTATCGAGCCCGCGCAATGTAATGGCCTTACCAACGGGTTTCAGTGTCGAACTGAAGACCTCGCCGGTCTTCGGGTGCGTGCGTCGCGGTGACGCGAGGCTATACACGACCAGGTCGATCTTCCCGAGATCTCGCTTGATGACATCGATGGTCTTCTGCTTGATTTCGTCGGAGAAAGCGTCGCCATTGATGCTCTTTGCATACAGGCCCTTCGCAGCCGCGAATTTGGCGAATGCTGCGGTGTTGTACCAGCCGGGCGAGCCGGGCTTGTTTTCTTCCCCGGCACGTTCGAAGAAGACACCGAGGGTCTCTGCGCCGCAACCAAATGCCGCCGTGATCCTGGCCGCAAGCCCGTATCCGGTCGACGCACCGATCACCAGGACTTTTCGGGGTCCTCCCGTAATGGGGCCTTGCGCCGTCACGTAGTCGATCTGTTGCTCGACGTTGGCTTCACAGCCGACGGGATGAGTAGTCACGCAGATGAAACCGCGCACGCGTGGTTTGACGATCATGAAGACCTCGCAATGTGGGGATGCCCGGATTGCAGTCGGGCGGCACGAAAAATTTCGAGCATTGTAAATGAGGAGCGTCAGGCAGGTAGCCGCTCGCTCCATTACACGGTGGCCCACCGGGTTAAGATAGTGCTTCGTCAAGGCGGCGACAGGCGCGGCTTTCCGCTGTATCCATGAATGTATCCCCACAACGCCATGTCATTAGCGACGTCCGTGAACACATGACGCTACCATCATGATCTCTACCCAGTACATCAGCCGGATAAGCTTGCAGCGCGACAAGGTCGAGTCATTCGATCGTTATCCGTTCTCGCTGCCGGCAGTCCGGTCGCTGGAAACGCTTGAACTGCATCCAAAGATTACTTTCTTCGTCGGCGAAAACGGCTCCGGGAAATCGACGCTCCTCGAGGCCATTGCTGTCTCGATGGGATTCAACCCGGAAGGCGGCACGAAGAACTTCAACTTTGGAACCCGGCTGTCGCATTCGGTGCTTGACGAATACCTGCGCATTGCCAAAGGAGTGAGGCGTCCGAAGGATGGCTTCTTCCTGCGCGCAGAGAGCTTCTTCAACGTGGCCACCGAGATCGAGAACCTCGATGCGGAGCCCTCGTTCGGTCCTCCCGTCATCAACTCCTACGGCGGGAATTCCCTGCACGAGCGCTCGCACGGCGAGTCTTTTTTGGCGTTGCTGATGAATCGCTTCGGCGGCAAGGGTCTTTATCTCCTCGACGAGCCGGAAGCCGCGTTATCTCCACAACGTCAACTCACCGCTCTTGCCAGACTTCATGACCTGGCCCGCGACGAGTCGCAGTTCATCATTGCCACTCACTCGCCTATTCTGATGGCGTATCCGGACGCGTGGATCTACGAGTTCACCACGGAAGGTGTAAAACGCGTCAGCTACGAAGAGACAGAACACTTCCAGGTCATGCGGTCGTTCCTGGCCAACCCCGAGCGCATGCTGCGCACGCTTCTGGGTGACGAAGCATGACATGACCTGTGGAGCGTTGCGTTTCGTCGATCGCGGCACCACGGGTGCATATACTTCAACTCCTGACCCTATGAGGTTCTAACGTGGAACACATCGTTTTCCGGACCGCTCTGCTAGCCGATGTCCCTGCAATCGTCGCCTTGTTAGCCGACGACGAACTCGGGAGCACGAGAGAAATCATCGGCACGCCGCTCGACCAAAGATACGTCGACGCGTTCAAGGCTATAGAAGCGGATGCGAACCAGCGACTAGCGGTGGTTGCCGATGGCGACGAAATAATAGGCACGTTGCAACTTTCATTTATCCCCGGCATTGCACGCATGGGTTCGTGGAGGGGACAAATCGAGGCGGTTCGAATCGCCGCGCATCGGCGTGATTCCGGGTTGGGCCAGAAGATGTTCGAATGGGCGATCTCCGAGTGCAAGTCGCGAGGATGCAATCTTGTCCAGCTCACGACCGACAAGAGCCGTAGCGACGCCCACCGCTTCTATGAAAAGCTCGGCTTCAAGGCTAGCCACGAGGGTTACAAGCTCGCCTTGTAGCGCCTCAGGGCGGCCCTGCCCGAAAGCTTCCCACACGTCTCCGCAGTCCTCCAGAACACAAACGCACAGGCATCCGTGCGTTTTCGTTTTTGCCAACACGGGGCCTTATTGCGCCTAGGCACGCAGCAGAATTTGCTTGCCTAAATTGCTGCACGGGATAATATATTGGCATATGCAACTACTTTGAATGGTCTTGCAACGGGCCGATGCGCCCAGCCCGGCCGCCGTTATCCCATCAAGGCAAAGATATGCAGAAAAGATTTCTGTTGTTGTTATGCGTGTCGGTACCGTCATTCATGATCAACCTGGACGCGAATATTGTCGCGGTATCGCTCTCGTCAATCGCGCGTTCCCTGCATGCGGATTTCGTCGCCATTGAATGGGTCATCTCGGCTTACACACTGGCGTTTGCAACATTGGTGATGCCCGCTGGCGCGCTCGCCGACCGCTTCGGCAGAAAGCGCCTGTTGATCATTGGCCTGTTCGTCTTCACCACTGCGTCTTTCATCTGCGGCGCCGCTACAACCACGGTTGTGTTGAACGCCGCACGCGCGCTGCAGGGAGTGGGCGCCGCGTTGCAGCTCAGCGCGGCACTCGCAGTCCTCGCACATGGATTTCAAGGTAAGGAACGCGCCAAGGCGTTTGCATTCTGGGGCTCGGTGATCGGCGTGGCCATCATGCTCGGGCCCGTGGCAGGCGGATTGATCACGCAGTCGCTGGGCTGGCAGTGGGCTTTCTATGTCAACCTGCCCGTTGGCGCCATCATGATTGCCATGACGTATTTTGTAGTCGATGAATCCAAAGATCCGCACGCAATCGCGATCGACATGTGGGGCGTGGTGACGTTCAGCGCATTTCTCGGGCTACTCACCTGGGCACTGATTTCAGGCAATCGCGAGGGATGGCTTAGCACTTCCGTCAGGGCGCGACTAGCGGCCTCAGTCATTTTCCTCGTAGCGTTCGTGATCGTCGAACTTAAGCAGGCGCGGCCCATGGTCGAGCTTGGCTATTTCCGCAAGCGGACCTATCTCGGCGCGAATCTCGCCGGCGTGTCGTACGCGGTCGCGTTCCTGACCATGCTGACCTATCTGCCCTTCTTTTTCCAAAGCGCGCTCGGCTATTCGCCGCTCAACGCCGGCCTGCTGATGTTACCGCTCGCCGTGCCCTTGTTCGGGGTGCCGCGTATTGTGTCCGTGTATCTCGATCATCGGATGTCGGGACGCATGCTGCTCGTTTGCGGCTTGTTGCTGGTCGCAGCCGGCCTGTTCGGAACCGCGCTGCAGATCCAGGCGTTCAGCTTCAGCGCGATCTTTCTTCCGATGCTGGTGGCCTCGACGGGCGCCGGCATTCTCAACGGTCAGATCGCCAAGGTCAGCATGACGGTGATCCCCGTGGAACGGGCGGGCATGGCGTCCGGTGTATCAGGGACCATGCGGTTCAGCGGCATTGTGGTGGGGTTCGCGGCGCTCGGCGCATTGTTGTTTTATCGAATCCAGGCGAGCATTGAGCGAGAATTTCCGGCACTCGGCGGCCACGACAAGCTGGAAATTACGCGTTCCATCGCGAATGGGAACCTGGCTTCCGCGGCGTCGCTGATTTCATCGCATCAGGGACTTGGATCAATCGCGCGAGCCAGCCTTGGTTACGGATACGAGGGTGTGCTGTTCGCGGCGTCCGCTGTTGCATTTGTAGCGAGCGCGCTGTGCTGGCTGTTGATCAGCGCCGAGGAAACGGCGCCTCATCAGGATCGGCAGTCTGCCATGCGTCTGGATGTGTCAATAGACTAAGATTGCCTGACGATCTTTCGAACCGTCATTTTCAAGTGAACCATGAACACTTCGAATAAACAGCACTCTTCGGCCGCAGTCTCGTTATGCAACGGCGCCGCGTTGCGCAAGGCCACGCGCAGGCTCTCGCAACTGTACGAGAGCGTACTTGCGCCTTGCGGTCTCAAGCTGTCGCAACATTCCACACTGGTGCATATTGATCGCGCGGGCACGCCGAACATGAGCGATCTTGCCAAAGACATGGTGCTTGACCGCTCCGCACTTTCGCACAATCTCAAGCCGCTTGAGCGCGACGGGTTTATTGAATTGCTTCCCGATGAAACCGATAAACGCGGACGTCGTGTTGCCTTGACCCCGGCAGGAGAAAAGAAACTGGCCGAGTCGAAGGCTCTATGGAATGAAGCGCAAATACGCTTCGAAAACGCCTATGGCGCAGCCAAGGCGTCGAAGCTGCGCACGCTGCTTGCGGAGGTATATTCCGACGAACTGGAGCAATCATTCCTTGACGGATGATTGCGACAGGCAACCTTGACCAAGCGCACTTGCGCTACGCCACGCGTGCCCCCAATGCTGCGAACAGTGGAACGAAAACGGTCGAATCGATTAAACGGTTGGCAGATCTTCCAACGTTTTTTCAATTCGACCGTCTTCAAAAGACGTTTCGATGCCAATGTGCCCGTTAGCGTAAGGGATGGAGCTAACCTGGGGACCCAGATAGCTTCGCCCCCCGAGCTTGAACACCGTGCGCACCAGCTCTCCTTTCTCCAGGACTTTCACCACGCGGTCCACATCCACGACTTTGGGTACCGACGTCCAGTTGGCCGTCAATTCATCGATGCTGCCCCAACGTACGTGGGTAACGCGATCATTAGTCCAACGAACACCATCAATGGCAACAATAGACATGGCGGACTCCGTCTATTAATGAAGCACCTTAATGAAACGGCAACCGTGTCCTGATGCGCTTATTTTTCTTGTATTGACCCTGGGGACGAACGGCTCGCGTGACACAGCTCGCCGCATTGCGGGCTTCGGCGGGAATCGCTATTAATCGATTCTTTTAATGCAGCCACCGCACGGCGAATGGCAAATAGATTGACACGGTTCAGGCGAATGTACAAGCGAGCACCGCCGCCTCGAATGCGATCGCGATCTTGTGTTCAAGTTCGGCTCTGTCTGCACATCATGAGGTGGAGCGCGAAGTGTCTGCTGTTACCCGCAGGTCCGCTATCAGGTGCTCGATCACGGCGCGACCAGCCGCACGGGTGGCGCGACCAAGCGGAAAATAGGCGTGCACGGGAACATCGACGGTTTTCCAGTCCGTGAGCAACGCGACGAGGGACCCGTCTTCGAGTTCACGGCGGCACGCCCATCCAGTCGTCGACGTAATGCCGAAGCCGGCCACCGCAGCAGCAACGGCACCTTCGTTCTCGTTCGTCGTGAAATGCGGCGAGACATCCGCCACCACGGTTTCGCCATGACGCTCGAACTTCCACGCCCACGGCACCGATGCCGCAGGGCCGCCCACAATCCTGTGCGCAACGAGATCATCGGGCGTGGCTGGTATCCCCGCGCGCTCAAGATAGCTCGGCGCCGCCAGGATCAGGCGAGGGATCGTTGCGATAAGTTTCGCTGTCGCGCCCGAATCTGCCAGCGAGCCAAGGCGGATCGCGACATCGACCGCGTCGCGAACCAGATCCTGCCTTCGATCCTCAAGCAGAAGATGGATTTGCAGATGGGGATGCCTGGCAGTAAACGTCTCGAGGCGCGGGATGACTTCGCGAATCGCCACGCTGGTCGGCATGCTCATTCGCAGCGACCCGCGCAACTCGCCTCCCTCGCGAACGCTATGTTCCGCTTCATCGAGAGCAATCAGAATGGGCTCCATTCGGGCGAGGAATTCGGAACCGGCTTCCGTCGGCACGACGGCGCGTGTGGTGCGCGAGAGCAACCGGGCGCCGAGCCCTGCTTCCAGCTCGGCAATGATGCGCGAGGCCTGTGACTGCGAAAGTCCGCATTCGCGAGCGGCGGCGGAGAAGCTGCCAAGCCGGGCGACGCGGGTGTAGAGCTTGAGCGCGAATATGTCTTTCATCAGGGTTTCCGTAGAACGAGATAACTGCGCCGGCACCATTCTCCGGAAGCAAGGTGATTGATGTGCCTAAGACATAAAAGATAACTGAAATCATCGGCTATCTGTCTCTTGGCACGCGCAGACCTGTCGAAACCACTGTTCGCGATGCGTAGAAACCTCGGACTTATGCGGACGCGGCAAAACCGTACTTCATGGCGTTGCGTTCTTCATTCCCGCTATGGCATTCGCCCGAACCCATGCGCAAACCACATAAGTCATAGCGAAAAAGACCGGCTACCGGCTCGAAGACAGTCGCTTTAACCTGTGTTCATCGACAACGCGAGCCCACCCCTCCTTACGCGTCGTTTCTTTTCACCACCGGAGATTGACCATGAACGACCTGCTTGCCTTTGCCATTGACGCCCACGGTGGCCTGGACCGTTGGAACGCGTTCAGCCGACTCAAGGCCGAACTCTCGGTCGACGGCGCGATCTGGCACCTCAAGCAGCAGCCCGGTCTGCTCAACGACAAAGTCTTCGAGATCGACACGCATCAGCAGCGGCTGACGATCACGCCTTTCCTGGCGGCCGGTCATCGCAGCGTGTTTGTTCCGGGTCGTGTATCAGTCGAAAAGCTGGACGGCACGGTGCTCGAAAGCCGTGACGATCCCGAGGCCGCCTACGCCGGTCACGTCCAGGAAACGCCATGGGACAAGTTCCACGTCACCTACTTTGCGAGCGAGGCGTTGTGGACCTATCTCACGTCACCGTTCCTCTACACCTATCCCGGGTTCGAGAGCGAGGAGATCGAGCCGTGGCACGAAAACGGCGAGGAATGGCGCCGGCTCGAGGTGACGTTCCCTGCTGATATTCATAGTCACACCCGGACGCAGATCACCCATTTCGGTCCGGACGGGCTGATGCGGCGCCACGACTACACCGTCGATATTTTGGGCGGCGCATCCGGCGCTAACTATGTCAGCGATTACGTCGAATTCCAGGGCATCAAGATGCCGACCAAGCGGCGCATCTATGCCTATGACGAAAACATGCAGAAGGTGCCTGAGCCGCTTCTCGTTTCGCTCGACTTCGGTCAGTTGAGCTTTAGCTAAGCGTCAGCTTAGCCGTAATTGCCTGACGGCACGTCTTTCGCTCCATACCGCATTCGCCCGGGAATCTCGCCATGTCTACCGACCCACTTTTCGTGCCTCTGCAACTAGGCGCGCTGTCGTTGCCAAACCGTATCGTGATGCCAGCGCTTACCCGCATGCGCGCCGGACCCGGTGGAGTGCCTTTGCCCATCAGCGCCGAATACTATGCGCAGCGAGCCACGGCGGGTCTGATCATCACCGAAGCGACGGCAATCAGCGTCAACGGACACGGCTATCCGCAGATGCCCGGCATCTACTCGCCGGAGCAGGTTGCCGGTTGGCGCGCTGTCACCGAGGCCGTTCATGCCAGGGGCGGCCGGATCGTACTCCAGATCGTTCACCACGGGCGCTGGTCGCATTCGACCTACAACCCCGACGGTAGCCTGCCCGTCGCGCCTTCAGCTATAGCAGCGCCGGGCCTCGCTTACACGCCGGCGTTTCAGCAGGAGCCCTACGAGACGCCGCACGCGCTGGACACGCTCGAAATATCGGAGATCGTGGTGTCGTTCTGGAGCGCAGCGAGAAATGCGCTCGACGCTGGTTTCGATGGCGTCGAGATCCACGGAGCGAACGGCTTCCTGCTCGACCAGTTCCTGCAGGACGGCAGCAATCATCGCACCGACGAGTACGGCGGGTCGATCGAGAACCGGACGCGGCTGCTGCTTGAAGTGGTCGACGCGATCACCGACGTCATCGGCGCCGATCGCACTGCTGTTCGCCTGTCGCCGCACGGCAACCTTGGGGGCTTGCACGATAGCGACACGGTGCTTCATTTCACCCACGTGATCCGCGAACTCGGCCAGCGCAAGCTTGCGTATCTTCACCTGATCGAGCCGCGTGCGTCGTCGGCGGGATACGGTGATGACGCGAGCGTGGACAGTGCCAACAACGCCGCGCTTTTCCGCCATGCGTTCGACGGCCCGATGATCACCGCCGGCGGCTACAACCCCGAGACGGCGGTCCAGGTGCTCGAGTCCGGGCTGGCCGACGCCGTTGCGTTCGGACGGATGTTCATTGCCAACCCCGACCTGCCTGAGCGCATCCGCGAAAACGCAGTACTGAATCCGTTCGATCGGGCGACGGCTTACGCCGGGGACGCTCATGGTCTCACGGACTATCCGGCGCTAACAGCTGTGCAACACAGGGGATCTCAGACAGGAGCCGGCTTGGCTGACCTTGCATCGACGTAGACCCACGCCGAGGTGCCTGATGCGAGCAGGACCCGGTCGCGCCGATAAGCGGCGACTTCGTAAGCGTCCGCATGCTGGAGCTCGTCAGCCGTGATGGAGAAGACCGTGCCGCTGACCTTGTCGCTCGCTTGGCCGCTGTAGGTAACCACAGGTAGAAATAGTGCTCGTGCCCGATCGACTTGAACTTCAGCGCGACGAATTCCGTAGTGCCGCCTAGGATGGCCGTGGTCAGGGCATACGGCAGGCCCACAGCCAGCGCCCGAATGCGCACGGGAAACAGTTCGGTTTTAGCCAGCATGCTTCCTCCATTCGAGGGGCACTCATAGTCGGCCTCCTTTTATTTGTTATGTGGTGCAGCTTGTGATCCGCTGGCTTCAGGGCGCAGCGGGGTTAGTCATCATGTGCGGCGTATTTTTCGTCGAGCCGGTCGTAGAAGGGTTTGTCGACCAGGCGCTGGCGCTCGCTGAACGGCACCACGAGGTCCGGATCTTCGTCGAGCCTCCCTTGAGCCTTAAGTACGCCCAAAGCCCGCTGCATGCCACGTACGGCACTCTGAAGCGGTGCGTTTGCGTAAAGCGCAATCCCGAAGCCAAGTTCCGCCAGCCTGGATTGCGGCAGCGTCGGCGTCTTGCCGCCAATCACGATGTTGATGAGCTGCGGCACATCGAACATCGCGGGCAAGCGTTGGATCTCCTCGATTGTTTCAACTGCCTCGATGAAGAGCACATCCGCGCCAGCCTCGGCGAAGCGATGCCCACGTTCAATGGCGGCATCGAATCCATGAGTCGCGCAGGCATCGGTACGGGCTACGATCAGCAGATTGGGGTCCTCGCGAGCATCAACCGCCGCGTGCAGTTTGCCGACCATCTCACTCGTCGATATCACCGCCTTGCCGGCGAAATGCCCGCACTTCTTGGGGCTCACCTGGTCTTCGAGCTGGATGGCGTCGGCGCCCGCGAGTTCCAGGGTGCGAACCGCATGACGCACGTTGAGCGCATTGCCGTAGCCGGTATCGGCATCGACAATTAGCGGCAGGTCCACCGCGTCGCGGATACGGGCGGTATGGTCAGCCATTTCGTGCAGGCCGACAAAGCCGAGATCCGGAAGCCCGAGAAACATGTTGGTCACGCCGGCACCGGTAATATACAACGCACCGAACCCGATATCGGCAGCAACGCACGCACTCAGCGCGTTGAACGCACCGGGCACGAGCAACGCGTGCCGGCTTTCGACCAGCGAGCGGAAGGCGCTACGACGCTCAGCGGATGGAAGCGACATGGTTGAACTCTCCGTGTTGACGTTAGTGACGTTAGTGACGTAAGGGGAAATTTTTATTCGAATCGATACAGCGCACGGGCCGAGCGCGTGAGGATAAGCTCGCGCTGCGTCGCGTCAGGAACCCATTGGTCGAGCGCACGCCGCGTGGCGTCGTAATCCACCAGTTGCTGGTGCTGCGTGTGCGGCCAATCGCTGCCCCAGACCAGACGCTCGGGCGTGTAAGCGTCAAGCAGCTGGCTTGCAAGTGCGGTCCCCAAAGCCGTTCCGTCATTGCCGGGCGCACTCCGGTACGCCGCCGACAGCTTAATCCACACGCGTCCCGTTGCCGCAACCGACAGCAGGTATCCGAAGCCCGGGTCGTTGGTGCCGGTGTGCGGATTCGGACGGCCGAAGTGGTCGACGACCACCGTGCATCCCTGCTCGAGCAGTGGACCTACTACAGCGTGCAAATCCACCGCTTCACGATGGACCTCGACATGCCAGCCGAGCGCATTGACACGCGCCAGCAATCGTTGCCACTCAGGCGCGCTCAGTTGAGGAACCGGCAAGCCGATCAGGTTCAGGCGGATACCCACCACGCCTGTGCGATCGAGCAGTGCGAGCTCGGTATCGGTGACCGAGCAATCGACGACCGCCACTCCGCGAAAGCGTCGCGGATAACGCCTCGCCACATCGAGGAAAAAGCTGTTGTCGGTGCCGAGAAAACTGGGCTGGACCAGCACGGCGTGCGAGATACCGTTCGCGCGCAAATGGCCTGCATAGGCATCGAGCGTCGCGTCGTAGTCTGGCGCATGGCGACGCTGCGCCGCAAGCGGCAAGCCGCGCACGAAGACGTGGGCATGGGCGTCGACAGCGGTGATCCGCGCATCGTTAGTGCCATTGATATCGTTGGCGTCAGACCACTGATCCGCTACCGTCGTGTCTTGTGCCTGCATCGTTTCAATCCGTTCGTCGATCATGTGGTCCCCGTCTAGGCGCGAGTCGTGGCATTGGCCGCTACCGTCGCGATAGGTCGGTTCTTTGTTTCCGGCAGCATGAGAGCGGCCACGACCACGAGTCCGTAGGCAATGCCGGCGTCGATGCCAAGCGCCGAGCCAAGCGGCATCGAGTTGCCCATGTGACCGACCAGCACTGGAAAACCTGCCGAGACGATCCGCCCGAAGTTATAGCAAAAGCCCACGCCGGTGCCTCGGATGCCTTGCGGATAAAGCTCGTTGAAAAGCGCGCCGAGCGTGGCCGGGATGCCGGCCGCGAAGAGACCTAGCGGAAAGCTGAGGAACAGCATCGCGGTGTCGCCCATTGGCAGGAAGACGTAGAGGTTGACCGTCGCGACACAGCATACGGCGAAGAGGATCACGTTGAGCCTGCGCCCGATCCGGTCCTGAAGCCAGGCGCTCACAAAACAGCCGCAGATGAATGCCGTGATGACGACGGCGAGATAACCGCCCGTGCCGAGCACGGACAGATGCCGCTCGGTCTTGAGGTACGTGGGCAGCCATGTGGTGATCGCGTGATAACCGCCGTGTGCACCCACGCCGATCAGTGCGCCCACGATCGTTGTGCGCATCACCGACCGGTCGAAGATGCTGCGTGCTGCTGGCAGTGCCAGCCTGGATGACCCTGCGCTGACGACGGCGCGCGGCGGTTCGACCACATTACGGCGCAGATAAAGCACGAGCCCGGCAGGAATCACCCCGATACCGAACAGCAGCCGCCACGCCCACTCCGGGGACACGAACGAGAACACCAGCAGGTAGAGAAGCACCGCGCCCGCCCAGCCGAAACCCCACGCGCTTTGCACAATGCCCATTGCCTTGCCACGATGTTCCGCGCGAATGGTCTCGCTCAGGAGCACCGCGCCCGCGGTCCATTCGCCGCCAAAACCCACGCCCTGCAGGGCCTTGAGAGCAAGCAACTGTTCGAAGTTCTGCGCGAAGGCGCTAAGGAAGGTGAAGAGCGAGAACCAGATCACGGTGATCTGCAACGCACGCACGCGGCCATAGCGGTCCGACAGCATGCCGGCGAGCAGTCCTCCCAACGCGCCGGCGACCAGCGTCGCGCCGCCGATCAGCCCCGCCTGGCCCTTGCCGATACCCCAGGTCACGAGCAAGGTCGGGATCACGAGGCTGAACAACTGCGTGTCCACGCCGTCGAGTGCCCAGCCGGCGAAGCAACTCCATAAGGTGCGTTTTTCCGTCGCCGATATGTCGCGGTACCAGTTCACTGTCGTCTCCATCATATTTTTCACGACGAGGTCACTCACGCATCTCGTCCATGGAGGCATTTTAAGGATCGTCTGGATAAACATATATGATGCAAACGATCATCTTTCATATCGTTTTAATATGGACACGCGCAACCTGAAGTACTTTCTCGCCGTCGCCGATGCCGGCAGTGTCACCCGCGCCGCCGAACGTCTGAACATCGCGCAGCCCGCGCTGAGTCAGGCGCTCACCCGCATGGAAAACGACCTGGGCGTGAAGCTTTTCAGCCGCACGCGGCGTGGGGCGGACCTGACCGCGGCCGGGCTGGCGATCGTGGAGGACGTGCGGATGAGCGTCGCGAGAATCGATGCCGCCTCGCACCGCGCTCGCGAGATCGGCGCTCAGCGCGCAGGGCGGCTGACGGTGGGGTTCGCGTCGGCGGCGCTGTTCGAGGTGCTGCCGCGTGCGATCGCAGCGCTGCGCGCATCGGTGCCGGATGTCGAACTGGTGCTGCGCGAGATGAGCAATGCCGAGCAGGCGAGCGCGCTGGAGAAAGGTGAAATCGATATTGGCTTGTTACATACGCCGGTGGCCGTCGCGGGCAAGATGCGCGAAAAGTTGATCGCGCGCGAGCCGTTGATCGCGGTGTTGCCCGAGACTTTTCCGCTGCCGGCGGGTGCGAAGGTGTCGTTACGCGAACTCGCGCCGCACGGGCTGGTATGGTTTCCACAGGGCCAGCTGCCCGGCGTTCGCGCGGGCATTCTGAGCGCGTTCCGGCAAGCGGGTTGCGAGGTGGAGATCGCGCAGGAAGCAAATCGGTCGCTGACCGTGATCGCATGCGTGGCTGCGGGATGCGGCGTGTCGCTATTGCCGCATTCGGTTCGGGCATTGCAATTTAGCGGAGTGAGACTGTGCGAGATAGTCGATGGCGCCGCGCTGCCGCGTTTTGAACTCAGCGCGATATGGCCTGCACGGGCAAGACAGACGCTCGCCGATCGTTTTGCCGATTTGATCGAGCCTTATTCTGCGGCTTAGATGGTATCGAAGTTGCGGGCTGGTAGCTTGTGCGGCGTCACTCCGCGCGACGCCGTGCAGTCCATCCTCATACGACCTCGGGATGTCCACGAAGCACGCGACCAAGGAACGCCCGCGTGCGTTCATGTTGAGGCGAGTCGAAAAATTGGTCGGGGGCGGCCTCTTCAACAATCCTTCCCCCGTCGATCAAAATGACGCGGTCAGCGACTTCTCTCGCGAACCCCATTTCGTGCGTGACGCAAAGCATGGTCATACCTTCTTTGGCGAGGCCGACCATGGTCGCCAGGACCTCTTGCACGACTTCGGGGTCCAGTGCGGAGGTGGGTTCATCGAAGAGCATGATGGACGGCTGCATGCACAGCGCACGCGCTATGGCGACGCGTTGCTGTTGGCCGCCGGATAACTGTCCAGGATACTTTTGTGCCTGATCCAGCACGCGGACTTTTTCTAGAAAATAAAGTGCTCTATCTCGCGCCTCAGCCTTCTTCACACCGCGCACTTTGATGGGTGCCAGCATGCAGTTTTCAAGTATCGACAAATGCGGAAACAGGTTGAAATTCTGAAAGACCATGCCTACTTCGCGACGGATATCCTTGAATAGCGTCAGATGTTCGCCGCTACTGACATCGGTGACACATATCGTTCCGGACTTGAATGCTTCCAGCCCGTTGATGCACCGGATCAGCGTCGATTTCCCCGAACCCGATGGACCACATATAACGATTCGTTCTCCCTTGTTGACGCGAAGGTCGATGCCCTTCAGAACAGGAAGCGTTCCATAGCTTTGCTCAAGCCCTTCTATCCGAAGGATTTCATTCCGAAGCGAAAACGGGTCATCCATGATCAGACCTCGAAGCTAGAGATGGTTCAGGGGCGGGCAATGCCGAACATACGCTTGGCGCGTTCGAACCTGCCGCGAGGCGAGCGGTACCCTTGTTTCTTCCGGAAACGCTCTGACAACTCGGACCCCATCGAGCAAATGAGCAGATAGACAACCGCGACCGTCGAATAGAATTCCACCAGTTTCGAATCACGCTGGGCGATCTTTGCTGCCGCGCCAAAGAAGTCGGTGAGTGACAGTACGTACACGAGCGCCGTGTCCTGAAACAGAATGATCGTCTGCGACACGATGATCGGCGCGGTGACCCGAAGGACCTGGGGCACGACAACGCTCCAATACATGGTCAAGCTGGAAAGACCAAGCGCCTTCGCACCTTCGTATTGCCCTTTGTCGATCGCCTTGAGCCCGGCGCGTACTATCTCCGCGTAGTAGGCGGACTCAAAAAGGGTGAAGGTGATGAAAGCGGTGAATTTCGGGCCGAGCGGGATCGAACGGCCCGCTGGCGTCAAGTGACCCAACAGCAGCGGAACCAGGAAGAAGAACCAAAAGAGAACGAGAATCAGGGGAATGGAACGCATCAGGGTGACGTAGGCACGAATGGCCTCGGCCGCAACGGGCACACGCATGTGCCTGATGATTGCCATGAACGTCCCCAACAGCATTCCGCCGATCATGGCCACCAGCGTGAGCTCGGCCGAGAACAAAAGTCCCTGCAGCAGGTACGGGGTGGCGTTGAGCACAGCGGCGAAATCAAAAGACATGACACCCCCTACTTTCTGACCGCGTTGTTTTGGCTCACGCCAGGAATACGAAGCATCCGCTCCACCTGAAATGCGACCTGGTGTAATACGAGTGCGATCAACAGGTACAGAACCGTTGCACTCGCGAAGGCGTCGAACGTCCTGAACGTGAATTCGTTGATCTGTTCCGCGCGGGCGGTGATCTCGAGCAAACCGATCGTCAATGCAACCGACGTATTTTTGAGGAGGCCAAGTGCTTCGCTGGTTAACGTCGGGATGGTTATGCGAAGGGCCTGCGGCAATAAGATCAGCAGGTAGGTTTGGAAAGCGGTCAGGCCGAGTGCATCCGCCGCTTTTTTCTGGCCATCGGAGAGCGCATTGATACCGGCACGAACTTGCTCCGCAATACGCGATGCCGTGTACAGGCTCAGCCCGGCTACAGCGGGATAAAAGCTGGCCCATGGCGGTGCGACCTGCTTGATTGAGTTCCCCCATGCGGTGGGGATTACTTCGGGAAGGACGAAGTACCAGAGGAATACTTGCACGAGCAGCGGGACATTGCGGAACACCTGAACATAAATCCTCGCCGCGATTCGCAATGGAAGATAGCGGACCGTGCGAGCTGCACCCACGGTTATGCCGATTGCGAACGCGAACATGCCGGAAACAAACCACAAGAGCAGCGTCCAGCATAAACCGGACATCAGCCAACCCAGGTAGGTGCCCCCTTCCGCCGTCTGGTCAAAGAGAAATCGCATTGTTTTTCCGCTCACTGAAAAGGCGCACGTGAAAGGGCGCCGCATCGTCACGTCGACGACCCAACGATGTCCCTGTTTGATCGTAGCGATCCACCCGGCACGTACCGGGTTCAATCGGCCGAAGCCTGGACAGGGTCTTTAGCGAGACCGCGTTGAGCGCTACTGCGTAAGAGAATCGCTAGGCGCTGCCACTCGTGCCTTGAGCGCTTCGTTCATCGGTAGCGAAAGGTTCTGTCCGTGGGGCGGAATGGGTTGCGTGAACCACTTGGCGTAAGTCTTTGAAAATTCCCCGGACGCCATTTGGGCACTTAATGCACCGTCTACCAGCGACTTGAATCCCGGGTCGTTCTTTGGAATCATCAGGCCGTAGTAATAGACCTGAACGCCTGCATCCGGCAGATATCGGAATGCCTTGGGGTCAGGCGATCCCGCCACCAGACCCGCTTCCAGAATGTTGTCTTCAAACCATGCCGACGCGCGTCCTGTGCGCAGCAACAGGAGAGACTCTGCTTGTTCCTTCGATTGAAGGATCGTCATGTTGAGCTTGAGATCGGTATTGATCTTCATGGCAAGACCCAGGTTAAGCGACCCCTGCGTCAGTACGACGGTCTTGCCCTGAAGCCCTTTCACATCGGTGATTCCCGACGATGACGTGGTCAGCCAGGTCGGCCCGCCGGCAAACGTGGCGACCGAAAATCCGACCTGCTGCTGGCGTTCGGCTGTGTTGGTCGTGCTTCCGCATTCAATGTCGATCGTGCCGTTTTGCAGGAGCGATATTCGGTTGGCTGCGCTAACCGCCAGATAAGCCACGTTCAGCTTCGGCAGCTTCAGATCCGCCTTCACTTTTTCCGCGATTGCCGCGCACAGGTCTAGCGAAAAGCCGACCGGCTTTTGCCCGGCGCCAAGAAAAGAAAAAGGAATAGATGACTCGCGATAGCCAAGCGTAAGCGTATTGGAGGAACGGATTTTTTCCAGTGTTGAACTTTCCGCGTGCGCTGCGGGCGCAGTAAGTCCAAACCCACTAATGGCCGCAATGAACAGCCAATGTCTCGCCGCAATCTGCTTCATGGTTTCCTCAACGTTGAAAAATCCGTTCCTTACTCGCACCCATGCCCAATGTCAGGCGGCTTTCGCTACCGCTGTTTCGTGCAGACTGTCGCGCAATGCCTTGTCGAGGATGTCCACCGCGCGATCGATCTCGTCCGTTGAAACCGTCAGCGGAGGTGCGATGCGCCACACGGAGCCGCGTTCCGGACGACGGCGAATATTCATGCTGAGACCGTTTTCAAAGCATTTCCGGGTCGTCATTGCGCCGAGCTCGTGGGCCGGGTTGCGCGATGCGCGGTCGGTCACCAGTTCGACGCCAAGCAGGAGACCCGCGCCCCGGATGTCGCCGATGACCTCATAGCGCTGCTGCAATTCTTCGAAGCGGCGGCGCAGATAGCCCCCCATTTCATTCGCACGCGCAATGAGGTTTTCTTCCTTGATCACCTTCAACACGGCCAGTCCCACTTCCGCTGTGAGCGGGTCCGAAACGTGGCTGGTGTAAAACGTGAAGTGCTTCTGATGGAGGACTTCTTCGATCTTTGCGGTCGTCGATACCGCGGCAAGCGGCAAGCCGCCACCGAGCGTTTTTGACATGGTCATGATGTCGGGAACCACACCGAAGAATTCGGATCCGGTACGCGTTCCGATCCGGCCAAACGCGGTTTGCGCTTCATCGAAAATGAGCAGCATGCCTCGGTCGTCCGCCGCCTTTCTGAGTGCCTGCATGAACGACTTCGGTGGCACCAGGACGCCCCCTGCGCTAATGATGGGCTCGACAATGATCGCCGCACCGCGCCCGCTCGACTGCATGTCGAACATCCTCAACGCCAGGTTCAGGTTTGCCAGCGCCGCTTCTTCCGGTGTTGCCGCCTGAATGTACGGTCGATACGAATTCGGCTCGGGAATCAGGAAAACGCCGGGTGCCGGTACGCCATAACCCTTGCGGTCGCTCGCGAAAGACACCGTACTCGCGCCGCCCGTGATGCCATGCCAGGAGCCGCCCAGCGCCAGGACTTCATAGCCGTCGGTGTACATCTTGGCCATGCGCAGCGCGACCTCGGTGGCCTCGGAGCCGGTATTGATGAAGATCGTCTTCTTGATGTCGCCGGGCAACCAGTCACGTGCAAGCGTCTGCCCGAGTTCGGCCACGACCTCGGGGATCATGCCGCTGAACATGTGGAAGGCCTTCTCGCCTGCCCGGTGAACGGCTTCGACTATCGCAGGATGGTTGTGCCCGATCGTGGCGCACATCTGCCCTGATGTGAAGTCCAGGTACTCGCGTCCGTTGCTATCCTTTACGATAGTGCCCTTGGCAGATGTGAACAGGTTCGGGAAGGCGTCGCCGCCGTATCTGACCAAATAGTCCCTGGATGCTTGCAGAAGTCCTTCTTTCATCGTTCACTCCGTTGGCTCGTTGGCTGTTCATGGCCGGATCTGATGCTGGCCCATCGTCGAACGGTCGCCACCGCGTCATGCTCGTCGACGTGCACTATTTGGCATACGGCTTGCTTTGGCTGGCGGCCGTCAGAAAAGATCATAGGGAGGCGAAAATGTCCGCGCCAACGCATATAACTCAGCACCCCGTCAAATGAGCTCAAGTAGAAGCATGACGAAATCCCGCCTGCCGCCGCTCAAGGCACTCCTTGCGTTCGAAGCCGCGGCACGACGGGGAAGCTTCGCGCTTGGTGCGCAAGAGCTTGCGGTCACACCATCGGCCGTCAGTCATCACATCCAGCAACTCGAGGATTTCCTGGGCGTGCCGTTGTTTCAGCGGCATCCGGGGCGAGCCGCGCTGACGGCTGCGGGGCGCACGTACGCCCGCGAGCTTGAACACGCATTCGGGGTGATCGCCGAAGCCACCAACCTGGTCGCGCCGCAGTCACAGCGCGGTTATCTGGTGGTTGCATCGGGTCCAAGTTTCGCCGCCAAGTGGCTGCAACCCAGGCTTCCGGAATTCCTGCGCGCCAACCCGGAGGTCAGGATCCGGTTATCCACGCTGTCAGATCACGATGACCTCGACACCACTCGATTCGATATTGCGATCGCTTACGGGCATCCGAATACCTCAAAACTCGATGTCGAGCCCTTGCTGCTGGAGCGACTGCGCCCGTTGTGCAGCCCCGCCCTGGCGGCCACGCTCGCGCTGCGCACGCCACAGGACCTTTTGCGCGCGACCTTGATCCACTCGTCCAATGGGCTGACGTGGTCGGAGTACTTGCGGCGGGTTTGCGGCGAGGAAGTCCGGCCGGACAACGAACTCTGGCTCGATCGGTCGGTCATGGCGATCGAGGCTGCGGTCGACGGGCTGGGCGTCGTACTCGAAAGCGAACTTCTGGCGGCAGAAGAATTGAATGACGGGCGGCTTATTGCGCCATTCAATGACGCTCAGTTCAGCATAGAAGTGACGTCCTACTACCTGGTTCGATCGAGAGGTTATCAATCCAGCTCGCAAGCAGCGGCGACATTTGAGGCGTGGTTGCGGTCTGCCTTTACTGCGGCCAACCTGACGTCGAACTAGGTAGATCGTGGGTCAGGCGGGATCTCTCCCTGGCGGTCCCTTGCCACTTGCAAGGAAATGCCGGATGACGTGGACGCCTTGTCTCACCGTCGTTGATTTGCATATTGGATTGAAGCACATAATTAGCATGACTGACCACTTACCAAGGTCCGCAAGCGTTAGCTCGCATGCAGCACAACTTGAGCAGTGGGTCGACAACCTTCAGTAGTCGCCACGGATCGAACTCGACCTCCAACACCCGAAAGCGGTTGACTATATTGTCGAAAGAATGGTAACAGGTACACTACTCCCGCTGCCCGTGTGTTCCGCTCCATGCAACAACTGTTCCGCCCGTTCAATGTACTACTGTCTGGCAATCCGCTTTTTGCACGTGAGCGTTGTAACGCAACCACTGCAAAGCAACTGCTGAAGAGCATTTCGGTGTGACCCAAAGGTGATGAGTTTTTTGAAGAATGATGGTTGCCCTGCCCGCAAGTGCTTCAAATCATTTTTGGTGAAATTTTAGCGCCCCATTAAAAGATTGAGTCAGATTTATGCATGCCAGAAAATTAAAATTTTACGCCAAAAATGTTATTTTCGATCTGTTTCCATCGTTGATTTTTGAAAAAAGATATGACCGCATGTTCAGGAATCTGGACGAACAGCAATGGACTTATATTCGCTCGCGTGCCAATTATTATAATAAACTTGAGCAGCAATTCGTCCTGAACGAAACGGCGAGCCGCAGCAGCGCGCTACCTTTGCGCGGCAATCCAAGCGCCTATTACTATGATTTCAAAGAAATATCCCGATACTTCGCGCGCTCCGTAAAATTCAACTACGTGTTCAAGGACATTAAAGAAACGGTAGACGAGCCTACGCTTCTTAAAACCAGGCCCCTTAATGAAGCCAATGAAAATTCTGTCATATTGAAGCTGGACAAAATGAGGCACTTCAATTTTATTGAAGATACGCGATCATTCGAAAGCAAACTTGACATGGCCGTTTTTCGGGGGGCCTGCTACCAGGAACACAGAAAAGCATTCGTCGCCAAGTATCACGGCTCACCCATAGCCGATATTGGCGACACTGATGACGCCAGAAAGGGGCAACACGGTCATCGACCTTATATGAGTATTGCTGACCAGCTGAAGTACAAGTTCGTGATCAGTCTGGAAGGTAATGACGTAGCGACCAACTTGAAATGGATCATGCTCTCGAACTCCGTTTGCTTTATGCGCAAGCCGCGAGTGGAGAGCTGGTTTATGGAAGGCTCCTTAATCCCCGACCATCACTATGTACTGCTGGACGATGAATTTTCGGATTTGGAAGATAAAATAAATTATTACGTTAAGCATACAGACAAGGCGATGGCGATAATTAAAAATGCCAATCAGTACGCCATGCAGTTTCTCGACACGCGGCGGGAAAAGCTTATTTCACTGCTGGTTCTTAGAAAGTACCTCGATCTTTCCGGTCAATGAAGGGTCTGTCACATCGTAGACATGCCGCCATGTTCCCCGCTGTCAGGACAGACGTTCTTCCAGTGAGATCCTGAGCCGGCCGGGCGTCACGCCGTAGACTTCCTTGAAGCCGCGGATGAAGTGTGCGGAATCGGCAAA
>Ga0302220_10000528_pt1 | contig 32401 bp, 29 predicted proteins | sample II_Palsa_E1_3_FD_194572 | JGI IMG/M metagenome (GOLD analysis project Ga0302220, IMG submission 194572) | Peat permafrost microbial communities from Stordalen Mire near Abisko, Sweden - II_Palsa_E1_3 | ecosystem: Environmental > Terrestrial > Soil > Palsa > Peat permafrost | place: Sweden...
CTCCACTCCCACGGGCCACCCACCCCGCGGCGTAAGCGCGCGCCAGGTCTATCGAGCTGGCCAGTTTCCGTATTGCTCAGTCTGGGGGCCTGCCATGGTCATCCTCGCTGGGCGGCGCGGGCGCGGTAGGCGGCCACGTGTTGGCGGTTACCGCAGTTCCCGGTGTCGCAGTAGCGGCGGGACCGGTTGCGGGACAGGTCAATTAGCACCGCGTCACAGTCGGGCGCCGCACAGGTTCGCAGCCGGTCGGTCTCCTCCAGCCGGACCAGGTCCGCGAGCGCGAACCCGGCCTGGGCGCCGATCCGTTGGGCCAGCGGCGCAGCGGGCTCGGTGACGTGGAGGTGCCAGCCCCAGCCGCCGCCATGGTCCACCAGCCAGGGGCGAGCGTCGGAGTCGCGGAGCAGGCGGTTGACCAGCCCCGCCAGCTCTGGCGCGCCGGATGCCTGCCAGACGGCGCGAAGCTGGGGGCGCAGGGCCGTCACGGCCGCCACATCGGCCGGAGTAGTCATCCGATAGGGCGTGATCTGATGCTCATCCAGAAAGGCGTCCAGCGCCTGAGACCCGGCCAAGGGCGTGTTCACCAGGTCAGCGGCCAGCGTCATCGCCGCAGTTGTGTCATGAGCAAAAAGCACTTCGACCCCTGAGAACCCAGCCGTCCAGCGTCAGGAGCAACGATAACGGTTGGCCCTGGCCGGAGGGCGGCGTGCCGTCGCCGCCCGCGCGGAGTGGATGATGCGGCGCGACCGACGGCGGGAGGGATACCCGCGCGGCGAGGCGCTTGGGCGCGACCATCCGGTAGCTGTCGACCAGCAGCTCGGCGATCTCGTCCCAATCCTGGCCGACGTCCAGGCGGGCCCCCACCCAGCCCTTGGCGCCGACGTAGGGCGGCACGTAGAAGCGATCCGGGTCCCCCGCGACCAGCGCCTCCTGGACTCCGGCGGCGCCCTTGAACGTCATCGAGGTGCGGTCCTCGCTGATCATGACGAACATCTTGTCCCGCACCCGGAACGCGGGCGACGTATGCCCACCGAACGATTTCTCCACCGCTTCCGGCAGAGCCAGGCAGATCTCCCGGACCTGCTCCACCGGGTCCGCATCGCTCACCTCACCAGATTAGGACGCAATGACACGGGGGGCTCGTAGGATCGCGGGCGTGGGAGTAGTGGCCGGAGCTGATGACCTGGTGGACGACAAGCCGCTGGAGGTCTTGCGGCGCACGTTCGGGTACGAGGCGTTCCGGGACCGGCAGCGGGAGATCATCGACCACGTGGCCGCCGGGGGCGACGCGCTGGTGCTGATGCCGACCGGCGGCGGCAAGTCGCTGTGCTACCAGATCCCCGCGCTGGTGCGCGACGGCACCGGAGTGGTCATCTCGCCGCTCATCGCGCTGATGCAGGATCAGGTGGACGCACTGACCGCGCTGGGCGTGCGGGCCGGGTTCCTGAACTCCACCCAGGATCCGGGTGAACGGCGCCGGGTCGAGTCCGCCTTCCTGGCCGGCGAGCTGGACCTGCTCTACCTGGCCCCGGAACGGCTGCGCGCCGAATCGGCGGTGCGGCTGCTGGACCGGGGCCGGATCGCGCTGTTCGCCATCGACGAGGCCCACTGCGTGGCGCAGTGGGGGCACGACTTCCGGCCGGACTATCTGGAACTGTCCGCGCTGCACGAGCGCTGGCCGGACGTGCCGCGGATCGCGCTGACCGCGACGGCTACCGAGGCCACCCGGGCCGAGATCGCCGACCGGCTCAACCTGGCCGGTGCGCGGCACTTCGTGTCCAGCTTCGATCGGCCGAACATCAGCTACCGGATCGTGCTGAAGAACGAGCCGCGCCGGCAACTGCTGGAGCTGCTGCGGACCGAGTATCCGGGCCAGGCCGGCATCGTGTACTGCCTGTCCCGCGCCTCGGTCGACAAGACCGCGGAGTTCCTGACCGGCCAGGGCATCCCCGCGCTGCCCTATCACGCGGGCCTGGACGCGGGCACCCGCGCGGCCCACCAGTCCCGGTTCCTGCGCGAGGACGGGCTCATCATGGTGGCGACGATCGCGTTCGGCATGGGCATCGACAAGCCAGACGTGCGGTTCGTGGCGCACCTGGACATGCCGCGCTCGGTCGAGGGCTACTACCAGGAGACCGGGCGGGCCGGCCGGGACGGCCTGCCGTCAGTCGCCTGGCTCGCCTACGGGCTGGCCGACGTCGTGCAGCAGCGCCGCATGATCGACACTTCGCCCGGCGACGACGCGCACCGGCGGCGGCTGGCGACGCACCTGGACTCGATGCTCGCATTGTGCGAGACCGCGGCGTGCCGGCGGGCGCAGATGCTGGCCTACTTCGGCGAAACGGCACCCTCCTGTGGCAACTGCGACACCTGCACCGCGCCACCCCAGGTCTGGGACGGCACGGTCGCGGCCCAGAAGTTCCTGTCGGCGGTGTACCGGCTGGCCCGGGAGCGAAACCAGAAGTTCGGCGCGGGCCATGTCATCGACATCCTGACCGGCAAGCGGACCCCGAAGATTGCCGAAAATGGACACGACCAGCTGACCGTCTTCGGAGTGGGCGCGGACCTGACCGAAACCGAATGGCGCGGAGTTGCCCGGCAACTGCTGGCCCAGGGGCTGCTCGGCGTGGAGGGCGACTTCGGCGTGCTGACCCTGACCGCGGCCAGCACCGGGGTGCTTCGCCAGGAACGCGAGATCATGCTGCGGCGCGAGCCGGAACGCGTCCGGCCGTCCCGGAGCAGCCGGGGCGCCCGGGCCGGCGCGGGGGGCGGGAGCGCGGGCAGCGCGGCAGCAGCAGACCTGACGCCGGAGGCGGCGAAGGTGTTCGAGCGGCTGCGTGAATGGCGGGCGGGCACGGCCCGGGAGCAGAACGTCCCGGCCTACGTGATCTTCCACGACGCGACGCTGCGGCAGATCGCCACCGAGAAGCCGTCGACGCTGAGCAGGCTGTCCAGTATCAATGGCGTGGGCGAGGCCAAACTGGCAAAGTACGGGCAGCAGATCCTGGACGTCCTAATCGCCTAGGAGTGGCCCGTGTACGACTTCATCATTGTTGGCGGGGGCTCGGCCGGCAGCGCGCTGGCCAATCGGCTGTCCGCCGGCGCCCGGGTGCACCGGGGCCGCCGGCTCAGCGCGGCCCGGGCCTACCTGCACCCGGCCATGAAACGCCGCACGCTCACCGTGCGGACCCGGGCCCTGGTCACGAAGATCATGTTCGAGGGCCGCCGCGCGGCCGGCGTCGAGTACCGGTACCGCGGGCACACCGAGCGGGCCCGGGCCCAGGAGCTCATCCTGTGCGGCGGGGCGTTCAACTCCCCGCTACTGCTGCAGCTGTCCGGGTGGGCCCGGCCGCCCAGCTGGCCTCGGTGGGCGTGCCCGTCAAGGCGGATCTGCCCGGCGTGGGCGAGAACCTGCAGGACCACCTGGAGGTCTATATCCAGTAGGCGTGCGCCCAGCCGGTGTCGGTCGCCCCGGCGCTGAAATGGCGGAACCGGCCCATGGTGGGCGCCCAGTGGCTGCTGGCGCGCAGCGGGCCTGGCGCGACCAACCACTTCGAGGGCGGCGGCTTCGTCCGGGGCAACGAGGAGGTGGCCTACCCGAACCTGATGTTCCACTTCCTGCCCATCGCGATTCGCTACGACGGGTCGGCGCCGGCCGGCCAGCACGGATATCAGGTCCACATCGGGCCGATGAATTCCGACGCCCGCGGGCAGGTACGCATTACCTCAGCCGACCCGACCCGGCCCGGCCCGGCCCGGCCCGGCCCGGCATCGGGCTATCCGGTTCAATTACCTGTCCACCGCGCAGGACCGGCGGGAATGGGTGCAGGCCATTCGCGTGGTGCGGCATATTCTCAATCAGCCGGCCTTTCGGCCGTTCAACGCGGGTGAGCTGGCCCCCGGCCCGGACGTGCAGACCGACGAGCAGATTCTCGGCTGGGTGGCCCGCGACGCGGAGACTGCGCTGCATCCCTCGTGCACCTGCCGGATGGGCATGGACGACCTGGCGTGGTCGACCCGTCTAGCATGCGGGTGCACGGGCTGGACGGCCTGCGCGTCGTGGACGCCTCGGCGATGCCATACATCACGAACGGCAGGGGTCTAAGGGCGGGGCATCCCAGTCTGGACCGGCCAGGTCACCGCAGCGTTCCCACGTTGCCACCTTTCCTCGGCCCCCCAGGGCCACCGCAGTCGCGGCGGCCGGGCGCGGGCTGGCCGCCGAGCAAGGTGACAGAATCACCGCACGGCACGGCCATCCCGGCGTCGCCGGGTTCACCGGGTTCGCCTAACGCTTGGCCACGATTCGCGTCACCGGGCAGCGTCACCCGCTGGCCCCCGGCAATCCACCGCCTTGTCACCTTCCGGCCAACTTGTCTAGCCATGATGTGGACGGATCTAGCCAGGATCGACGGCTTTTGCCCGCCACATGGGATGGGCTCGGGAGGGAAATTTTGCGCGGAAGATACGCGATCGCGGCCTCGGCCGCGATTGGGAGCCTGATATTCGCGGCCGGCTGTAGCAGCAGCTCATCCGGCAGCAGCGCCAGCACGAGCAGCAAGAACGTGTCCACGGCAACGGACCTGTCCGAGGCCGGCGGAACGAACGCCCTGGTGGCCGCGGCCAAGAAGGAGGGGCAGCTCAACGTCATCACGCTGCCCTCGAACTGGGCCAACTACGGCACAATCATGGCCGACTTCACCAAGAAGTACGGCATCAAGATCAACGACGCGAACCCGGATGGGTCCAGCCAGGACGAGATCAACGCCGTCAACCAGCTCAAGGGGCAGAGCCGGGCCCCGGACGTGCTCGACATGGGCACGGCGTTCGCGGTGAAGGCCGACCAGGAAGGCCTGCTCGCCCCCTACAAGGTGGCCACCTGGAGCTACATCCCGGCCAGCTCCAAGGCCGCTGACGCCACCTCCTACGCCGACTACGGCGGCTACGTCGCGATCGGCTACAACGCGGCGAAGGTCACCACCCCGCCGACCTCGTTCGCCGATCTGCTCAAGCCGGAGTACAAGAACGAAGTCGCGATCAACGGCAACCCGACCCAGGCGGGCGCGGCCTTCGCGGCGGTCTACGCGGCCGCGCTGGCCAACGGCGGCTCGTTCAGCAACATCGCGCCGGGCGTCGCTTACTTCAAGAAGCTGCACGAGGTCGGTAACTTCGTTCCGGTCACGGCCAGCGCAGCGACGATGGAAAGCGGCCAGACCCCGATCATCATCTGGTGGGACTACCTGCTGGCCTCCGAGGTCGGCCCCGGGGTCAAGGATCTGAAGATCGTGATCCCGTCCGACGGACACTACGCCGCCTACTACGACCAGGCCATCAGCAAGACCGCGCCCGACCCCGCCGCCGCGCGGCTGTGGGAGGAGTACCTGTACACCACCACGGGCCAGAACCTGTGGCTGCAGGGCGAGGCCCGGCCGATCGAGCTGCCCACGCTGATCAGCAACAACACCGTGGACGAGGCCGCGTACAAGGCGCTGCCGCCGGCTCCGGCGGGCGCGCTGACGTTCCCGACCCAGGCCCAGCAGGCCGCCGCTGAGACCGTCGTATCGCAGCAGTGGCCCAGCGTGAGCGGCTGAGGATGGACGAACTGGTTACCGCTGAGGCCCCGGGATTCCCTTCGGATCCCGGGGCCCGGCCCGGAGTCTCCGCCCCGGAGCCCCCGTCGCGGGCGGCCGGCGCGCTGCGATCGGCGCGCCGCGCGCTGGGCGTCGTGCCGTTCGGCGTCTACATGGCGCTCGGCCTGGGTGCGCCGCTGATCGCGGTGGTGGTCGGGGCGTTCCAGAGCCCGAACGGCGGCGGCTTCACGCTCAGCAACGTCAAGACGGCCACCAGCGGCGTCTACCTGCACGGGTTCAGCCAGAGCATCGTATTGTCGGTGATCGCCTCGGTGCTGCCCGGGATCCTGGGCCTGCTGCTCGCCTACGCCATCTGGAGCTCGCGCCGTGGGGCGGTCCTGCGGCGGGTGGCCATCACCGCGTCCGCCGTGTTCGCCAACTTCGGCGGCGTGCCGCTCGCCTTTCTCTTCATCGCCACCCTCGGCTCGAGCGGCCTGGCCACGAAGTGGCTCAACGACCTCGGCTTCAACCTCTACGGCCACGGCTTCAGCCTGTACACCCTCAGCGGCGTGGCGGTGGTGTACATGTACTTCCAGATCCCGCTGATGGTGCTGGTCATCCTGCCCGCTCTGGAGGGGCTACGGCCGGCCTGGCGTGAGGCGGCCGCGAACATGGGCGCCCGGACCTGGCAGTACTGGCGCCACGTGGGCGGCCCGGTGCTGCTCCCGTCGTTCCTCGGCTGCGTGCTGCTGCTGTTCGGCAGCTCACTGTCCGCCTACGCCACGGCTGAGGCCATGACCAGCGGGACCATCCCGCTGACCTCGATCCAGATCGGGTCGTTCCTGAACGGGAACGTACTGGCCGGGCAGCAGAATGTGGGCAAGGCGCTCGGCCTGGGGCTGGTCGTCATCATCGCGGTCGCCATGATCCTCTACGTCATACTCCAGCGGAGGGCCGCGCGATGGCTGCAGTAGCCGGGGCCGGCAGTCAGCTCGGGGACGGGCAGGTCGCAGGCGGGCAGCCGCGCGGCGGCCTGCCGCGCGGCCGGGCAGGCACCCGGGACGGCTTCACCCCCTGGCGCTGGCTGATCCTGATCGTGGCCGGCGTGTACTTCCTCATCCCGCTGTACGCGGCGGTCCGTTTCGCGGGCTGGGGCTCCTTCGGGTCTGTCGTCCACCAGTCCGGCTTCACGTCGTCGTTGGGGCTCTCGGTCCGGCTCGCGGCGATCACCACCGTGATCACCCTGGTCCTGATGGTGCCGACGGCCGTCTACGTCCATCTCCGGCTGCCCCGGCTGCGGCGGCTGATGGAGGGGATCACGATCCTGCCGATCGTCATCCCGCCGGTCGTGCTGATCGTCGGGCTGCTGCAGGTCGCGCCGGGCTTCCTCAAGGGCACGCCCTACCTGCTGGCGCTCATCTACGTGGTGCTGGCGATGCCGTTCGCCTACCGGTCCCTGGACGCCGGCCTTCGCGCGTTCGACCTGAAGACCCTGGTTGAGGCGTCCAACTCACTGGGCGGCGGCTGGGGGTCGACCCTCTGGCGGATCGTCCTGCCCAATCTGAGGACCGCGATGCTGTCGGCCACCGTGCTGACCGTGGCGCTGGTCCTCGGTGAGTACACGATGGCCAGCCTCGATCTCTACCAGACGTTCCCGGTGTGGATCGTGGTCTTCGATCAGACCAGCGGCCCGATCTCGGTGGCCGCCTCGCTGCTGGCCCTGTTCGTAACCTGGCTCTTCCTGCTGGTGATCACGGTGCTGGGCACCCGGCAGGCACGGCGTACCGGCGGCGGCGAAGTGAACCTGTTCGCCGTGGCCCGGCGGAACTCTGGAAGGACCTCATGACCACGAACACCGCCACGGGGGCGGTCCCGGCGGCCGATCAGGCCTCCGGTGGCGCCAGCGTCTCGCTGCAGAACCTGAGCCGCTTCTTCGGCACCATCCGTGCGCTGGACGGCCTCTCGCTGGAGATCGCGCCCGGCGAGTTCGTGGCCCTGCTCGGGCCCTCGGGCTGCGGAAAGACCACAGTGCTGCGCATCCTGGCCGGCTTCGAGACCGCAGACAGCGGGTCGGTGACGGTGAACGGCAGGGACGTATCGCACGTCCCGCCCGCCCGCCGGGACATGGGCATGGTGTTCCAGAGCTACAGCCTGTTCCCGAACATGTCGGCGCTGGACAACGTGGCCTTCGGGCTGCGGATGCGGAAGAAGGCCGGCCCCCAGCGGCGCAGTCAGGCGGCCGAGCTGCTGGGCCTGGTCGGGCTCGCCGACCAGGCCCGGCAGTACCCGCACCAGCTGTCCGGCGGCCAGCAGCAGCGGGTCGCGCTGGCCCGCGCGCTCGCGATCGAGCCCAGCGTGCTGCTGCTCGACGAGCCGCTGTCCGCACTGGACGCCAAGGTCCGGCTGCAGCTTCGGGAGCAGATCCGCTCGCTGCAGCAGCGGCTGCACACCACCACCCTGTTCGTCACGCACGACCAGGAGGAAGCCCTGTCCATGGCCGACCGCGTGGGCGTGATGCGCAGCGGCCGGCTGGAGCAGCTGGCTGCACCAAGCGAGTTGTACGCGCAGCCGGCCACGTCGTTCGTCGCCGAGTTCGTCGGCACGATGAACCGGATTCCTGGTGACATCGAAGGTGACGGGCGGGTCAGCGTCCTCGGCGCCGCGCTGCCGATCCGGGGGAGCCGGCCGGACGGGCCGGTGGATGTCCTGATCCGGCCCGAGGAACTGCGCATCGCAGCCGCTCCGGGCGGGAACGGCATCGTCACCATGGCCACCTTCCTCGGCTCACTGACCAGGATCAGCGTCCTGCTGTCGGGTGACGTGACGGTGCAGATCGACGTGCCCAGCGCCGGGTCCGCCGCGCTGGCCCCCGGGACATCGGTGAACGTGACCGTGACGGAGGCCGAGGTGCTCGTGACCGGGCGGAAGTAGGCCCGAAGGACCCGCGCGGAGGTGACCTTCGCTGGCTTTGCCGCGGTGCGACGACGGGAACAGCCTGGAGGGAAACAAGACCATCCAGGAGGCCACCATGTCAGGCTATTCGCTCGACCATGCGGGGCTGGAGACGCTCAACTTTGACACGTGCCTCCGCCTGATGGCGTCGGTGCCGGTCGGGCGGGTTGGCTTCGTGGCGGACGGCGAGGTCCAGATCCTGCCGGTAAATCATCTAGTGGACGGGCAGGACGTGGTGTTCCGCACCGCCCACGGAGCGAAGTTGTCCGTGGCGGAGGGAAGCGATCCGATCACGTTCGAGGCCGACGCCTATGACGAGCGGGCACACTCCGGCTGGAGTGTGCTCGTCACCGGGCGGGCCGAGCCGGTGGACTCCGACGCTGAGATCGAGCGGCTCCGCGACAGCGGCCTGCGGCCCTGGGTGACCACCGTAGCGCGGCCGTACTGGATCCGGATCCGGCCCAGCGCGGTGACCGGGCGGCGCACTCCGGCCGCCTGACGTCAGGCCTCGCGACGGGCTTTCGCGCGGCGTTTGCCCTCGTGCATGGCCTTGACCCGGGCGATCGGGATGGTGTGGCCCTCCTCGATAAGGTCAGCGCTGAGGTGCTGCGGCGGCGGCATCAGCTCCGCCCACGGGTCGCTCGCCCCCAGCAGGGCGGGCACGGTGCGCACGGTGAAGTCGCGCGGTGTCACCCGGTCTAGGTCCGTCCAGGGCACCGGGAAGGACACCGTGACCCCGGGCCGGATCCGCGGGCTGTAGGCGGCCGCCACGGTGGCGCCGCCGGCCCGGGTGGAGTCGATGAATACCTTGCCGTCCCGGTCGTCGCGGATGAATGCCGTGGTGGCCAGGGCCGGATCCAGCTGCTCGGCGCGGACCCCGATGGCGCGGGTGGCCGCCGCCACCTCGAACGTGGTCACCGCCCCATCCAGCGGGACGAAGATGTGCACGCCCTTGGACCCGCTGGTCTTCACCGCGCCGGCCAGCCCGAGGTCGGCCAGGGCCTGCCGGACCAGCTGGGCGGTACCGGCCACCGGGCCGAACGCGTCGCCTTCGGGCGGGTCGATGTCCAGGATCAGATGGGTCGGCCGGTCCTCGTGGCCGACCAGGGCCAGACCCGGGTGGTACTCGATGGCCCGCTGGTTGGCAAACCACAGCAGCGTCCGCCGGTCGTTGACCAGCGGGTAGGAGATGGTCCGCTTCGACGCGTCCGCCCACACCCGCACTGTCCGGACCCACTCCGGGGCGTACCGGGGAAGGTTCTTCTGCATAAACGGGTCCTGCCCGGGCCGGACCCGGATCACCGACAGCGGGCGGTCGCGCAACACCGGGAGGATACGGTCCCGCACCGCATCCAGGTAGTCCACCAGGTCGCGTTTGGTGGCCCCGGCTTCGCCGAAGAGCGGCTGGTCCAGGTTGGTCAGCTTTACGCCGTCGCGTTCGCTGTCCTCGCTCATCGGTTCAGCTTGGCACCGATCCGGTCCCGGAGCCAAGGAGCGTCGCGGAGCGGAGCGTGGGGTCATTGGCGCCATCGCACCGGTAAGAACAGGGGTAATGGCGCCATCACCGCGGTTATCTGTGACGCGAGGGGCCCGTGGTCGGCGGGGGCCCGTGGTCGGCGGGGAGGGAGACAAGGCAAAATGGGGGCATGTCGCCTATTCAGCGTCAGCCGGCCGGGCTATGACGTTCACGAGGGGATTCCACGGGCGCCGGGCCCGTGATTCGCGGCTGCCCCCGGGCCAGTACGACGTGGGCTCCGACTGGCCGGTGCTCACGGCCGAGGCCACCCCCAGCCTGCCCACCGCCAGCTGGAACTTCAATGTCGAGGGGCTGGTCGAGCAGCCCGTCAAGTGGACCTGGGACGAGATCAGGGCGCTGCCGGGCTCGGACTTCGCCGGCGACATCCACTGCGTGACGACCTGGTCGAAGCTGGGTGTCTCGTTCCACGGGGTATCCGTGGACACGCTGCTCGCGGCGGCCCGGCCGATGCCGTCGGCCAGCTATGTGCTGGCTATCTCCCACACTGGGTACACCACCAACCTGCCGCTGGCCGACGTGACTGGCGGGAAGGCGTGGGTGGTCTGGGATTACGAGGGCCAGCCGCTGCCCCGGGAACACGGCGGGCCGGCCCGGCTGCTGGTCCCCCACCTGTACTTCTGGAAGAGCGCCAAGTGGGTCTCCGGACTTAGGCTGCTCGATCACGACGAACCGGGCTTCTGGGAGCGCAACGGCTATCACGACCGGGGCGATCCTTGGAAAGAGCAGCGTTACCAGGGAGACTGACCGGCGCCGTGACAGAACAACTCAGCGGCACGGGGGAAGCCGGTTCGTTCCCCAGGCCGGGCAAGTGGCAGATGGCCAAGGTCACCGAGATCCGCCGGGAGACGCCGAACGCCAAGACGTTCCGGCTCGACCTGCCGGAGCGGACCGCGTTCCTGGCCGGGCAGCACTTCATCGTCCGTCTGACGGCACCCGACGGGTACACCGCGCAGCGGTCTTACTCGGTGGCGTCCGCGCCGGACGGCTCCGGCACGATCGAGCTCACTGTGGAGCGGCTGCCGGACGGCGAGGTGTCGTCGTTCCTGCACGATGTGGTCATGGTGGGGGACGACCTCGAGGTGCGCGGCCCGATCGGCGGCTGGTTCATCTGGCGGGGGGACACCCCGGCCGTGCTCGTCGGCGGCGGATCGGGTGTGGTGCCGCTGATGTCGATGCTGCGGCTTGCCCGGCAGCGTGGTCAGGCGGACCTGGTGCGGCTGGTGGTATCGGTTCGCCGTCCGGCTGACCTGTACTACGCCAGCGAGCTACCCGGCCCGCAGACGACAATCGTGTACACCCGGTCCGCTCCCCCGTCCTGGCCGCGCCCAGCCGGCCGGCTGTCCGCGGCCGACCTGCCGGTGCCGCTGAACCCGGACGCGGCCGGGTTCATCTGCGGGTCGTCCGGGTTCGCCGATGCGGCCACGGCGGCGCTGCGGGACGGCGGGATGCCGGTGGACCGGATCCGGGTCGAGCGATTCGGCCCGACCGGCTGAGGCCGCCTAGAGGCCGAGCAGGGCCGGGAACCCGGCCACGGTGTCCAGCACATGCGGCGCACCGGCCTGGGTGAACTCCTCGCGGCTGGTGGAGCCGGTCAGCACGCCGGCCACGATCCCCGCGCCGGCGCGGAGGCCGGACTCAATGTCGCTAAGGGTGTCCCCGACCGTGGCCAGCTCAGCGACCGCGCCGCCGCCCAGCCGCAGCAGCGCGGTGAGCGGCAGGTCGGGCCAGGGACGCCCCCGGCCCGCGTCGGCCGGCGACAAGGCCAGATCGATCAGCGGGCGCCAGTCCAGTGCGGCCAGTACCGCATCCCGGGTGACCGGCGAGAACCCGGTCAGCAGGCAGACCCTGATGCCCGCGGCGCGCAGCGTGGCCAGCACGTCCACCGCCCCGGGCAGCGCCTCGACCGCACCGGAGCGGACGGCGGCCGCGTAGTGCTCCTCGAACGCCTGGTTTGCGGCAGGTCCCTCGTCACCGAGCAGCCGGCGGAAGACCTCGATCTTGGACTGCCCCATGGTGGCCTGGACGTCCTTCATGGCCTGGTCGTACTCGGCCGCGGACAGGCCACGGCCGGAGATGGCGGACCGGAACGCATCCAGGACGACACCATCGTCGCGGACGGTCGTGCCCGCCATGTCCAGGCAGGCGATGGTGGGACTCACGCGAACGTCTCCTCCGCTATGGCCGGGGAGCAGGTCATGCCGCGCCCGCCGGGCCCGGTGACCAGGACGACTCCCGGCTGGATCTGTGACCGGTGGTAGAGCTCGTTGCCGGTGACCTGGCTATAGACCCCGGCCCACCGGCGCTGGACGGGCGGCAGCGGCGAGCCGAGCAACTGCTCGGCTCTTCCGCGCAGGTGATCGTAGGCGCCCTCGTCGACGTCGAACGCGAACGGCTCGTCGTACTCGTGCGTGTCGCCGATGGTCAGGCTGCCGTCGAGCCGCTGCACCAGCAGCAGCTGTGCCCGGGTGCGCGCCGCGACGGGGGGCTGCCGGCCGAGCCGGCCTCGGCCCGGCAGGTCGAACGCCGGGTAGTAGCGCATTGAGTCGCCGTCGGCGATGGCCGTCGTCAGCCGGCCGCCGAACGGCTGGGTCTGCATCATCTGCAGCCGGACCCGGCGCAGTGGCGGCGCGGGGTAGGTGGCCAGATGCGGCCCGGCGACACCGGTGTACGCCGCCCCCGAGCAGACCACGACGAGATCGCCGCGATGCCACTCCCCGGTGTGGTCGCGCACCCCGTAAGGCACGGTGGCGACGGCCTCGCGGCCCGGCAGCCAGCGGTAGCCGCCCGCGCCGAGCAGGTGCGTGCGCAGCGCCGAAGGGACCGCACGCGGCTCGACGATGGCGTCCTGCGTGCACAGCAGCGCCCCGGCGATGGGCCCGCGCACAGCCGGGTTGACGTCGCGGGCCGCGGCGGGGTCCAGCAGTTCATAACCGCGCAGGCCGGCGTCGGGCCGGGCGGACGCTTCCTTGAGCAGGCTCAGCTCGGTGTCGTCGGCGGCCAGGGTCAGCGAGCCGTGCGGGCGGAACCCCACACCGGGCACGTCGGCTGCGATCTGCGCCCAGCGCTGGCGGGCCCGCCGGGCCAGGTCAAGCTCGGCGCCGCCCGCCCGGCCGCTGACCCAGACGAGCCCGAAATTCCGCACGCTCGCGCCGCGGGCGTCCGGCTCGCGCTCCAGGTGAACGACATCGAACCCGCGTCGGCGGGCTTCAACGGCGTGCATCGTGCCGAGCACCCCGCCACCGACCACGACCGCCCGGCCCGGGCCGGGAGCTGAATTCATCTCGGCGTCCTTCCTTCGTCAACCGCCGTCCGCCCCGCGGCCAGCGCGAACGGGAAGGGCGGGTAGCGGAGAGGGAAAAACCGCTCGCCAGTCTGATCCGGCGAACGTGATCCAGTATAGTCATCCGCAGACTTGTATAGCCAGGCTGGCGGAAGGACGGAGGCGAGGCAGGTGGCAGGCCCGGTAACGGCGACGGCGCGTGGCGACCTGGAGACCGCGGGACCAAACGGCAGCGTGCTGCGCTTCCCCGCCGCATAGCGGGAGACGAACTACGGCCGGGTCTTCGACCTGATCTTCGACAACACCCGGATCCTGCACGGGCGGACTGCGTTCACCGGTTCCGGGGAGCGTCTGCTGTACGGCCGTTATGCGGACCTGGACGCACTGGCCAGCACCCTGGCCGTGCTGGAGCGTGAGGGGGTGGCGGCGTGAGTGCCGTCGAGATCATCGCCGGCCTGTTCGCCGGGGAGGGGGCGCAGGACTACCTGGGTGAGGAGGTGAGCGTGGCGGTGCACATGCGGCAGGCCGGCGGCCTGGCCGAGGCCGCGGGCGCACCCGACGCCCAGGTGGCCGCCGCGCTGCTGCACGACGTCGGGCATATCTGCGGTGGGACGGCCAGCGGCCGGGAGCTGATGGCGGGCACCGACAACCAGCACGGCGAGACGGGTGCGGCGTGGCTGGCGCAGTGGTTCGACGAGGACGTTACCGAGCCGGTCCGGCTGCACGTGGCGGCCAAGCGCTACCTGTGCGCCGTGGTGCCGAACTACTTCGGCAAGCTGTCCGCGGCGTCGGTTTACACGCTGTCGGTGCAGGGCGGCCCGATGAACGCCGACGAGGCGGCCGAGTTCGAGACCCTGCCGCACGCGGGCGCGGCGGTGGCGGTGCGGCGCTGGGACGAGGCGGCCAAGGACTCTTCGGCCACCGGCCCGGACTTCGAGCACTTCCGGCCCCTGCTGGCCAGCCTGATCCGGCGGCGCTCCTTAACTGGGGGCAATGGGGCCGCTCAGGCCTCCGGGCCGACCGGGGACGGCAGCCGCGACAGCGCGCTGACCGCGACGGAGTTGTGCACGGTGAAGGCGACGGCACTGCCCAGGTAGCGGTCCTCGGACCACTCCAGCGGCACACCGGACGGATCGGTGGTGCGGCGGCGCTCACGCAGCAGCGGCACCCGCGGACGGCAGCCGAGCAGCCGCGCGTCATCGGCCGAGGCCGGCACCGAGTCGATGACATGCTCGGCGTCGGCGAACACCACGCCCAGCTCCTCCAGCCGCTCGTAGATCGACTGGTGGTCCGCGTCGATGCCCGCGACCAGGGCCCCGAGCCGGTCCGGGAACGCGGTGCGCTCGATCATCACCGGCTCGCCGGACAGCAGCCGGACCCGGGTCAGGTGGTATATCACCGCAGCGGGAGGCAGCCCGAGCTGCTCGTACTCAGACGGCTTGGCTTCCCGGCGGGTCAGGTCGATGACCCGGCCGGACGGGACCTGGCCGATGGCCCGGGCCCAGCGGGAGAAGCTCAGCAGCTCGCCGAAGCCCTGGAGCTGCGGACCGCCGAGCACGATGCGCCGGGCGCCGCGGCGCGAGGCGATCACCCCGTCGGCGCGCAGGGCGGCGAACGCCTGCCGGACGGTGCCGCGGGACACCGAGTAGCTCTCGGCCAGATCACTTTCGGACGGGAGGCGGGTCCCGGGCGGGTAGGTGCCCGCCATGATGGCCGCGCGGAGATCGTCCGCGACCTTGCGGTAGAGCGACGTCCTAGCGGGGTCCACAGTGGCCCACACTATCCGCCCCGGCCGGAGCTCAGCTGCCGTGGCGCGCGTCCCGGCTCACGGCCTGCTCGTACCCACGGTCCTCGTGCCCACGGTGCTCGTGGCCGTGCTGCTCCTCGCGGTCGTGCCGGTGCGCGTGGGCCTGCTCCGACGTCTCGTGCGCGGGGTCGGGCAGGCCGGGCGTGCCGTCCAGCATCGGATCACCGGCGGCCACCGCGGGCGCGTCCGGGACCGCGACGCTATCGGTGATGGCATCCGAGCCGAACCGGCCCTGCAGCATCCGGGCGAAGCGGTGCCCGACCCGCTGCATCGGGGCTTCGACGAAGTAGTAGCTCAGCGAGGCGGCGGCCAGCACGACCACGAGGATGCCCGCGGCCAGCAGGACCTGGATGGGGAACGGGTGCGGTCGGTCGAAGGCCGGGACCGTCCGGTAAGCGTTCAGCACGATGGGGTGCAGCATGTAGACCGAGTAGCTGACCAGGCCCAGCCAGGCCAGCGCGCGCGGGACCGTCCGGTGCCGCAGAGCCATGCCGATCGCGAACGTCGCACCGGCCAGCACGAGGGAGCTCATCCACTGCAGGTCGAACTGCCGCTGGTACGACCCGTACAGGTGCCACGCCGTGCTGTGCCAGACTCCGGCCCCGATGGTCAGCGCGAACACGAGCACCGCGATGACGGCCGCCTTGCGCCGCCCGAACTCGCCCTGCTCGGCGCGGTACAGCATGGTGCCGGTGAACATCAGCGCCAGAATGGTCAGCCCGCTCCATTTGTACGGGTAGCTGGTGTTGAACAGGAGCAGGGTCAGGCCGGTGACCCCGGCCAGGGCACCGCCCACCATACGGGGGACCCGGCGTCCGCTGACGGCGAGCGCCAGGCCGATGAACAGGGCCGCGTCGGCGATGATCGCCACCCGGCGCGAGCCCATGGCATGGCTGAGCCCCTGCATCGGCAGGATGCCGCCGAGCGCGAGGGCCCCGATCGCTGCCGTCAGCGCGTAGCCCCCGCTGTGCCGGTGCACCCGGAACGTGAACAGCGCCGACAGCAGGAAATAGAAGACCATCTCAAAGGACAGGGTCCAGATGACGTTCGGCACGTTGGCGCCGTCCAGCATGTTGGACATCATGAACGGCAGTGAGTAGACCCACGTCTTCAGCTGAGTGTCCGCGCCGTGGATCGGACCGAGCCCGGTCTTCCAGGCCAGGAGCGAGATGCCGATGCCCAGGATGTACAGCGGGTACAGGCGGAACCCGCGGCTGACCCAGAAACCGCGGACGCTGCCCTTGCGCTCCAGCGAGGCCGGGATGATGTAGCCACTCACCAGGAAGAACACGAACACGCCATACTGGCCAGCGTTGAACCACTGGTACACGTCGAGGCGGACGTGCTGCAGGACCAGGGTGCTGCTGTGATCGAACACGACACACAGGGCCGCGAATCCGCGCAGCGCGTCAAGCCATGCGAGCCGCCGACCTTTGGCGGGGGCTGGCACGGGCTCGGGAGGCGTTGGCTCGGTCACCAACGCTGCGGGGGCACTGGACACGCGAACCGACGTTACCCGACATGCCGCGCTAAGAAGCGGAAAAACGCGACGCATGGGGCAGCATAATGCCGAATCCCACCGCGTGCCGCCCCCCGCCAGCACGGTGTACCGTGAGCGCCCGGGCGGGGGCACAGGTCCGCGATAAGACGCCCCGCTCCGGGGTGACCGGCGGCTCGGCGGGGACCCGGCGGGCGCGGCGGGTCCGCTTGGCCTGCGCGGCGGCGTAGGTGCGCTCCAGGGCGGCTTCGGTGGCCGGCAGGTCGCGCTGGGCCAGCACGACGAAGAGGCAGTCGACCACGGTGAGCTGCGCGATGCGGCTCGTCATCGCGCCGGAGCGGAACGCCGTTTCCCGGGCCGCGGTGAGCAGGACGAAGTCGGCGGCCTCGGTAATCGGCGACCACGGGAAGTTCGTCACGGCGACCGTCGTGGCCCCGTTGCGGCGCGCTTCGCGCAGCGCGTCGATCGTGTCCACCGTCGTCCCGGTGTGCGACAGGCCGACGGCCACGTCACCGCCGGCGCGCAGCGCCGCGGAGGTGACCGCCATGTGCGGATCCGGCCAGGCGAACGCCGGACGGCCGATGCGCTGCAGCTTCTGCTGCAGGTCGAGCGACACGTAGCCACTGGCCCCCACGCCGTAGATGTCGATACGGTTCGCGGTGGCCAGTGCGTCGACCACGTTGACGAGCACGGCGACGTCGAGATGGTTCGCCGTCTCGGTGACGGCCATGGCGTCCGCGTAGGCGATCTTCTTGGCGATCAGCGCGGCGTCGTCCCCCGGGCTGATGTCATGCGAGGCCGCCGCGACCGCGCCCGCGTCGCCGTGCGCCACCGCCGCGGCCAGCGCCAGCCGCAGCTCCGGGTAGCCGCGCAGCCCGACCGCGCGGCAGAACCGCACCACCGTGGTGGCCGAGGTGCCGCAGGCGCGGGAGAGCTCCGAGATCGACCGGCGGGCGGCCCCGCCGGGATCGTCGAGCACCGCCTGGCCGACCCGCCGTTCGACCGGCGCCAGGTTGGGCAGCAGCGCGCGGATGGTGACCAGGATGCCGATGTCGATCCGGGGCTGGCCCGGCCCCGCGACGTCAGCGTCCGGCCGGGTCATCACGTCTCCACAGGGCGGCTACGGCCGGCCCCGGCCGGGAAGTGATCATGTTAACGGCTGCCCCCGTCGGCGCAGTTCTAGTTGAAATGCAGATAAATCGCCTGTGCAGATGCACAGTGCATTATGACCCATCCGCCCGGTCAGCGGGAGGGCCCTCCGGCCATGGCCCATGGCCCAGGGCCGGAGGGCGCAGGGGGGCGGGCCCAGGCGGGCGCCCCGGGATACGGCCCAGGCGGGCGCCCCGGGATACGGCCCAGGCGGGCGCCCCGGGATACGGCCCAGGCGGGCGCCCCGGGTGCGGGCGCGGGCCCGGGGATGCGGGCGGGGGAAGGCAGGACGGGGAAAGCGCCGGAAAAGCGCCGAAAACAGGAGGCGCCGGGCCGGCGACCGGGGCCGCTGGCGGGCGGCCCCAGTCGCCGGGGGCGGGCCGCGGCCTCATACGGGCGGGTATGGCCGCGGCCTTCCTTCTCGGGACAGCGGACTGGATATGTACAAGCCGCCCGAGGAGGTCAGGTCCGACGCAACCTGGTTACGTCTCTCTTTCTCATACGGATCGCAGGGCGGGTCTGGCCGGGCCGCACCGGCTACGTAAGACTTCGGTAATGAATGTGGCTGGGCGGCTGGTCCGGAGAGCGTACGGGAACGTGGGTCAGGAGGCGGACCGGCACCCGGTGTTCCGGCTGATCAGCAAGGACCGCTAGCGCAGGCCTAGTTCTGCCAGCTGGTGTTGGTGGTGAAGCTGACCGCGGCCCTCCGAGACCATCACCCGGCACGGGCGGACGCAGCCGACACTAATAGCACCCAGGCGGCCGCCGGAGCGTTCCGCACGGCGTCCGCACGGCATCTGTGCGGCGGGGGAGTCAGGCGTCGGGGGCGAGCGGCGGGGTCAGGTCCTCCGGGAACGGGGGCGCCACGATGGACAGGCCGCCGTCCACCACGATCGTCTGGCCGGTGATGTACTCCGCGGTCGGGGACAGCAGGAACAGTACCGTCCCGGCGACCTCCTGCACGGTGCCGGGCCGGCGCTTGGGGATCTTGCTCAGCACGGTGGACATCGGCGCCATGCCCGGGATGCCGTAGAAGTACTCCAGCGAGTCGGAATCGATCAGGCCGCCGTTGACCCCGTTGACGTTGATCCCGCGCGGCCCGAACTCGGCCGCCATGTACCGGACCCACGCCTCGGCGGCGGCTTTGCCGGAGCCGAGGTTGGCGTACGTCGGGTAGGCACGGGTGCTGCCGTAGCTGGACAGCACGACGATGCGGCCGCCGCGGTCCATCAGCGGCACCGCGCGCTGCGCGCCGAGCACGAAGGCCCGCACGTTCATCGCGTAGGAGCGGTCCAGGTGGTGCTGCTTCAGCTCCATGATCGGCTTGAACGAGCTGGCCGCCGCGTTGCAGACGAAGAAGTCCAGTCGGCCGTACTCGTTCGCGGCGGCCTCGAACAGCCGGTCGATCTGCTCCGGCTCTTCGACGTCGGCCGCCACCGTGATCGCGTGCCCGCCAAGCTGCTCGACGTCGGCGCGGGTCTTCTCCGCGAGATCGGCGTTCTTCTTGTAGTTGATGACGACAGACGCGCCGCCGCGGGCCAGGCTCAGCGCGAGCGCCTGGCCGATGCCCCGGGAGCTGCCGGTGATGAGCGCGACCTTGCCCTGGTAGGCCCCCGGCTCGTTCTCAGTGCTGGCGGCTGCGTTGCTGGTCACTTGGCCTTCCCCAGGATGTCGCGGGCGATCACGGTCTTCTGGATCTCGTTGGTGCCCTCTTCGAACCGCTGGGCGCGGGCGTCCCGGTAGATGCGCTCGATCGGGCTGGGCTCCCAGTAGCCGATCCCGCCGTGTACCTGCAGCGCCTTGTCCGTGACCCGGGCCAGCATGTCGACCGCGGTGAGCTTGGACATCGACGATAGCGTGCCGGCCCCGGGGTCGCCGGCCTCCCACTGCCGGGCCGCGTACAGCGTGAGCTGGCGGGCGGCCTCGATGTCGGCGGCGTTCTCGGCCAGGGCGAACGCGATGGCCTGCCGGGCGGCGAGCGGCTTGCCGAACGTCTCCCGCTGGCCCGCGTGGGCCACGGCCAGCTCCTGGGCCCGGCGGGCGAGCCCGACGCAGGTCATGGCGACCGAGATACGGCTCGGCGTGAGGAAGCCGCCCAGCGCGACCTGCAGCCCCTGGCCCTCCTCGCCGAGCCGGCTGGTCACCGGGACCGGGGTGCGCTCGAACAGCAGCCGGGCATGGTCGGTGCCGCGGACGCCCATCGAGTCGGGCATCGCCTCCACGGTCACGCCCGGAGCGTGCCGCTCGACCATCAGGGCGACCGTGCCGTCGGCCCCGCGAGTGCCCTGCACCCGCGCGAACAGGAGCCAGTAGTCGCAGCTCACCCCGAAGGTGATCAGGTGCTTGCGGCCGGAAAGGAAGTAGGTGTCGCCTTCACGCACGACGCTGCAGCGCAGGTCGGCCCCCGTGCCCGCGTCCGGCTCGGTCAGCGTGAAGGCCACCCGGATGTCCCCGGCGACCTGAGGCAGCACGAACGTCTTGCGCTGCTCGCTGGTGGCGAGCTGGTCGATCGCGCGCCAGGTGCCGTTGCACACGTGCACGATCATCCGCAAGCTGGCGTGCGACATGGAGAACAGCTCCATGAGCTCCAGGTAGCGGGAGAACGGGATGCCCCGGCCGCCGTAGTCCGCCGGGGCGGCGAGGCTCAGGTACCCTCGCTCGCGCAGGTCGGTCCACAGCGACGGCGGGACGGCGTGGGCGCGCTCGATCTCCTCGGCGTACTCCTCGCCAGGGCCCCGCACGAACGCCTCGATCTCGTCCGCCAGCTGACGGAACGCCGCCTCGTCAATGCTCACCTTGACCCGCCTGTCACTCGCCCAGCGTCCGTGCCCGATCGCGGAGCACGAACTTCTTGATCTTGCCGACCGGGTTACGCGGCATCGATTCGATCACTTCCAGCCGCTCCGGCCAATACTGCTTGGCTACCTGCCGCCCGTCCAGGAAGCGCTGCATTTCGGCGAAATCGAACCCAGGACCGGCCACCGCGAAGGCGCAGGCCCGCTCGCCGAGGCGCTCGTCGGGCGTGGCCACGATGGCTATCTCCCGGACCAGCGGGTGGGTGTGCAGCAGCTGCTCGATCCCAGCCACCGGGATCTTTTCCCCGCCCCGGTTGATCACGTCCTTGACCCGGCCGGTGATCCGGACGTAGCCGGCCGCGTCGATGCTGGCCAGGTCGCCGCTGCGGTACCAGCCGTCCGGGGTCATCGCCTCGGCGGTCCACTCCGGATGGTCGAGGTAGCCCTCGAACAGGGTGGGGCTGTGCACCTCGAAGTTGCCCTCCTGGCCGGGAGCGAGCACGTTGCCGCCATCGTCGGTGACGCGCAGCTTGACGTCGCGCAGCGCCCGGCCGTCGGTGCCCCAGACCATGGCCGGCTCGGCGCCGGGCGCGGCCAGCGAGCCGAGGCAGGTCTCGGTCGTGCCCCAGGCCCCGCACACCGCGGCCCCCAGCGCGCGGGTGGCCTGCTCGGCGAGCCCGCGCGGCACCGCGGCCCCGGTGGCGACGAAGATCCGCAGGCCGGTCGGCGGCTCGCCCGTCTCCGCCACGGCGCGCACCAGGTCGGCCAGGAACGGCGTGGCGGCCTGGACGAACGTGCCGCCGTACCCGCGCAGCGCCCGGAGCGCGGCCCGACCGTCCCACACCGGCTGCAGGATCTGCGCCGCGCCCAGCACGAACGACAGCCACATGCCGTACAGAAAGCCGGTCTGGTGGGCCAGCGGCGACGGGATGAAGATCCGGTCAGCGCTGGTCAGGCCCAGCTGCCGGACCTCCATCGCCGCGGCGCGGCTGAGCGCGTCCATCCGGTGCACGACGCCCTTCGGCTCGCCGGAGGTGCCCGAGGTGAACAGCAGCTGGGCCCGCCCGGTGGGCACCGGCACCCGGTCCGCCAGCGCTGCGCGGCCGGGCCGCTGGCGGTTGACCGCGGCGGCGTAGTCGAGCCAGCGGGTGGGCCCGTGGTCAGGATCGTCAGGCAGCGAATGCGGCAGATTGATGACGACGACGTGCGCCAGCGCCGGCTTGGCGGGCGCCGACAGCAGCGCGCTGACCTCGGCGGGGTAGTCACGGCCCCGGAACCGGCCAGGCACGAACAGCACGCGCGCACCCGAGCGGCGCAGCATAAACGCCATCTCGTGCGCGCGGTAGATCGGCATCAGCGGGCAGCACACGGCGCCGATCCGCAGCGCGGCCAGGGTGATGACGACGAACTCACCCCAGTTCGGCAGCTGGTAGGCGACCGGCTCGCCGGGCTGGACGCCCAGCTCCAGCAGCAGCGAGGCCACCTGGTCGGCCTGGGCGTCGAGCTCCGCCCAGGTCCAGGTGCGGCCAGGCCCGGGCGTCCCGGTGTCGGTGACCGCGGTCGCGTCCGGGCGCTCGCGGGCCCACTGGCGGACCCGCTCGCCGATCGGCACCGCGGCCGCCTCGGCCGGGGACAGCGCAGCCCGGGACGGCGCAGCCCAGGACGGCGCAGCCCGGGACGACCCGGGGCCGGCGGCGCGGGGGCGACGGCCCGGGCCGGCGGCCTCGATCGACATGTCCAGCCCGATCGCGCCCATCTCGAGCAGGAACCTCGGGTAGGAGATGCGGTAGGCGTTGGGGTAGGTCAGCCGGCTCTCGCCGTCGGCCCGGGAGGCGGCCACGGCCAGGGACATGAGCACCCGGTGGTCGTTGAAGGAGGACAGGTCCGCGCCCGCCAGGCCGCCCGTGCCGTGCACGGTGAGCCGGTCCGGGTGCTGTTCCAGGTGCCCGCCCATCCGGTTGAGCTGGAGCATCGCCGAAACCCGGTCGGATTCCTTGAGCCGGACGTGGGCCACGTTGTCCAGCATGCTGGTGCCGTCGGCGAACGCGGCCAGCACGGACAGCACGGGCAGCATGTCGGGAACGCTCGTGCAGTCCACCTCCACCGGGGCCAGCCGGATCCCGTCGTGCCGTACCCGTACTGGCCCGCCTGGGCGCTCGCGCGTCATCGGCAGGCCCATGGCGCGGACGGTGTCGATCAGGTCGGCCTCGGGATGGTCGGTCTCGGCCGCCGACAGCGCGGACAGCCCGCGGAACGTGACGTCGGCGGGGTGCAGCGCGGTGACGGCCAGCCCGAACGCGGCCGCGCCGACGTCCGGCGGCAGCGTGATCGTGGCCGGCCGGGCCTGCTGGCCGGGCTCGATCTCGAACCGGCGCCAGTCGTCGCCGACCTCGACGCGCAGGCCGAACTGGGCCATCATCCGGATGGTCAGGTCGATGTAGGTGCGCTCGTTGAGGTCACCCTCGACCGTGATCACGCTGCGGCCGGTGGCGAACGGGGCGAGCAGCAGCAGCCCGGAGATCCACTGCGACAGCGTGCCCGCGATCGAGACGTGGCCGCCGGTGGGCCGTTTCGGCTGGACCGAAATGGGCGGGCAGCCGTCCGGCGAGGACAGCTCGACACCGAGCCCGGTGAGCGCGTGCAGCAGCGGGCCGATCGGACGGCGCTGAAAGTACTTCTGCCCGACGATCGTGACCGGCTGCGTGGCCAGCGCGGCCAGCCCGGTCAGGAAGTACAGGGTCGTGCCGGAGCTGCCGACCGAGACGTCGGGCTGGGACGGCCGGTACGGGCCGCCGCGGACGATGAACGTGTCGCCGTCTATGTCGATCCGGGTGCCCAGCCGGCGCAGGGCCTGGATCGTGTACCGGACATGGCCGGCGTCGGAGAGCCCTTCGATCCGGCTGGTGCCCGGGGCGAGCGACGCCAGGATCAAGGCTCTGTGGGCGTGGTACTTCGAGCTGGGGATGACCAGCTCGCCGTCGAGCGCCCGAACCGTTTGCTTGACCAGCAGGCGCACAGCTCCTCCTGTCTGTCCGAGGGCACTTTAAGCATCAAGAAGATACTTTGCAAAGGCAAATTATCTGGTGATATCGGAGCCAGCGGCGCTGCGGGCCGGCCCTGGGAGGGCCACCGGCGGGGATTAGGACCACGTCCGTCCATGATTCTTACTCACCAGTCTCGGTCCTGAAAAGGTCAGCCGACCGCTGGATATGACCTCTTGCCCCGGCCCGGCCGGGGCAAGTGCCGGACGCCCCCGCGGGGGCTACCCAGGGGTAGAGCTATCGTGCTTGCTGAGCGGAAGCTGAGACAAAGGGACAGGTCGGCCGGGTTTCGGCCCGCCGCGGCTGGGGCGGAAGAGCAGGACGGACAGCGTGAACGGGCAAGTGGTCGTGACCGGTTTCGGCGCCATTACACCGGTCGGCAACGACCGGGAGACGACGTGGCAGGCCCTGGTCAAGGGAGTGTCCGGGATCGACACGATCACGGCCTTCGACCCGAGCGGCCTGCCGACGCGGATCGCCGGTGAGGTCAAGGGCTTCGACCCGGCCGCGTTGCTGGACACCAAAAGGGTGCGGCGCTCGGCGCGCTTCAGCCAGCTGGCCATCGCCGCCGCCCGCGAGGCGGTCGCGGACGCCGGCCTGAGCCTGGCCGGCGAGCTCGCGGACCGGACCGGCGTGGTGGTGAACTGCGCAGTGGCCGGGATGGGCGAGATCGAGTTGGCGACACGGAAGCTCACCGGCCTGGAGCCGGGCCGGGTGAGCCCGTACTTCGTATCGTCGGTGATCCCGAACATGGCCGCGTGCGAGGTGGCCATCGACCTCGGCGTGCACGGCCCGGTGACGGCGAGCGCGCTGGCCTGCGCCAGCGGCATCTACGCCTTCCTCGAGGGGCGGCGGCTGATCGCCAGCGGCGAGGCGGACGTGGTCGTCTGCGGCGGCACCGACGCCTCCATCACCCCGGTCATGTTCGCCGGGCTGTCGACCATGGGCGCGCTGTCCCGGCGGAACGACGACCCCGCCCGGGCCAGCCGGCCCTTCGACGCCGGCCGGGACGGGTTCGTCTACGGCGAGGGCGCGGTGCTGGCCGTGCTGGAGTCGGCCGAGCACGCGCGGCGGCGCGGCGCGAACGTGTACGCGACCATCGCCGGCGGCGCACTGACCAGCGACGCGTTCCACGTCAGCGCGCCGGAGCCGTCCGCCGGCTACACCGCCGAGGCGATCCGGCTGGCCCTGCGCCGGTCCCGGACCGGCCCGGCCGACATCGACTACATCTGCGCACACGGCACGTCGACCCGGGCCAACGACCGGACCGAGACGGCCGCGATCAGGGCCGCGTTCGGCGAGCACGCGGGCGATGTGGCGATCAGCTCTCCCAAGTCGATGGTCGGGCACCTGATCGGCGCGGCGGGCTCGCTGTCGGCGATGGTCGCCACGCTGGCCATGCGGGACGGCGTGGCCCCGCCGACGATCAACCTGGACACCCCCGACCCCGAGTGCGACCTGGATTACGTGCCGAACGTCGCCCGGCCGATGACGATCGACACCGCGATGGTCAACGCGTTCGGCTTCGGCGGCCAGAACGTGGTTGCCGTCTTTACCCGAGGAGCGTGACGATGACCGAGGCCTACCGCTACGACCCCACCGCCTACCGGGACGTCTTCGAGCATCACTTCACCTATCTGGCCGGGTTCTGGCGCAACGTGCACCGGTACGCCGAGCGGCCCGCGCTGCACGACCCGCTGACCGGCCGCCGGTGGACCTACGCCGAGCTGGGCCGGGACGTCTCCCGGCTGGCCGCGGGGCTCGCGGCGCACGGCGTCGGGCGCGGCGACGTAGTGGTCTTCCAGCTCTTCAACAGCCCCGAGTGGGCCCTGCTGTACCTGGCCGCCCAGCACCTGGGGGCGATCGGGGCTCCCATCAACTTCCGGTTCTCCCCCGGCGAGACCGCCTTCGTGCTCGATGACAGCCGGCCGGCCGCCTACGTCTATGACGCCGCGATCGCCGGCATCGCGCGCGACGCCCTGTCGCTGGCCCGGCATCCGGTGGGCGCGATCGTCACCGTCGACTCCGACAGCCCGAACAGCTCGGCCGTCCCGGTGCCCGGCGCGATCCCGTTCGGCTCCCTGCTGGCCGCGGACCATCCCCAGCCCGCGCCGCCCGCAGAGGTGAGCAGCTATGACGAGACGACCCGGCTCTACACCTCGGGCACGACCGGGATGCCCAAGGGCGTGTCACTGAACAGCCTGGTGGAGGTGCTGACCGCGCACGACGTGATCATGCACTTCCCGCTGTCACCGGAGGACAGGACGCTCAACATGACCCCGTGGTTCCACCGCGGTGGCGTCTCCTCGGGCGGACCGTGCCCGGTGTTCTACGTCGGGGCCGAGGCGGTCGCGATGCGCCGTTTCGACCCGGACGTGTGCCTGGACTACGTGAGGGATTACCGGCTGACGTTCCTCATCGGCGCGCCGACCAACCTGGTCATGCTGGCTGACGCGCAGGAGAAGCGGCCGCGCGACCTATCCTCGCTGCGGGGCATCGTGACCATGGGGGCACCGCTGGCGCGGCAGGCCTGCCTGCGCTTCCAGCGGGTGCTCACGCCGCGCATCTTCAACGGCTACGGCACCACCGAGGCCTTCTGGAACACGTTCCTGCGCCCGGCGGACCTGCCTGAGCACGCCGGATCGGCCGGGCGCGCCTGCACCGACGACGACGTCGCGGTGATGCGGGCCACCGATGACGGCATGACCCTCGTGGCGCGCGACGGCGCGGAGATCGGCGAGGTGATCGTGCGATCGGTCAAGTCCGGTTACGCGTACGTCAACAACCCGGCCGAGCAGGCGCAGCGCTTCCGCGGTGGCTGGCTGTACACCGGCGACCTGGCCACCTGGGACGCCGGGGAGTACGTGACGATCGTGGGCCGCAAGGACGACATGATCATCTCAGGCGGCGAGAACGTGCACCCCACTCAGGTCGAGGAAGTGCTGAACGAGCACCCGGCCGTCCGGGACTCGGCCGTGGTGGGCCTGCCCGATCCACGCTGGGGTGAGCTGGTGGTGGCCTACGTGGTGCCGACCGACGACAGCCTGACCGCGGCAGAGTGCGAGAAGCACTGCCAGACGCATCCCATGCTGGCCGGCTACAAGCGGCCCCGCGCTTACCGGTTCGTGGCCGAACTACCGCTCACGGCGACCGGAAAGAAGATGCTTTACCAGGTGCGGGATATGGCCGTTGCCGATGACGAGGCCGGGCTGCTCATCCGTCCGTAACGCTGGCGGTGTGCTGGATGGCGTTGGTCGCGAGCTCGACCGCCACCGAGGTGAGGTCGTCGCGCTCCAGGCCGTCCGGGAGGAGGGCGCCAGCCAGCGCCGCGACCTATGTTCGGAATTGCCCCTCTGCCTCATATATGCCGGTCAGAAGCATTCCTGCGGGGCAGGGAATCCTTTAGGTATCGAACCGCTGCTGTCCGCCGGGAGCCGACGGGCCGCGAGCCAGCTAGGAACGCCGCCCGGGCCCGGCCGGTACGGCCGGTACGGCCGGTACGACCAGGACGGCTATCGGCCGGCGGCAGTGCGGGCAGGCCTCCATGGTGACCAGTGATTCAGCCGGACCCGCAGCGGCCGGTTCGCGGTGATGATTCCCGGGCGGCGGCGGGCGCACCGCCTGGAGCCCGGCCGACGCGTGCTCTTCGCGGGCCAACTGCTCGGTGCTGCGGGCGCGCTGGCGCAGCCCTGCGGCGGCGCTCTCAACCCGGTCGTAGGATGCGACGAGGTGGCTGTCCGCCTTCAGCAGCTCGTCGCACCGCAGCCAGAACTCCCGGCGGAGCCGGTGGCGGCCCAGCTCGGCGTCCGACAGCGTGCTGCGCGAATAACCGGTCAGCGGAGCCAGCTCCCACTGGCTGAGACCGGCCCGGTTCCGCATGGCGGCCAGCTGGCGGCCCAGGGCGCGCCGCAGCTGCGTCAGGGTCTCGGCACCGGGAGCGTCCGGGCTGGTGGCGGTACTGGCGTTCGCGGGCATCTCAGCTCCCTACCGGGTTCGTCATGGCGGTGATGTTGAAGCGGGTATTGAGCTGGCCGAAACTCTGCATCAAGTCGGGGACCCGCTGCAGGTGGGCCGCGTCGACGTCGGTCGGGAAGTCCCCCAGGGCCATGATCGCCACGGTCTGCCCGCTGATCGACGCGTACTTCTGCAGCACGCTCTGCACGAGCGGCCGGTCGGTGTCGGCCAGGGCCTGGCCCCGGTCGATGGCCCGGGTTACCGCCGCTGCGGTCTTCGGGTGCCGCTGGCACCAGCGGACCGTCGCGACGTAGCCGTCGATCGCGAAATTCTGGGTCGCACCGTCGTTGACGTCGATGAGACTCTCCGCGCCGGCCTGCACCTCAGCCTCGCTCAGGTATGGCTCGGCCTCGTAGGCGGCGTCGACCCAGTGCGCCTTGAGAGCGGCCGACATGGCCGGGACGGGCATCGCCACCAGGTGCACCTTCGAGGGAGGCACCCCCACGGACTCAAGCGTCGAGGACACCAGCAGCGCCGCGATGCTGTCGAGGGCGTTCACCGCGATCGTCCGGCCGGCCAACTGCCGGGCGGAGGTGATGCCCGAACTGGGCAGGACCACGATCTCGTCGACGTTCGGCGCGCCGGCGTATCCGTCGGCCAGGATGTGGAATTCCCCGGCCCCATGCACCTGGGCCTCGATAAATCCGGGGTAGGCCCCATTGAGGACGTCGATGCTGCCGTTGAGCAGGTCCGACGTGACCGTGGCGTCATACCCCACGCTGACGATCTTCACGTTCAGGCCCGCCTGCCGGAAGAATCCTTCCTGCTGCGCGACGTACAGCCCGGCCGCCGACGCGGTGGGAACGGTGGCAATGACGAGGTTGGGCTTTTCGGCCAACGGCGATCCTGCCGCCGCCTGGGACCCACATCCGGCACTCCCCAGCGCAGCCAGGACAGTGATCAATACGGCCACTTGCCGGTATCGGGGCCGCTTCGCCAACATCCGCGACAACTTAGACATGGGAGAAACAATCAGCTGCCGACACACATGTCGGAAAGCGCCGGCACGAACCTCGGCAGGCTGAATACGCAGCGTAACCTGCTGCTGAAATTGGACCCGCAAAAAAGACGCGTTCAAATTTTCATCAGAAACGCATCAATGTCACCGATGTTACTGGTGATGCCAGTGCTTGAGGGTGACCCTAACGGGTCAGGGCTGACGGGGCGAACCTGGTGGACCGCCTGCGGCCGACGGCGCGGCCACGATGAGGACCGTGACGGGCTGATGGCAGTGCGGGCACCGCTCCGCTACCGCCAGCGTGGACGGGTCAGCCAGAGCCGCGCGAGCCGTGGCTGCCTCGGCCGGGACGGCGCGGCCCCAGGTGATGCCGTCCGCGGCGACGGCTTGCGGGTCGGGAGCTGGCCCGACCTGAACGTCCGGGGTAAGAGCCTCCGGGACGGGGGAACCGGCTGCGGCGCCGCCGGCGCGGTCAGCGGCGGCGCGGGCGTGCAGCAGGGACTGGAGCCGCCGCGACGCCTGCTCGTCCCGCGCTGCCTGCGCCCGGCTGCGCGCGCGCCGGCGCACCTCCATCGCCTGCGCCTCGATCTGGTCGTAGGCCGCGATCAGCAGTCCGCCCGACGCCAGGGCTTCGTCACAGCGTTCCCAGAACTCGCGGCGCAGCCGGTGCCGCCCGAGCTCAGCGTCAGAAAGCGTGCTGCGCGAGTATCCCGTCAACGGCGCGAACTCCCACTGACTGAAGCCCGAACGGCTGCGCAGCGCCGCCAGCCGGCGGCCCAGGGCACGGCGCTGCTCCCACACGTGTTCGGCGTGCGGCCGTCCGGAATCCAGGCCCCGTCCCGGGTCTGCGCCGCGCACAGAATCGCTGGGCAGAGCGGAGCGGCCGGGGTGATTCCCGGCCCGCCTCGCCTCCACCCTGTGGCGCATCTCCGGCGGTACAGGGTGAGCGGCGTGCGGTGGCCTGCCAGTTTGGGCGTACGATCGCGGCAAAGTCATGGGCCCTCCGGTTGAATGTGCGCGACGCAAGTGCGCAAACACGAAATATGGTATACGGGTGATCGGTACGTCACTCCCCGTTTTAGGAATTTTCTGCCTTCTGCGCCCTTTGGGGGCGGCGACGTACCTGGCCAGCAGTCACAAAAGCCGCGAAACCGGCTATTCGTCGCCGTGCACGACCTGGCCGCCAGCGATGGTCAGGTCGACCTGGGCGCTGCCGATCTCCGCCGCGGGGATGGCGAGAATGTCCCGGTCGAGCACCGCGATGTCGGCCAGGTGGCCGGGCTGGAGCGAGCCGAGGTCCGCCTCGCGGTGGTTGACGTACGCGACCCCGGCGGTGAACGCGGTCAGCGCCTGCGCGACGGTGACGGCCTCGTCCGGCAGGAACGGCCGGTCCGTCTCGGCCGTGCCGGGCCGGCCCAGCCGCGGCGAGAGCCGCCGGTTGACCGCGACGTGGATCTCCTGCAGCGGGTCCGCGCTCGAGACCGGCCAGTCGCTGCCGAACGCGAGCCGGGTACCGCGGCGGGCGAGCGTGCCGATCCGGTACTGCCAGCCGGCCCGTTCCGGGCCGACGACCGGCAGCGTCAGGTCGTCCATCTGCGGGTCGTGGCACGCCCACAACGGCTGGAAGTTGGCCACCGCGCCGAGGTCACGGAACCGGTCCAGGTCAGCCGGGCGGATGAACTGCAAGTGGGCCAGATGGTGCCGGAGATCGGTGCTGGGCCCAGCACCGGCCAGCGCGTCCAGGGCGACGTGCACGGCCCGGTCCCCCAACGCGTGGAAATGAACCTGAAAGCCGTCCCGGCTCAGCAGGCGGACGGCCTCAGCGACTTCCTCCGGCGGGACGAACAGGCGGCCGCGGTGGTCGTCGGCGGCGGGCTGGCCGGAGTAGGGCTCGGTCATCGCCGCGGTCAGCGTCTCGCACACCCCATCCATCATGATCTTGACGGAAGTGGCACGGAACCGCCCGGACGCCGCCTGCTCACGCCGGCCGAGCAGGCCGGCGATCTGGCCGAGGCCACGGGTCCGGTCCCACCACAGGGCCCCGTTGACGTGCGCGGTCAGCCAGCCCTCGGCCGCGGCCGCGCGGTAGGTGGCGTAGGCGTCGGGAATGCCGATGTCCGGGGCCGCACCGACGATGGCATCCTGCCAGTGCGTGACCCCCAGCGCGTGCAGATGACGCTGGCCCGCGCGCAGGCCGGCCGCCAGCTCGACCGCGGACGGCTCGGGGACGACCTGCGCGACCAGCCGCATCGCCCCATCGTGCAGCGCGCCGGAGGGCTCACCCCGCTCATTGCGCTCGATGCGGCCGTCCACCGGGTCGGCGGTGTCCCGGGTTACCCCGGCCCGGGCCAGTGCCGCGTGGCTGACCCAGGCGCTGTGATGGTCCCGGTTCGGCAGGAAGACGGGCCGCCCCCCGGCCACCGCCTCAAGATCAGCGGCCGAAGGGACGCCACCCGGGAATGCCTCCAGGCCCCAGCCGCCGCCGAGCACCCAGTCTCCCGGCTCCAGCGCGCGGGCATACCCGGCGATGACGTCGAGATACTCCGGGCGGGTACGCTTACCCACCAGGTTGCACCGCAGGCTCTCCAGGCCGCCGCCGACGGGATGGACGTGCGCGTCGCCGAACGCGGGCAGGGCGAGCCGGCCCTTCAGGTCAATGATGCGCGTCCCTGGGCCGGCCAGCTCACGGGCCCGGGCGGAACTGGTCACCGCGGTGATCCGGCCATCCGCCACCACGATCGCGTCTTGCCCAGCCCGTACTCCGTCCGGAGACCACACCCGCCCGTTGAGCAGCACCAGTGACCCCGCCATGCTTCCGGCCTCCTCCTTCCCGGGCGCACCGGGCCCGGAAAGGGTGCGATTCCCGCTGCGATCACCGCACAAACGGCCCCTGGACCGCGAGGGCCCGGCTCGTCAGTCCTTGCCGCGGTGGGTGACGGCGTCGCGCAGCCTGTCCGCGGCGGCCAGGTGCGCGGTGAGGCTGGGCAGCGCCTGCCGCACCGCACCGGCGACGGTCGCGTCTTCGTCGTTGAGCCGGCCGAGCAGGACAGCGTGGGGAGCACGTCGATGTCCAGGGTGCCTGGGTGGCGGTCTTCCGTCGGTGAGCCCGCGCGGGCCGCGGGGCTGGCCGGCTCCAGGCTGGCGGCTGCGGACACGCTGGCCTCGTCTCCGGGTGATCATGAGGTTCAGTTAATGATTTACCGATCGAAACCGCGGCGGCAAGTACCGGGCAAGCACCGGGCAAGCACCGGGCAAGCACGGAACGGCGGCGATGTCGCTCAGCGCACAGCGCCGGTCAGCCGAAGCACTGGCCCTCGCCGCGGTAGGTCGGCACGGGCCGGGCCGGGGCGCCGTCCTCGACCAGGTAGTAATCGGCGAACCGCTCGGCGAGCTCCCCCGCCTTCGCGTGCCGCAACCAGACCCGGTCGCCCAGCCGCAGCCCGGCGGCCGCCGCGCCCAGCACCGTGGTCTGCACCTCACCGGCGCCCTCGGTAGCGGAGAACTTCAGCCCGGGCGGCAGGTACGGCGTCGGTGAGCGATCCGGACCGGCGGGCCCGAAGGCCGCGTAACCGCCGGAGAACAAGGTGGCGGCAGGCCGGCCTGGACCGCTCGGGCGGCGCACGACCGGCAGCGCGTACAGCAGCGCGGGACGCGGGGAGAAGCGGCGGCTCGGTCACCGACGGGTCAGCGGCGGTGGTCTCCAGGCTGCCGGTCCCGCCGCCGTTGACGAACTCCAGCGGGGCCAGCGCCCGGATCCGCCGGACCGCCTCGCCGCGGCGCTCACGAAGCTCGGCCGCTGACAGCCG